>Ga0209645_1001372_pt1 | contig 12245 bp, 24 predicted proteins | sample ETNvirenome_6_30_FD_184070 | JGI IMG/M metagenome (GOLD analysis project Ga0209645, IMG submission 184070) | Marine viral communities from the Pacific Ocean - ETNP_6_30 (SPAdes) (version 2) | ecosystem: Environmental > Aquatic > Marine > Oceanic | place: Pacific Ocean | collected 2013-06-19
GGCAGGTTCGGCGAAAAATTGTTTATCGACCTTGCCGAGCCAACTCAATTTGGCCTCACAACTAAGGAAGCCGCCGTGCTGGGCGCTATCGTCCGCAGCGGCATCGAGGTCAACGGAGCGGCGACCGCCGCCGAGCTGATCGAGGATAACGTCACGGGCCTGTCCTCTGACGCCCTGCAGCGGCGACTGGGCTGGAACGGTCAAGAGGTTGGCGGCGTCATTTCAGCCCTCGACGCCAAGAACCTGATCGTGGACGCCGAGACCGACTGGTTCGCCTCGGACAGGGCGATCCATTGGTACTTTGACAACTGAAGGCGAAACCGGCTTTGGCCGGTCCAGCCGGGCAGGGCACCCGGTTGCTGATGAGCCAGCCCACAACTTTAAGGAGCAAACCAATGAAAGACATGATCCACACCTGCGACGCCACCATGCTGTGCCAGTGGCACAGCGAAATGATGCACCTGATCCGGTCGGGCGGTGCGTCTGCCAGCGCCAGCACCGCACCGATCTGGGACACGTTCGAGCGCTATCAGGCGCTCCAAGACAAGACCGGGATGAAACTCTTGTCTGACACCATGCGCCAGCATCTGGCGGAACTCGTGGCCAAGGCCAAGGCCGACAACACACAGGCCACAGCCTGCGTGTTCGGCTGACGACTAAAGGCGAAACCGGCTCCGGCCGGTCCAGCCGGGCAGGGCACCCGGTTGCTGATGAGCCAGCCCAATAAGGAGAAGTTTAATGGCTAAACGCACCGTAAAGAAAGCCTCGGCGGGGGCGAAGACCGTCCAGCAAGCAGAGGAAGAGGAAGATGCGAAGGCGTTGGCGGATCGAGATAGCGTCTTGAAGGTTTTCGAAATGCTTCTTCAGCGCGACCCAGCCATCAAAAGCTATGGACCCATTAGTCACAAGTGAAAGGCGAAACCGGGGAGCAATCCCCGGTCCAGCCGGGATGAGTGCCCGGTTGCTGATGAGCCAACTCACACAAGGGAAAAACATTATGAACGTCAACAAGATCACCATTCACATGGACAACGGAGAAAACCTCACCGTGACGCCGCTCGGTGAAGGATGTATTTTTTCAGGGCCGTTCAGGTCGGCACGGTTTCATCCCACGAGAAACTGCTACGGGCTGACGTTTGAGGAGTGGCTTGAGGGAATCGAGCGTGCTTTGGCCCTACCCATCGAATGTAATTTTACGCTTCATCGCAAGGCTTTTTCAATCATCGTCAAACCCTCTCTGACGTTTGAAGAGAGGGTCGCCAACCACACACAACTAAAAAAGGAGCAAGCCAATGACCACCGTAACCGCGAAGACACTAAATGACCACCTTGTTGCCAACCCGAAAGCCTTTCACCTAAGCGCCGCACGCGCCTTTGAGGGGCTAGAAAAGGACTTGAGTTTTACAATGGGGTTATCAGGGACCGTCGCGCAGGTCCGCCGATTTGCAGCAACCTGCTCAATGATAAATGCGCTGGATGAGGATGACCAAGTCCTGAAGCGGGCCAAGCTGGCTAAGGAGCTTATCCAGCAAGTGATTGATTTGATTGAGGAGGAAGACTGAAAAGGCGAAACCGGGGAGTAATCCCCGGTCCGGCTGGGATGAGTGCCCAGTTGCTGATGAGCCAACTCGAAAAGTAATTTAATGAAAGCTGAACGGCCTTGACATAATGAGCCGGGCATCTTGCCGCTCTTCAGGGCTGAAACCCAGAAACCGGGCCACACGATACGCCTTCCCGTCTAAAGCTGCAATTTCACACCAGACCCGGCTTAAACCCATCGCTTGCGGCACATGATTGATGTATGACCAGCCAATTCGGGCCAAGAATGGGACATGATAATCTATCATGTCTTCGTCATATAGCAGCCACGCCTCGCCGGTCGTTTCAGCAGTTCGAGAAACTCCAAAACAGGCCAGCGGCGATCCTTCCGCCCACACCGTGTGCGCAGCGCCATTTTGTGCGCGTCTTAAAGAATCAATGAAAAAAACATCAATGCTGCGGCTTGCCGCTTGACGCCAGTCATAGGTCATCATCAGCAGGTCGTCCCGGTCGAACTCTTCAAGGTCATAGACCGGATCGCTTGCTAGCTCATCCAACTGCCTGCGCCCATCGGAACTCGTCGCACTTCCCGTGTAGGGCGCTGCACCATAGCAGGGAATAGCTCGGTCAGACCCCAAACCAGCGCATCTACGCGGTCCGGGCTGCCCTTCCCAGAAAACCCGGAAGCAGTCATCTGGCACATTTGATCTTCGAGCTGATCAAACTGGGCCGCGTGGTGGACCCTGCCGAGACTGTAGAGCGCCGCAATCGGCTCGGCGCGGACGTGCTTGCCTCTTGATGCCCGCACTTGAATGACCCGGACATCTGACCTCGCGGTTCTGATGGTCTGCTCAACCATGTCGCCGCCATAATTGGTCTCAGCGACTATTGAATCCGCCGACCACTTATCGCACAAGGCGATTGCGCGCTCTGACCACTGGCTTGGCGTTCCCGACATGGAGCCGTCTTCCAGCACATAGCCCTCGTTTGTTTCTGAACACCTGCCAACGACAACAATCCCATGCTCATCGCCGCCTGACGATCCGGCTGGGTCAATGGCAACAACGATCCGGCCCAAGACTGGAAGGTTTTCGCGGCGGTTATTGGCAATCACAGTTCTGGTCCAAATGGCATCTGCGACCATCGGTTCATACTGGCCCTCCCAGACGTGGCCGTACCGCGCCGCCTTATGCGCTCTGTCAAACATTCGTTCCGCCTCAAGCTCCGGCGGAAAAAACGGATTGTCCGACCAGTTTGCGCTGACCACGATTGCGTCGGGCGGGACATCTTGGCCGCGTAAAAGCTGGTCAACTGGATCGTCCGCAGATCGTGGATTCCATGAGAACCAAATTTCCGAACCTTGCGCTCGGATCGTGGGTCGCAACAACTCAATCGAACGCGAGGACATGCCCTGTGCTTCTTCGCACCACGCCCAGTCCTGATTTTCCAGACTGAGAATGGAATCGGCAGTGTGGTCCTGCATCCCCGCAAATGTGATCAAGCCGCCTCCGGGCGTCTCAATTGAATCGTGCTTGATGTTGAACGAGTCACTGACACCTAAGCTGCGGATCTTGTCTTCCAGCAGCAGCTTGGCTGAATCCTTTAGAGACCGTTGAACCTCGCGGATACACACACCGCGAGACCCGGACCGCGTTAGGCACCGTTCAATCGCAAGCTCGGCAAAGAAGTGGGATTTGCCGCTGCCTCTGCCGCCAAACGCACCCTTGTATCGACTTGGCTCAAGCAGCGGTCGAAAAACTTCCGGGGTCTGTATTTCAAGAGCCGTCATCGGGCGAGCCGTCCTCCGGCTTTTTTGAATCAACAATCACACGCTTGATTTCCGTGAATTTCAGCTTCCCGGTATGCTCGATCTCGCTTTTTTCTGACCAACGCATCTGCGTTTTCGCCCAAAAGATCGCTGCCGCCGTGTCCCCGTCGAGTGCTTTCTGGTAAAGCACACCGCCCACTTTGGTGTTGGCTTTGATCTTCGACTCACGAATCTCTTTCTTAAAATGTTTGCTGAGAGTGTCGGCATCAATGCCATCGCGAATTACTGCCGCGATTTGCTCTAAGGTGATCCCAACCGCCACCATGTCAGAAACCTGCTTGCGTTCTTCGTCGGTTGGTACGAAGGGCGGTCTTCCCGGTGGATTGCCTGTCAATTTGCGAGCCATGTTTTTTCTTCCATTTATGCGGCGTTGCCGCCGGTAGTCACACCGTAAAACTCAATCAGCACGTCTAGGGCTTCCCGAAGCCTTCCCATACCATATTCTTTTCGCTCGCCTTTCGAATGAGCCCAGTCACTAGCGCTCATATTTTGACAGCATACGTTATAAGCACAGCTTGTTCCAATATCCCCTAGTTCAGTCAATGCCTGCCGCCAGCGTTGACGAGCCTGCACCTGCGCATCCTGCGGGGCTGAATGCGATGGTGATTGCTTTTCCCAGCGCCCGGCAGATGGCGCTCCAGATATACCACCTCGCTCGAAATCCATTTGGAAATGCAAGCCAGCCTGCCATTGCGCGTTTGATATTGCGCCACGGGCTTCGTAATGATCCAGCCGGTCAGACAAAGTGCGCGCCACCCGACCGACGCTTGGCAAATCGGATACAGCCAGCCCCGTTTTGGCAAAACGAAGCTCTATTACGTTATAGCCTAATTCGCTTCTTTTCATCGGTTTCTTTTTCATTCTGGCTCATCAAGTACGGCTGCGGTTAGTTTGAAGCATTGCTGAATCAATCTCTGCTGGAGACGCCACTCTGTGTGCTGAGGCGCTTGAGTTTGGCGCGATGCCATGCCCATCGCAACCATCAACCGCAACGCCTCATCCGCCTCGCGCTCCAATCGAGTTTTTGGTCTAGTCACACCCGGAATTGCGGTCACAGCATAGCCTCCTGTTTTTTAGGTCTTTTTGGGGGCTCAATAAACAGGTCCACCTGATCTCCGAACGCATTCCACCCCGCTTTTGTCTGGCGAGCGAACATCTCCAGATAAGGGCCGTCAACCAGCCGCTCTATGCGGTCGTAAATCTCATCAGGCTTGCGGGAGTGTTGTCGGCGGGGCGCATCAATCCAGCGGGCAATTCCCTTGTCCACGCGCTTTGGCTTGCCGCGTGTAGCCAGCAGGCATTGTTCCGGGTTAGCCCGTGTCCAGTAGCCCATGCCGGTAAACGGCGACCCGCCCTTGTTGCGTTTGGTCCAGTAAAACCCCACGGTCTTGTATGTGAAGCCCCACGCCTTAATCAAATCCAAAGCTTGCGGCAAATGCGTGTCGATGGTCCAAAGAAACAGAACGCAATCAGGTGCCGCATAATCGGCCACAGGAAGTGCCGCGATGTCGGCATGTGACATAATGTTGTAGTGCTGTGATGCAGAACGCCCTTCGCCCTTTGCAGAGCGCACAGCGAAGTGCCAAGGCGGGTCCGCAAGAATTGCCCCGTACTTCATGCCCACAGGGCCTATAATTACGGGGTCGGTCATGCCATAGCCCTCTCTAGCTTGGACTCGTAGTCAATTGATTCGTAGGCGCTCTTCGTTGGATCAAACCGCAACTCTGCGGCACAGGGATAGCCCAACTCATCAAACCGGGCCTTCCGGTGAAACAAGGTTGCCTCAGTGCAACGCTGCCCTTGGTCAAACAAACGCTCACGGTGGACCACGAAACCCTGATCGACCCGGTTGTCCCAGTGCTTGGAACCCGCAATGTCTTCAAGCATCGGTGGTCCGTCGCGACGGCGACCGTCCATTTTCGCAGGATGCGCCAGCACTTGTACGTGGCAATTCAAATCTTGGGCAAAACAGTACATCGCAGTGAGGCACCGCCCGATGTAATCGGTTTCTGACTCACGGCTGTCCCTCTGACCCTCCAGCCGGTTCCATGGGTCGATCTGGACAACCTGCGCGCCGTGGCGAATGACCGCGACCTCTGCCGTATCCAGCAGCCAGTCCAATGTCGGCTTGGACTGGGGCTGCTCCATCCAAAGATAATGCTCGTCAATCCAAGCGTCCGCGTGTGCCTTCTGCTGCGGCGACAAATCTCTCTCGGCAGCGCGACAAAGCAAAGAACGAATTGTCCTCCTGTGATGCGGCTTCGCCCGCGTCTCAAACGAAGCCATAGCGATTCTGATGTCGTAATGGTGCGCCACCTGCTGCCAGATTTGAGCCCATAGCTGCGTCTTGCCGTGGCCCGGATGGCCCGTCACCACGGACATCGTACCCGGCGCAAGCCGAATCTTGTCTTCCCACTCGGGGAAACCGCAGGACCAAGTTTTGAGCGGAATCGGCTCCGGCAACTCACTCAGCCTGTAAAGGCCCTCGACCGGAAACGGCAAAGAACCATTCTCAACGAGATCACGCAGTGCTTCAGGGCCATCGCTTAACAGCATGTCATTAGCGTCTTTGCACCCTTCCGGCCAGTCAATAAAATGACATCGCGCTGGGCCAAAAATGTGCGCCAGCGTCTTGCGCAGGATCAACCCAACCTCATCAGAGTCAGTCGCCAACGTCACCTGCGCCGGGTTCCACTTGCCATCCTCAATAAAGCCGTAGCCGCTATCGCTGCTGCCGTTCGCGCCGTTGGGAACCGTCGTCACCCTGCCCAGTGGAACGCCCGCCTCAACCAGCGCAGCCATATCCCACTCGCCCTCGACGATAATGCAATCATCCTCAAGGTCATTGACGTGGTGCAAGCACATCTTGCCGCCCGGCATCCCGGTGAAAGCCTTGCCTTCAATAGCCGAGGCTTTCCAGTTGACGATCTCGTCATCCCGATAATACGGCCAGAATAACGCCTCACTCTTGCCATCAGCGAAAGCCGCCATACCGCTTTTGACGCCGAGCAGTTCCAAAGTCGCCAAACTGATGCCTCGTTCTTTGGCGTAGGCTATCCCCGCCTCCGACACCGCCTGACCACCCACAGTGGTGGCAGTGCCAGACTGCGCTGTCGATTTCAATGGTGACTGAAAGGCATCGGTCAGTCTTTTTTCTCCGCCCGCTGCTGCACTGTGGGCATGTCGTCCGGTGGTGCCCGGTGCCCCTTGCGGCGATTCCAAATTGCTCCAGTTCATCTGTCAAAACGACCGGTGGTCGCCTCCCTCTTTTTTCCATGCGGCATTCTCCTTTTCCAGCCAGCGCGCTACCCGAAAGAACCATTCGCCGTCTTTCGGCGGCTTGCTCTGATAGTACGAATCAGCCTTCTGTAAGGCAGCCGCGAGATCGGGAATAGCCGTAAACGCTGACTGCCAACGTGTAAAATCCTTTTGCTTGAGTTTTATCACGGCACCCTCAAACCGATAATCGGCGGGCGGCGCGTCAGCGCAACCTTTAATGTTTTCTGTATCTGTATCTGTATCTGTATCTGGGGCCGTCACAGTGACGGCGTCTGTGACGTCACAGTGACGCTCCCGATACCTACGAGTTCTCTGTGCTGACGTGTCACTTTTGAACTGACGCGCACTCCAATTATGGGGCGATAGAACGCCGTCGTTATCGTCCAAAAGCCCCGTTTCCCGCAGCTTTTCAAGGTGCCTACGAGCGGCTGGAAGGCGCAACCGGCAGGCAAAAGAGATGTCTTTTTCGCTGGGCAAAACGCCGTCATTCATAGACGCAAGACACAAAAGTGAAACCCAGAATTTATAAGTTTCACCTGAAAGTGACTGCACTTTGGGGTCGTTAAGTGCCTCGGAATAGAATCGAAACCACCTCATCGGCCTGCACCGTATCTATCAACGTAGACGCGCGGCGTGATCTCGCGGCTAAGCGGGAAGCAGATCGCGCGCTCTTTAGTCCGTGGCTCGCTCGCCTGCTCTGGCGGGGCCTTGAGTGATTCGCATTTTTCCTCAATAGCGGTGGCGGCCTTGATCAGTTCAGCCTCCAGCTTCGCAACCATCTCTATGTAAATCGGATCACCAGCTTCTAACCTTTCATCCACTTTGCGGCGGGCTGACAAAACCGTGGTATGGTCTCGGCCATCCATGATTTTTCCGACGCGCGGCAGCGATGTATGGCGGCGCTTCATCAGTCGCCACATCAAAACATTCCGTGGGCGGGTAAAGCGATATTCCTTACTGCGCCCCATCAAATCCTCGCGGGATAGGCCAAAAGCCTGTAGAGCGGCGGCGATGTAAATTTCTGTCTGCATCATCAAATCTCCCTTTATGCTTCGACACATATACTAGGTCGCAGCGGTTATCAACCACTCTTTATATGCCTGACGCGCATAAGCCCGAAACGCCTCGCGCAACAACCAGTCCGGGGCGTGCTTTCGCAGCATACTGATCTCGCCTGACTGATGGCCCTCTAGGTGTAGAGAGTGACGGATCGGCAGCGCCTCATCGTCTGACGATTTCAACCCCTTCCCAGCGGTGCCAATGTGGCAGGGATCGACGGTCTCATAATCATTGCCGCGAAACTCGGTCAGAATGCAAGTTTGGCTGCGCAGGCTCTTGAGATATTTTTTGTCCCTAATCATTGCGCCGGACGCACCTCTATATGAACCGTGCTCTTGTCGTCCATCGGCAGTTTTTCAATTTCCAAAAATTGCACGTTTCGGTCGCTCGCAATAACGCCGTGCTCGACTAGGCAATCAAGCAAGGCTTTGCAGTAATTATCGATGTCACGGCGATTATCGCGAGGAACTCTAATCCGAATGTCAACGTCGCCCGCAATCGGGTCAAAAAATTGGCGACTCATCGCCTCGCCAGCGGCGCGCTTCCACGCCCGATATTTGGGCGAGATAGTGCGGAATTTGCCGCGATAGATGTAGAGCTGATTTGTGGACGTTGGGACAGGCAAAGAAACGGTGGTGGTGGCCGCGAGGGAGCATCGGCCACCACCACCTGCGCCGCACTCAACGCCTTGGGCGGAGCGCAGCATTCTATGCCGCAATCAGATCGTCGATTTCAGGAACGGCCCCGCCACTCGCCTGCGCAAAAGCGCGGATTCGTTTGGCCGCCCTATAACTCGGTCGAAACTCGCCGTTTTCCCAGCGCGAAACCGTAGCTTGCGAAACCTGCATCTGCTCGGCCCACTCTGTCTGAGTAAGATCGCCGCGAATTTTCTCAATTAAATTTTTCATATCGAGAGCTTTTCCCTTCTGTTAGGATTTCGCCTTATACGCGCGGGAATGAAACGGCGCAACCCCAATTTTTTTGTTGACCGTGATAAATGCACTGGCGTATAGAGGGGACATCAACAGGGAGAAATTACATGGATATTAATTTGACATGGGCCGAAAAGATGCGCGAAGACGGCCATTGCGGCGAGGTCAATGGAACTTTCAGCTTTGCCGCTGACCTGCCTGAGATCGGCGCTCGCGACATAGAGACCCGCGTCGAGTGGAGTGTGGACCAATCCGGCGATTTTGTCATTGAAACCGTTTGGGTCACGGACGTCATTGACGGCGATCAGTATCTGCCAGAGCTGGAGTGCAACGCCGCATCGCCGCTGCAAGTTGAAATGCGGAAGGCGCTCGTAAACGAGGCTCTGAAGCACGAAAAAATCATTTTGGAGGAACACGGATTATGAACGCGCTTGAAGTGTCTGCCTGCGCATTGTGCGCGCTGGCGCTTGTCTACAATTTCATCTAACCGGGGAGGCCTATAAATGTTTAAATTTCTGGCGCGGCTGAGACGCCGCCAACTCGCGAAAAAAGATTTTGACGCCAAACGTCAAAAGCTGGTCGCCAAACCTAAACTCGACATGCACTTGCTTGAAATAATGCATTTGTCGAGGTGCAAGACACACCCGAGCGGACGATGGGAGAGTTGAAATGGGACGAGTTAAAGATTGGATGATGGACATGGAAGAAGCCGAGATGGATCGGCTGCTGTCTGAGAATCCAGACATGACCGTTGAAGAAGCGTGCAAAATCGTGCGCCAGAACCCCTATGAATCGGAGGAATAAAGAAGATGATACCCAGCCACTTAGAAATCATTGACGCAATTGAGCGCGACGATTTTGCAATGATCGACGCCCGAAAACTAATTCAAATGGCACGGGCCGTTGCCAAAAGTCAGCGACAGAACGGAAAGCTACCTTGGTCTGCCGCAAAGGACGCCCGAGAGGCGCATGAGATTTTGACCAAGGTCGTTGCCGCACTTGGACCCGGAGATTGAGATGAGCCTTCAAAAGACGCTGGAATCACTTGGCATTGGCGCGGATGCTTACTGGAAGCACGGCCAAAGCGGGAAATGGGTTGTCTATCACTGGGCGTGTGAGGCAGCCGCGGCGGCGGCGGGCATCAAGTTTGACCCGCCCACAGTCATTTGTGCGGACCCGGCCAACAAAATCGCGACGATTTGTGTCACAGGTCATCTCGGCGAGAAGTCTGAATGGTCGATTGGTGAGGCCGCGCCTTACAATACAACGCAAAGCTATCCTTTTGCGATGGCTGAAAAGCGCGGCAAAGACCGCGTTATACTAAAATTGCTCGGCCTTCACGGGATTGCATATTCAGAAGAAGAAGCGGACGATTTTAAGATGCAAAAAAGAAACCGATCCACCCGCGACCCTGATTGGGTTAAAGGGCCTGCGAAGGACCGGGCTGAATTGCGCAAGCAGTTGGCGAACCTGATTGACGACGTCAGAAACTGCTCAGACCTTGATGTGTTGAAAGGCATGGTTCATGGCGAAGAGGCCGACCACGCCGCCCTTATTAGGCAGGCGAAGGCCAATTGGCCCGAGAGTTGGGACAACGCTGAAGACCCGCCCGGTTTACGGCAAATTATTGAAACTCAACGCGACCACCTGCGTAACAACATCACCCATTAGGAGAGATCAAGATGGCATATGAACACCGGCCAGATACTGGCAGCGTTTTTAAGAATGAAAGGGCCACAACGCCTCAGCATCCGGGATACACCGGCAGCGCCCTCATCGGCGGAGTGGAATATCGCGTTTCGATCTGGGTCAAGAACGCGGACGACCCGAATCGGAAGACTTTTCTCTCAATGAAATTTGAGGCCGCTGATGAGTGGAAAAAGCAATATTCGAAAACCGTCAGCGTCGCTCCCGCCGCCGCAGTGGACGACGAGATTCCATTCTAGGGAGGGGATAGTGGAAAATAATGAACCGTTAAAACGCAAAGCTCAGGGTCGCCCACGCAAAGACCCAGAAGGCAACCGGCGGCGCAATGTCACCATCCGCATGAGCGACAGCCTCTATGAACGCGTTGTCGCCTCTGCCTCAAAAAATCGAAGCTCATTGAGCGATGAGATCGCAAGCCGTTTAGTTAGCGCCTATCAGAAGCAACAGACCCTTTCCGAAATGGACGCGCTCATACGGGGCCAGATTGAGGCCAAATTTGGCGGGATCGCCAACTTTCAGGATGAGCAGAAATGAAGGTGTCGCTGCAATGCGTTTCGACGCTCCGCTCATTTGTGGCGCAGGATGACGACGCGCTGGCTTTCCTGACCAAGAATGACGGCAAATTTGTGACCGCCGAGTTGAAAGCCCAGCGAAGCCCGGAACACAATCGCATGTTCTGGGCGGTGGCAACCCGCGCCCATTTTAATTTGCCCGAACGATTCAGGCGCTGGCAAACAGCTCACGATATGGTCAAAGGTCTGCAGCTTGCGTTCGGGATCACCGATCAGGTTCTGAAGCCGGTCAAAGGTGGCGGCATGGAAGTCCACGAGCAACCCAGATCGCTTGATTTCGGCAACATGGACCAGCAAGAGTTTAACGACGTGTCAAGTGTTCTCTTTAAGGGCATGGCCCACTGTCTTGGCGTTACGGTGGATGAGCTATTGGGCGAGAATTGAAACTAGGCCGCTTTAATGGGGGCTGTGTGCGGCGAAACCAATTTTAGGCATCAACCCTACCTAAAAAGGCTTACCGCATTCAGCGCCCGTTAAATGCGGGGAGATTACCAAAGGCGGATTCCATGAGAGAGCTATACGAGAGCGGCCACGACCGCACCAAAGAGGCTGCGGCGGTCGGAAAATTTATTGAGCGCTTCGGCGGAGGGGTCGATTTTTTCAAGCTGCCCATTCAATACAAGCTGGATTTTGCAATTGTTCGAGATGGGAGCGTAACCAGTTTTATCGAGGTGAAGTGCCGGAAAAATGTGATTTCGGCATACCCGACCTATATCATTTCACTGTCGAAGATGGTGGCGGCGGCGCAGTACAAAGACGCCGGGATCAGTTGCATTTTGCTTGTCCAGTGGGCCGACCGGATGGGTTGGGTGAAAATCCCCGATAATCGCTGGATTACTAAAGTTGGCGGCAGAAAAGATCGCGACGACTGGCAGGACATTGAGCCGGTGGTTCACATTCCAATCAAAGAATTTAAGGCTGTTGGCTAGCGCCCTCTTTTAGAGTGGACCGCCGGATGTGTAGAGCCAATTCGTCGCCAGCCACGACGGCTGGTTTGTGCTTGTCGATATGCGCATCCGAAGTGAAGCCGCGCGGCCAATGCCACGGATGCCTTTCCAGCCCCTGTAAATTTCGGACGCTGATCCCCATACGCCAAGTCCCCACAATCCAACGCCCCAGACCGCCGACACCGCGTGCGAAGTCACCGCCGTCGATGTCGGGACGCCAATGTGATAATCGAGATTCAGATCGATGGCCACCGTCGGCGCGCCGTCCGACTGAAAAATGGGCTCTACCAGCGTCAGGCGCTTTCGTGAGCCCGGCGACCTGAAAGAATTAAACGCCTGCAAGCAGTCGGCTTCGATGGCCGTTCCATCATCTGAATTGCCG
>Ga0209645_1001373_pt1 | contig 12242 bp, 13 predicted proteins | sample ETNvirenome_6_30_FD_184070 | JGI IMG/M metagenome (GOLD analysis project Ga0209645, IMG submission 184070) | Marine viral communities from the Pacific Ocean - ETNP_6_30 (SPAdes) (version 2) | ecosystem: Environmental > Aquatic > Marine > Oceanic | place: Pacific Ocean | collected 2013-06-19
TTTGATTAATATGTTTGTATTAATCTCAGAAAAGTTTTTAAGAATATCGTGGGTTGTTTCATTTAGTTTCATTATATAGTCCTTTTGTTTAAGTGATGTAATTATACACCACATTCATTATTTTGTCAAGCGATAGGCACCAGATAATCTGGCACCTATCTATTTTGCAATTAAGAGATTTTAATTGTACGAGGTTTTTTCTCCTCGGGAACTATCTTCTCTAAGTCGACAATCAACATGCCATCTTTTAGTTCAGCACCATTGACAACCACTTCATCGGCCAGCGTGAAGGACTTTTTGAATTGTCGTTTTGAGATGCCTCTGTGGACAGTTGTTGTATCTTCTTCCTTGTCATCCTTTTCAAAAACAGATTTGATAGTCAATTGATTATCAGCATATTCAATGCCAATATCTTTCTTATTGAAACCAGCAAGTGCCATTTCAATAGTCCAATTGAAGTTATCAAGTTTTTTGATATTGTATGGTGGGAAGTTTGAGCCTTGAGTGTGCTTTAACTGTGCGTTAAAGTGGTCAAAGACTGTATCGAAGCCCACTTGAAATGGGCGAAGGTCGTTCCATATAGATAAGGTATTTGTAGTTACCATATTTTTCTCCTTTTATTAAGCAAGTTTTAAAAATGATACCTCACAATGAGCGTATCAATATTATTTATAAGGATAGTTTTTCGTGGAAGGAGAAACTATCCAAAACCTTTTCAATCGGTGTCATTGCGGATGACACTCTACCTCGATGATAGGGCTTACGAACTGCCTATCACTCCTATTTATACAACAAAAGGTCTTATCTGTTAGAATAAGCGAACTTTTGTGTGCCATAAATAGATTCAATGCCGGCAGCAACGATTTCGTTAAGGTTAGTAGTCGCTTCGTCTTTACCGAAATAGAATACTTTATCAACACCAGCAGCGATAATTGATTTAGTTGGTTTACCCATACGATATGTAGTACCAGTAGATGTAGTGTTAATGTACACCATATGTCCTTCAGTTCGCAATTGGTCAATCATTGCTCGTGGTGATGTCAAATCAAATCTAGTTCTCAGAGAACTCCATGTTACTGGCTTACCTTTTGCAAGTAGATTTAATACCTTTTGTTTTTTCGTTAGCTTCTTATATGCCATTATATAACTCCTTCAAGTCAGTTGTGTTGCCGTTTAAATATCCCTTGATACGAGGCAACCGTAGTATCAAGTTCTTTTGTGTTATATTATACTCTAATTGGGGTGAACTGTCAAGCTATACTATTGTCATATCCCAAGATACAATTCTTTTAACACTATCTGATTTGTTTGGTTCAGTAAAGTGAACCACAAATGATGGTACAAAAACTATATCACCTTCTAAAATACTCAAAGGCACATGTATTGTCTTATCTGAAAAAATATCCGACCAAGGTTGAGTATAGGTAGTACATGGACCATCTTTTGGTAAATCTAAATATAAAATAGCAGATATGCCCGTTGAACTATGATTATGAGGTATGTGATAATCGCCAGTTTCATAACTTGCTGACCAGACATCTGTAATTGCTAAATCTGATTTTATTTCTTGACTGATTTCTTGAATCTCATCTTTCATAATATTAACAAACTTTGAAATCATTTCCTGTTTATTACCATTATCTCGATTAGAAGAAAAGTTTTGAGTGCTTCTAACCCAATAGTTTCGCTCGCCTACATCTCTATGTTCAGGATAATCTTCAAGCATTTTTATTATTTCCTTTTTCTTTTTATCAAAGTTTTTAACCTTTGAATGCCAATAAGGAATTTGAAATAGTGTTTTTTGTTTCGACATAATTTTACCTTTAAAAAAGTGGGCGGAGGATGGCCGCCCACTGGACTTACTACATTATGATTTGATGTATTTTAATAATTCACATTATCTTCCTCAACATCATCGGATTCTTCGGGAACAAAGTCATCATTCAGCCAAGATGAAACATCTTCGCCGCCGTCAATCTTAGTGTATAAATCTAAGAACGAAGTCTTAGTATCTAGGTCGAAACGGTTAGTACACATCTCAATCGCCTTCATTTTGTTTTTGAAGATTGAGAACGCCTCAACGATATGAACTAAACGGCGAGTTGAAATCAATTCGTCAACGCCGCCTTCATAATAAGTTTTACGAATTATGTCAGCCCAAGTAACTAGTGAAGAAGCAAACTCACTATCGACAGCAGAACTAAGTCCTTTGTCAGACATTACATTCAATAAGATTTTTTCTTCAATCTTATTAGTTGGGTAAGCCTGTTCGATAGTAATTGGGAATCGTTCAAGGAACGCCTCGTTCAGAATGTTAGTGCCGATGAACTTACCATCATCAGAACCTTGACCTTTTGTGTTAGCAGTAGCAATCACATTGAAACCTTTAGCAGGTTTGACAAAACGATTTATCTTTTTAAGAAAAACGCCATTGCCTTCAAGTATCGGTTGTAGACACATGATTTTGTTAGAAGCAAGGTCGATTTCGTCAAGTAGTAATAACGCACCTCGTTCCATTGCCTCGACAACAGGACCATTTTGCCAGACAGTCTGCCCGTCTTGTAGCCTGTAACCACCAAGCAAATCATCTTCATCAGTTTCGATTGTGATATTCACTCGAATACATTCACGATTCGTAGCAGCACAAGCCTGAGAAACATTCATAGTTTTACCATTACCAGAAAGACCAGTAACGAATATTGGGTAAAACATTTTTGAAGAAACAATCTTTTTGATATCTTTGAAAGAACCCCAAGGAACAAACACAGGGTCTTTTTCAGGAATAATGTTGCCGACTAAACTCGAAACAACAAACGCAGCCTGAGAAACAACTGGTTCTTTAGGTTCTTCGGGAACTAAAGGCACATCAGTTAGTGATGGTGAGAAATCATTACCAGCAATTGGTAGTGAATAAACACCACGAGAAACTAAGTACTTTTTATTTTTTAACCAAGATGGATTTGATATTTCGCCAGATTTGACCATATCATTTATCTCAGAACGAGAAAGGTCAGTACGACCATATTTTTTATATAACGCCTCGACTTGGGCAGTTTGTGTTTCATTCAATCTATTCATAATTTTATCCTTTTCATAATGTAATTTATCAATCTTTCACTAGCTATTATACAGACATATCGGCACTTCGTCAAGCAATATTCCATCTTTTCGGTTGAAAAATGGTCAACTAAAGTTGAATTAAATTCAATCTCTTTCAGCATACGACCTAACAACATTGGCGATATGGTCCTCAACCGACATCAATGACGGCAGTCTATATACGGCCCTACCATATCGATAGACCATATTCTTCATTAACCAAGCAGGTTTTTTAATACCATATTTGGCTTGTAAAATTGTAATATCTTTTCGAGTAATTTTGTATGTAAATCCCTCATCATTTGCCAACTTGACAAACTTTTCTTGACGAGGAGTTAATTTTATATCTTCCATTCTTTTTATCATCATGCAACTTGTTTTATAAATTTGTTAAGAACAACACGAGATGTTTTACTGTTTTTCAAAGAACCAGCAAACAATCGTTTGATTTCGCCTTTCTTGGCATTTTCAGATGGTGTTTCCATGCCACTATCAACGACATTCATTTTGCCACCAGCAAGAAGGTAAAGTTCATCATAGCCAGTATTTTCAGTAACAACAAGAACTCTGTTTTTTCTGAATTCAGCAGTAACTTTTTTTCTATCGAAAGTTTTAACACCACGATTATAAAAATCTTCTTGAGGGAAATATCTGTTAAGAGTGTTTTTGCCGATAGTAGTTTTTTCATCAACAAAGAAACCAAGAACTTTAGAACCAGTTCTCATTTTCAGAACTTTCAAAAGAGCATCAGTAAGGTGACGCCTTGCATTGCCAACTGGCAAACTTTTCTTAGTTTTTCTATCAGTCAAGATAACATTAGAATCATATTTCTGATATTTGAACTTCCAGTCGCCACCGATTCTTCTATGCAACCAAGAATCAGGTTCAGTTTTATCGCCTTCTTTCGTTGAGATAATTCTCTCGCCGCCGTCAGAAGCACCATCAGTCAAAAATACAGTATTCATTTTATCAATGTTGTATTTTTTCTGAAACGCAGGAACCATTTTCATTGCAGCCATAATTGTATCGTTTAATGGAGTAGATGAAAGTTGAAAACCACGAGGCACACTTGGAAGGTCATCTTTCCATTGTTCTGCCTTAGCAGCTTCGTAGTCATAGTTTTTGCCACGATATCCGTAACGGTCATAACCATAAGTCGTTGCAATGAAGTGTAAGTTCAACATACCTTCTTCATATTCTTTTGCAGTCATTTTAGAAGATATGAGATTTAACAACAACAGACTGGCATCAACTGTCATATCACCATCTTTATAGTTTGGCACAGGTCGTTTGCGACCAACAGTATTGCCGTACTCATCTTTAGTAAGACCAAAATTATTATTGTTACTGAAAGCATAAACTTCAAAAGGTATTTGAACTTTTCTACAAAACATTGTCAAGTTCATTAACTGTTTGATAGTCGGTGCAATCTTGTCGTGCATAGAACCAGACCAGTCGATAAACATCATCAACCCGTGGTTCTTGCCATCAGGAGTAACAGTCAATCTTTTGAATATATCATCATTGAATTTGTAACTGTGTAATTTAAGTGGGTCAACAACACCAGAGTTTGCCTGCATTGAACGACTATGAGCAGTTGCGGCCTTCTTGAGTTCAAACTCTTTGACCATGTAACTAACTGCCTTTGATTGATTCTTAGAAAATAGTTTGTAGTCAGAAATTAGTTTTGACCAAGACTCTCTGTATTTATCTCTAAAGTAACCTCTTTCAGTTAAAGCCCTATTACGACTCTTTTTGAAAACACTAGAAATTTCTTTGTAGTCAATAACAAACTCAGAAAGGTTAGTGAACTCATGTACATGATAGTAAGCATTATCTTTACATCTTTCATCAACTAAATCACTTTGAGCATCAGCCCAAGCAGCATCAGTTTCAGACTCAGGAACAAAATCGCCTGGTGCATAAGAATCAGTACTCTCATTCCACTGGTCACCAGAATCAGTATCGCCGAACATTGAGTCGCCTTCGCCATCTTCATCAGCATCATCGCCAGATTTGTTAGACTTGTTTGATTTGTTTTCAGACTTATCATCACCATCTTCGCCTTCATGACCTTCGCCGTCGCCGTTGTTGTCGCCTTCGTCAGCGTCGCCGTTGTCGTCTGCATCAAGAGAGTCGCCGTCGCCATATTCATATTCATGGTCGTCAAGAGATTTAGTTTCTGATTCACTCTTACAATATTCTGCCAAGTCAGCAGCAAGAATTTCAACATCTTTGAAAGTTTCAACATTTGCCATTCTTTCAACAAACATAAGTTCTTCAGCACCATCAAACACAATGTCAGACTCAACATGCGACATTTTGAAGTGCATGTTTAGACGGTCAATCAATAACATCTCATTGACATTTTTATCTTTAGTTTTGAAGAAATCGTTTCTGATTAAATCTCTGTAACCTTTGATGAACGATTGAGATAGCCCAGGATATTTTCTTTTGATTAGTTTTTCGATACGAGCATCTTCAACAATGTTCAAGTAAGACTTAGGTGCAACATTAGATTCAACAGCAGCAGTCCACTCATCTTGAGGAGTATAAAGTGCATGACCAATCTCATGTGCAAGAAGCATATCAAGAATATCGTTATTCATTTCTTTCCAGATAGGAACAACAAGAAGTCGATTTGCCAAATCAAAGTAGGCAGTTTCAACTTTTCTATGTTCTACTGTAATATTTTCAGTCGCAAGTAATTTTGCAAGATAAGATTTTGCTTCTTTGTTAATCATTTTGTTTCTCACTTTATTCATAATATAATACCATTATAACAGGTTTCGGACTAATGTCAAGCATTATTCCGTTTATTTGGATGGAATAATTATCCCACATGAGATAATGACATCATGCCTTCAGACACTTCACAGATATGTGCATTGATTAGAGAATCGATTTCTCTTTGTTTTTCGGCAGCTTCTTCAGCATAAGCATCTATGCCCAGTTCTGATTGCCAGAACTCTGAAATTTCTTTGTGTGAATTAAAGAAGTATGAATCATACCACCAGCCGTCAGCGTCAAAGTCGAACTCAAGTTCTGCGACACAAGACCAACCATAAAAGAACTCAACATAAACATAAGTCATGCCATTATGTTCAGCGCCATCTTTGTACCAATGACAAAGTTTTACAGCCTTATCTGAATAGTTGACAACAAGACCTTTGTTGTTTGCCTCTGCGAACTCTCTGTCGCCTTTACCTAGTTTAAAATCTTCGGGGTAGTTCATATCTTTTTCATCCTTTTTCATCATAATATAGTTATATTATACATGAATTCTACGCTCTGTGCTAACTATTTGGGGTACCAGTACCCCACTATTTGGAGTGGAACTGGTATAGTAAGGAACCCTATTGGGTTGGGGGATTATGCAAACCAGTGTGGATTGTTAGGGCTAACTTCTTCTCTGTTTGCTATTCTGTAGTTACCTGATACACTTATTCTGGTAACATCTGATTTAAAAGGCACTACCATATGCTCTAATTGTGCAGGAAAAATATACATATCGCCCGTTTTAGGAACCATATTGAGATTAGTTGTTGCCCATTGATTTTGATAGCCTTGTGTTTGACCATATTTAAAAATTATTTGTCCTGGTTTCTGAGCAGTGCCTTCAAAATCATCCATCTCTTGTTTCAATTCACTAGGCACATCTAAAAAGATTACAAATGAATAATCAAAAGAATGAGTATGCACTGGATTAAAATCACCAGGTTTCATATAATTTACCCACAAAGACTCAAGGTCTAATTTTGGAAATACTTCTGGCGAACCAGTTCCGTGAAATTGCATACTACCGCCAAGATAAGTATCCATTATCTCACATATCTCTTTTGTAAACCATTTTCTAGTTTCAGTAGGATAAGCGTATTGATGGTCAAGATGACCTGCTAATTCATGATTATATTTAAATTTAGTTTTTTTGCCATCAATTTTAAGTCTATCAATAATGTGCTGAGGAGTATCTGTTCTAAAAAGATATGGCCCAAAATGATAATACCAAAAATCAACCATTACTTCTTAAAGATAAAAGTTGGTTCAAACTTTCTTCCTGGGATGTCAGGTCTGACATATTCGCCCATGTATTGTTGTTTCTGTTTTAATTCTGTAACATCACCATCTAGTGTTGCAACAGCAGAACCACCTTGTTGTGTACTTAATGCTAACCACCATGTATCTACATGTTCAAAGCCTACTTCTTTTGCAAGTGCAACAGTATCTTCTTCAAAGGTTTTATATTGTTTTGTGTTTGCAACATTGAGTGCAAGATATTTGCCAGTTTTAAGACCATTATGTGCATTGGCGATAGTCTTTTTTAAAAACTTTTCTTTCCATACTTCTGATGTGTCGAACTTAATACTTGATTGTTCTGGTTCATCACCATATGCTTCCCACCCAAAGTATGGTGGACTTGTAAATACAAAATCTAAACTTTCTCGTGGTGGAATATATGTTTCACTACCCTGTCTGCGAAGGTCATATGTCTTGTGTGAATGACCATATGTATCTCTAATTTTTTCTAGGCCTTCGTATGTTGGAATGCATGGGTCTGTACCGATATAGTTCACGCCAGCTGCAATCGCACCTAACAATCGACCACCATATCCCATACTTGGGTCCCATACTGTACCTGCCGTTGTGCCTTCAAGTGGACTATCTTTGTCTACAAATATATCATACAAGGCTGCAGCCGCAGTCGGTCTAAAGTTTGATACCATCTGTGTGCCTGAATACCTTCTTAACATAGAACGCATATCAGACTCGGTGATTTTATGTGCAGGTTTCTTTTGAAAGAATGTGCCTGAAAGAATCTTGTTCAGTCCTTTCTTTAGATGTTCTTCATCATTCCATATGTCCATCGGTGTATGCATTTTACCACACTTGATTCCCCATGCATGTTCCATAAATGACCACGCAAGATTTAGGCCATGTGCAGATTGACCAATAACTTTAGTTCGTCTATCGACAAGGGTATCTCGTTTGAAGTTTACTAATTGATTGAAGATGTTGTTTCGCCACTCTGCATCTTTTGGGTAGTATGGAAATCCTCTTTCTTTCCACTCATCATGCACTTGTTGTATCAAATCACTCATAAAATATCCTGTACATTATCATACATATACACATCACCAGGCAATGCGTTCTTTACACCATCTTTAGTCCATGCTGTGTGTCCGACTATCTTCATACCATTCTTCTCATAGAATTTCTTTGCAATCAGATTATCACTTCTCACACTTAGAAAGACTCGTCTTTTAGTATAGTCAAAAAATCTTTGAAGTACTTGACTTGCAGTACCTTTGTTCTTGGCTGCAATTTGATGTAGAACACAATCGCCTTGTTGTGCCTGTACATCACCTATTTTCTGTTTGCGTTTGTAATAGTTATAAGTAATCACAACATCATTATCTAAGATAAGATGACCTTTTGCAATCTCACGCCTCATATAATCTGTTCTGATATGAGGAAACCATTGTTTATGTTGATAAAATATATCTTTTACTCTATCAAAATCTTGTTCTTTAGCATGTATCATATGACTACTATTATATAATAAAGTCCGTTCCTTGTCAAGCTATGAGAGTCCTAAGACTATCATTGGCATAGCAATCGACTACAAGGTGTATTCTATCAATCTCTGACATATTTCTGACTGCATGTGGTTTCGTTACATCTGTGTAATAATAATGACCTGTCTTTAGTCTATACTCATGTGCAACTTTAGCTCTAGGACTTTCAAACAAAGAAAACACAACATCATCATTTGTACGAATTGGCACATGAATTCTTATAATTTGACCATCATCAAAACCTAAGTCTTTATCAATCTTATCGCTATGTTTACCGATAACTTTACCCGCCTCTAATTTCATAAAACGAACTCGTTCATATTTGCACGGCAAATTTTCTAAAATTTTAAACACAGGATTTAGAGGTGTTGCTTCATGTAGGTTTGTCCATTGTAATTGTTCGTCAATGTTTACTGAACTCTTTAACACGCCTGGTTTTAGTATGTCAGTAATCTTCGGACCATACCCATATAAAGATATTGCAGTCCAGTCATTACCTTTTGTGTATTTCGTTTTGACTTTTGTGAAATCTAAGTTGTCAAGAAATTCAGCTGCACCAGATAAATCCTCTGTGCAAGGTTCTAGTGCCAACTCTTTCATCAATGGTCTAGAATTTGAGGCCACTTTGTCTCCTTTTTATTTCTTTAATCATCTTTTGTTTTGATTTTTCTGCCCGTTCTAGTTTGAGTTTACTCACTAGGTCTGTAAAAACATATCCGTTCATGTGTTCATTCTCGTGCATGAATATTCTTGCAGACATGCCATGTAGTGTTTCTTCGATTTCTTCACCATTCTCGTTAGTATATTTTACTGAACACCACTTTGGTCTTTTGATTGATAAGAATAAAAATGGGAAAGATAAACAACCCTCTTTGAGATTGATAGATTCAGGACTTACATCATTGATGAGTGGGTTGAAAACACTTCTAACTTTACCATCTTCAATCTGTGGGTGTCCGCCCATGACAAACATACGATACGGCAAACCAATTTGATTCGCTGATAGACCAAGACCGCCATACTTTGCCATGTTATCATACATAACTTTTGATAAATCTTTTCTATCTTTAAACCCAAACTGTTCTAAGTTTTCATCTAAGAAAGGTGCGACCTGCATTAGTAGTCTTGGGTCGTTTGGTGGTATTAAAGGATATACTTTTTGGTCTTTCTGTTTTTGTATGTTTCCTTTTAGGTCACTTAGAATTGGAGTCTTACCTGTTTGTATATCTTCTAAGTATTGAGCTGCTTTCTCAATGTTTTCTGCATTTAGTTTTTCTGCCATTATTCTGCCATCCTTGTAAAGTTTTTATATTTTTCAAATTTCATTACTCGTGGGAACTTATCAATTAAAGTATCGCCTTTGTGAGATATTATAAAGACATTTTCTTTATTCATTGTATGATATAATATTCTCATGAACTCATCTGTGCCTGTTGTGTCTAGCGAAGAATCAAATATCTCATCTAGTATGAGAAGATTTGTATTTGTAGAGTTTTTAAGTTTTGCAATCTCACGCCATGTAAACAATATCGCTAAGTCAATTCTTAATTTCTCGCCTTCACTAAATGAATGATACTGAAAATCATCACGGTGTCTTGATTTAATTGTTTCGTTGAATTCTTCATCAAGTGTAAAGTTGACAAAGAAATCCATATCTGCCAGGTTCTTATTTATATACTGATTCATTATCGGCAAATACTGTTTGATAATCTTCGTCTTAATACCAGTATCTTGCATGAGATGTCTTGCAGTATCGATATAAAGTTTTTCTTCTTTTTCTTTTAACTTTGTTTTCTCTGCCTCAACAAGCTGTTCTTGTAGTTGATTCAATTCGCCTGTTGCAACACCTGTTGAAAACTTTTCATCTGATAAGTTATCTATTTCTTCTTGTATTCTTTTCTTGTACTTTTCAATTTCAGTTATAGATGTTTCATAACGACCAATCAATAATTCTTTTTCTCTTATCGTAACAAGAGTTTCATTAATCTTATCTAGTTTCTTTTGTGATGTTCTGATTGCATTGTCAAGTTGTTTCATGCCAAGTTCTAGTTCAACAACTTTAGATTCTTTGACGGCGATTGTTGCCTTCTTAAATGCCTCGTCAATCGCCTGACGACATGTAGGGCAATCGTCATGTTCTTTAAAGAACCTCAATTCTTTTTTATGTTTGATACAAGTATTTTCTATCTTTGCTTCCATGGTCGTCAGTTTGCCATGTTTGTCTTTTAGTTTTGTTTCGTCAATTATATCTACCTGTAGGTCTGCAATCTCTCGTCTAACACGAGCAATATCTTCTTTGTAATTGTCTATATCTGTATCTGCATTTTCAATTTCTAGTTTCTTTGACTCAACAGTATCTTTATTGGTATTACTAATATCATCTATATGTTTTTGTTGTGTTTCTATCTTGCCATCTAGTAGTTGATAATTGAAATCTGCTTGTTTGATTGTTTCGTCTTGTGCTTTTGCCTTCTCTCTGAACATTAGATTGAGTTTAGAGAAGATTTCAATATCAAGTATTTCTTCTACGACTTCTCGTCTGTGTCTGGCACGAAGTTGCATAAAAGGAACAAACGAAGCATTACCCAATATCACAACTTGTGTGAATGACCTAAAGTTTAGTTTGAGTATGTGTTGTTCTAAATGTTTTTGATAATCTCTTATGGCCGCATCTTGATTCAACATATCACCATTACACCAAATCTCAAATACATTAGGTTTTATGCCACGAATAATTTTATATTCTTTTTTGCCTATCTGAAACTCAACTTCAACTACACACTCCTTTTCATTGATTGTGTTTACGAGTTGGTCTTTTTTAACAGCACGAAATGGTTTACTGAATAAACCAAAACACAAGGCATCTAACATTGTAGATTTACCAGCACCATTATTGCCAACGACCAATGTTGTTGGTGCTTCATTTAAATTAATCTCTATAAATTGTTGTCCTGTACTTAAAAAGTTTTTATATCTTACTTTTTTAAATATTATCATGGTGTAATGTCCTGAGCTTCAATATACATTTCTTTAATCATCACTTTCAATCTGTCTTTATCTAAGTCAACATTTAATTGGTCAACATAGTTGTTTACTAGATTCATAGTATCTTCTGCGCCTTCAACAACATCATCACTTACATTTGTGTGTGATAGGTCAGAGTAATCTTCTAATATTTTTAGTTCGTGTACAGATACATCATTATACAGTCTTTCAAGCAACCTGTCAAACATTTCGTTATCTTTTTTATTGACAACAACTAACTTCACATACTTTTGATTATAATCTGTAACATCAAATTTATCGTAGTTTGTTAGTACATCATCATAATGTAATTTGATAAACATGGTAAATGGATTAGGCACAAACTCTACATCTCTTGTTTCAGTATCGAACACATGAAAACCTTTCTGATTCTTATAATCTGACCATGTGATTTCATACTGATTGCCTAGATAGAATACTTGACCATCATCATTCTTGTGATGAAAATGTCCACTATAAGTTTTCTCAAAACGACTTACAATACTTTTATCGTGTCCGTGTGTTTGTTTCATGGCATCATTC
>Ga0209645_1001374_pt1 | contig 12228 bp, 13 predicted proteins | sample ETNvirenome_6_30_FD_184070 | JGI IMG/M metagenome (GOLD analysis project Ga0209645, IMG submission 184070) | Marine viral communities from the Pacific Ocean - ETNP_6_30 (SPAdes) (version 2) | ecosystem: Environmental > Aquatic > Marine > Oceanic | place: Pacific Ocean | collected 2013-06-19
TCCTGTAACAGTGGCTGCAAAATTATACTGAGAGTATATCCTACCGTTACCATTGTTTTCTAATGCAGCCTCAACTCCCTTGACATAAGTCTTATATTGTTTAGATAATACCTTGTAAGCTAAAAGCTTTTCAATAAAAATTTTAGCAGGGTTTGTAGATGATAGTCCTTTGATAACACTTTTCAAATGTTCCTCAGTAATAGATGGTGCTTTTGTTTTTTCTGATACCATGGTCGGAATAAGACCGAACCCTTCTTTAGTAAACAATAAATCAGCAATCTCTCTAGTGGAGTTTGGATTCAACTCACCATCTAGAGGGGACAAATCATTCAACTCTATCACAGCATCATCTAGCCTTTTACCTAACGTTACATCTAACTCTTTCAAGTATTCAGTATCAACCTTCATACCTCTGTTCTCAACTTCACCTAAAGCAAGAGTTACGTCTTTTAAAAGTTTATCATAGATAGGTGCTACATGTAAAGACTTCATCTTCTTCCGCATTATCTTCCAGCAACGTAAAGTTAAATCGCAGTCAGCAGCGTTGCCGATTGCCATGGAATGAAGTGGCATGTTAGCCCAATCGTGGTCAGCTCCGTTAGTTACTGTAAGCATTTTCTAAGCATGTTGTTTCAAGAATTACGGAAGCGACTTCATAAGGGTCGCAGTTAGCAGCAGGTCTTCGGTCTTCTAAATAACCACAACCTTTCTTGGCTACATGATTAGGTATACGAACACTACAACCTCTATGAGATTCTCCCGATGAGAACTTATTATAGTCAGAAGTTTCACAATCTCCGGTCATTCTTGATTGGTTTCCTTCACCGTATACTGACATATGTCTAGCGTGGTGCTTAGATAGTTTATCTATAGCGTCGTGTATACTTACAATACCATTATCTTTTCTCATGTCAATCGTAGAGAAATTAGTATGACACCCGGCTCCATTCTCTGTGGCAGAGGGCTTAGGGTTGTAAGTAATTTGATAAGGGTTTTCCTCATTCTCTGTTAACCTTTGAAGGATGTATCTTGCCATCCACAAATCGTCACAAGCTCGAAGTGGGTCTAATGCTTCAGTTTGAAACTCCCATTGACCGTACATAACCTCAGCGTTAATACCATGAACACCTATCCCTGCATACAAACACATCTCCAAATGAACCTCTGCTAATGCTCTTCCTTTTACATTCCCACGACCTACTCCACAATAGGCTTGTCCTGGAACTCCTCCTCTAAAGTGTTGGCTACTAGATTTATAAAGAAGAGTATACTCTTGCTCAAATCCAAACCATGGATGAGAGTCTTGAACTTCTTCATGTTTAGTAATAGACTCTAACGAGCTTCTACTGTTGCTTGGATGAGGTTGACCGTCTGCGGTCATTACTTCACATAAGACTAGACCGCTTTCCATATGTTGTCGGAAAGGGTCTCGATAAGCTCTCACAGGTTTTAAGATAGTGTCTGAGTTATCTAACGATGCTTGGTTTGTACTTCCTCCGTCAAAGCTCCACTCATCTATGGTATCCTCATAAGAGTTCAAAACTCTTGTCTTACTTCTAAGTTGAGGCATTCCATGGCTTCCATCAAGCCATACATACTCTACAGTTTTTTTATTTTTCATTTTAATATACGTCTAGTTCGTTTGGATAATATTCCTTGGTCAAATCTTTCAAGGAATGAGGTTTGTTTTCATCTATAAGTGAATGGATAATTTGACTGTCTTCTATGTTATTAAAGTCGGTCAATCCCCATTGTCTTAAAAACTTATAATCAAATTTCATATTGTGAGCTATCTTTATTATATTAGGATTAGCCATCAACTCTCCACATCTTTTCTTGATATGTTCTAACTCTTCATTAGTCCACTCTGATTCTTTATGAAATATAGGGAAAACAAAGGAGTGATTATCTTTATACGCAAACCCACATGTAAGTAGTTTATGCTTTTGAAAGTCTAGACCTTCTGTTTCTAGGTCAAATGCTACGGCTTCAGCTTTAAAACAATCATCCATAAGTGAATCAAACTTTTTGATATCTCCATTAATTAACTCATAAGGAGACTCATCAAACTTATTTACCTTCAATATAAATTTAGAATAAGAATTATTTAAGTCCTGTAAAAATAAACCTCTCAACTTAGGTTCAGCATACAAAGAGAAAGTGTGAAAGGAAGGGACGATATTAACCAAAGTCTCCTCCTCATCAGCTAATTTAACAGTAAACTCCTTCCCTCTTTTATTTCCTATCCCTGATTTCTTGGTCAAAGTTTTAAGAGCTAGATTACCTAAAGGTATTACAAGGTCAGGCTTTATAGCCATGAGGTCTTCTTCTAAAAGTTCTCTATGAGTAGCGAACATCTCCTTTGTCATGTCCTCTTCCTTGACATTGAAATCTTTTACTGCTGCTACAAACTGATAAGAGTTTTCAGGTAAATCACTCTTCCTTAGGAGGTCTGTGAGAACTCCGTACTCATCATCATTAAACTCATACACTCTCCCGTACTTCTTCTGATAAGAATCATGTATGAATACAATCTTCTCGTCTCCTACAGGCTGTCTGTATATGTCAGGTTCTTCATCTTTTTCAAAAGAATTAAATAAATTATCTAAATTGTTCATCTATCATATGTTATGGCTAAACGTAAAAAGAAAAAATCCCACTATATTAATAATAAGGATTTCGAAAAGCTAATCACGGATTATTTAAATGACCCAGTTACTTATGAAAGTGAGTTGGTCGAGAAACTAGACCTTTTAATTACAAATATTTTACACACTTTTAAATTTAGAGTAGACCGTGATGATGCTAAGCAGGAGTGCTTTGTATTGGCATTTAAAGTTCTTAAAAATTTCGACCCTAATCACGGGTCAGCGTTTAATTACTTCACTACAGTATTTGTTAATAATTTAAAATTAATGTATACCAAGAACAAGAAGTACAACGAAAAAATTAAGAAGTACCAAGATATTCACACTCCTGAATATCTCAAGCGTTACGACCTTGATTAGGGGATAACGCTTTGTAAATATAAGGTAAGTATTCAGTCTTTCTAATCTTACCTTTTAAACCTTGTATTAAACAGGGAACTTGAGTTACGCTGTAAGCTAGGAAGGAGTGAGGTAACTCAAAGCTGTTAACTAAGTGAATAGTCTCATCTCCATCTCTATTAACCCATATATCCTGAATGTACTCTATCAAGGCTAAGCTTCTATCATCCCACTTAGAATAGTAAAGAACAATAAAATCATTCTCTTTTTTTCTTCGGTAGATGTTATTTAAGAAACTTTCTTTTTTTACGAAATTAACTTCCCGTGCCATCAGACTCACTCACCTTAGTTTCTTCTAGCATTTTTTTACCTTTAGCTGCGAGTTCTTCTCGTGTTGGCTCAGGTCTATCATCTTCACCTTTTGCGGAAGCCATGATTTTATCTTTCTCTTCTTGAGGTAAGTTATTAATATGCTCAGTAAGCTGAGACATAAAACTGTCAATACCTTTATAGAATAGAATTTTTGCAAAATCATCATTGCTCATCTCAGGTGGTTTAGCTGCTTTGGCAAGTTCTTCATATTGACCTGTTTCAGCCTTTGTCATTTTAATGTATAGTTTCATTCGTCTATTACTTTTTTTTACTTTAAATTTCCAATTAATCTCTTTAGGATTAAAAGTGTAGAAAACTTCTTTATTGCTAGTCATAGCATACTATTATAGTATATGGCTCGCAAAAAAAATCCAAATGATTTGTTGAAATTAGAAAATGATTTCCATGTCAAACCACGTATTAACGGGAGAAGAAAGGGAAACGCTTTTGAACGTCAAGTCGCTAAAAGGCTCAACGTCCGCTTCAATACAGATGAATTCAGCAGAACTCCAGGAAGTGGTGCTTTTGCGACGACACATAAATTGCCAGAACATTTACAGATACACGGAGATTTAATTACTCCTCAAAATTTTAAATTTGTTATAGAAGCTAAAAGAGGTTACAATCTTCAACTTGAAGACCTTTGGAAACCTAATAGTAAGTTCTATGAATTTATAGAACAAGCTTCTAGGGATGGTGAAGCAGCCAAGAAACCATGGCTACTAATATATAAGAGAGATAGACAAAAAGAAATAGTAATATGTTCTTACAAATTTAGCATTAATGAGAAAGTTTTCGTAGATGGAAAATATTATATTTATCTATTAGAAGATTTACTAGCTCTTAATGATTTAGAGTTTATAGTTTAGACACCTCATCCGAGTCTATACTACAAGTAGTTGTTTGTGAACCTTTTCTATTCCTAATCTTACATGACATAATAGGCTTAGGTCCTTTAAATATAACACAACTAAACCCTTCCCGTCTTACTTCGTATTGTCCTGTAGTGATTCCTGCAATTACTTTTCTAATCTGAGAAGAGGTAACCTGTTTAGAAAGTTCGTCTGAATGGTTTTTACAGTTTAGGACAGTAAAAGGATTAGTATCAGTTCCGGCTAAAGCTGTCATCAATGCAAAAGCTTTATCTTCCCTTTCTCTCTGAGGTCCTGTAAGTTTCTCTAAGTAATCCAACTCATCCATTTTCATCATATTGGTTACTATATCCCTCTTAGCTGCGTTATACTTCTCTCTAGCTTTTCTCAAATCACGACCTTCTAGGTTATCAAAATTCATACCTTTATACGCAGAATTAAATTTTTCCATCATGTTTAAAGTGTCGTCTGCTAATTTTTTAATAGGATGTTGTGCTCCATATTTAGAAAGGCTATATTCTTTTAATCTGCCTATGACATGGCTTCTAGTATTTTGAAATTCTACCGCTCCAATACTATCCCCAGCTCTTTCATTAGGAGCATCTTTATCCATCATGCTACTGTATTTTTGTTGACTTGCATGATGTCTTTCTGCGGAAGCTTGTGCAATTCTTACTATCTCAGGGTCAGCTCCTGCTTCTAAAACAGGATTCGTTAACTTGGACCAAGTATTAGGGTTTATTAAAGTTGTTAGAGATTGATTACCTAAATCAGTTTTTTCTCCGGACGTGGTTGAGAATTTATCAGAGATTGGAAACAACCCTGTTCTCATTATTCGTTCTCTTTCAAATCCAGATAACTTAAGCTTATCACATATTTTCTGTCTGGATTCCTCAGACCCAATCTTTAGAAAAGAGTCTGCTTTATTTGTATCCCCTTCTCCACCTCCAATAGCTTTGGATTCTTCAGAACCTAAAGGACCTGTAAGTTTGTTTGTATCAAAATTTCCTATAGAAGTTACGGGGGTTACGTCCTGTAAGGTATCTGTGTCTATGATAGCTTTCCAGTGTACAGACTCAGCGTCTTTCATTGCCATAGAAAATACCACCTTAACAAGGTCAGGAAGGTCAGAGAATACGGTTCCGTAATTTTCAACATCAGACATGGCGTGGTCTACTAAAGGATTGTTGAAACCTTCACCATTTATGGTGGAGTCAAGTCTTAATGACATATCTACTACTTTATTTAAAGTTTCTCTTTTTACATTTATAGCTTGACCTAACGCTATCATGACATTGGAAAGACCTTCTCTAAGTTCACTAGCTTGTGCATTATCACCTTTTCTCTGCGCGTTCAATATTCCTAAAATAACTTTTGTAAGACCTATTGACATCTCATTAAGCTCACCTCTTACTTTGTAAAATCCTCCTGCAGGTGCTACTGTTGTTTGCTTTTTAATAAAAGGTTCATCAGAGTTACACATCTTGGCTTCTGACAGACGGACTCCTAAATTTCTAAGAGCGCTTTTCGCTCCTGGAGCAACTAAGATTCCTTGGAAATTTTCAAAAGCTTGATTACCTTGTTTGTCTAGTCCTAAGTCACCTTCATAGTTTCTCATTTGTTGAAGCATTAAAGGTTCAGTTTCATTTGAATCTGATTCCGACTCTGTTTCTAAATTTCCATACATTAAAGAATTGTTTGCACGACCTGGACTTCCTATAAAAAATTTATTTCTTAATGCTGTAGCTTGTTCAGATTCTGGTATACACCCATCATCTGTCATTTCGTTAGCAACGTCTGCTAAAGCTTTCATATCACTTAAAAATTCCATGTATGCTTCATCGTCAGGAGTCTGTAAGTCTACACCTGTAGTCAAGCTTAGAACTCTATGAATGTCTGTTGATATTTTTTGACCAGCTTCCGATGTGTTGAATCTAATCTTATTCATCATAAGCTCTCTATCACCTTCGATATTTAATTTTTCTAGAGCTGCTGCTATGGAGACTGCGGTCTCATTTAATTTAGATTCTATGACAGATATCTCCTCTTCCTCAGCTTCTTCCTCTGTTCCTCCTTCTAATCTATATTCTAAGTATTTTAAAAACTTATCGCTTTGATTTGCTTCTAGAGATGTTGCTCCTCCAGTAGAATGTAAGTACAAAACATTTGGATTGTTTTCCCGTACTTCTATATCTCCAGGTTGTGCTGTAGACCCTTCTCCTTCTTTAGTAGAGACATTAGCGTTTACCTGTTTCTCAGCCCACATACTTAATACATTATTAGGGACCATGAAAACAATATTTTTAAATCTTTGGAAATCTGAACTTTGAATTCCAGCATCCTTAAGAGCCTTTGGAAGGTTTACTTCATTCAATAAATCAGACGTAGAAAACTTATAAGTCTGTTTTCTAAGCTTTCCGTAAGATTCAAGTAAAGATTCGAAAGGGTTCATTTTCATAAAGAATAGGATAGTTCCAAAGGGTTAGAAACTATCCTATTATTAGAGTCTGGTTTTATAAAAAATTAATCAGTTGTTGCGTATTGAACTGCAAAGTCATATCGAATATCAACTTCTATAGTATGAAACTCATTAGTGCTATAATTGAAGTCAGCTAATTTCCAAGACTTAGGATAAGCTCCATACAAACAAGTATGTTTTATAGGCATCATCGCGTTGTCTAGTTGGAAAATTTTAACTGGTAATTTGAAGCCTCCATTTCCTGCCATAAACTGTGGTGTGAAAACACCGTTGACAGGGTCGTAAGTGTTAGACATCCAATCGTAAAGTTTTTCAGCTACGTTTCCTTTTACCAAATTATCAAATGTAACTGTAACGGTTTCAGGAGTAACTTTTCCAGGATAGTAGAACTTATCATTAACACGGTCTGCAACAATATCTTCAGAAGTAAATGAAATCTGTGATACTTTTTTAGCTGCTAGTGTTAGTTTTTCTGTTTCTTCAAATCCTTTAGGAAGAGAAAACTCTACTTCCCATTGATATGCACGAAATGATTCTAAGGTATGAGATAACTGAGGGTGTTCGCCTCCCGTAAGAACTCGTGATGTTTGTGTTGCGTAGTATGCTTTTGCCATTTAAAGGGTCTCCGTATTATATAGTCTTAGACTCCAAGGTCTGAAGATTGGTTAGTGAGATTAAGTTCAAATACAAGAACTTCAGCGGTCTTAGTAGGTTTGATGAGTACACGGCACCATAGTTCGTTTCTGTCAATTCGAACTGGGGTGTTTGTAGTTTCATCACAAATTACTCTAAATTCTGTTATACCTCGACGACGACGAACATCATCTAGCATTGGAGATAAGAGAGTTGTTACACGAGACCATGTTAGTGGGTCATTAGGTTCAAAGATGACACTACGAGTTGCTTCTAGAATCATCTTGCGCATTGTAATCATCATTCGACGAACGTTTACCCTATCAAGAGCACTTGGTGTTCTTTGAGCTGTTCTTTGTCCCCAGATGCAGATTCCATCTTGAGCAAATTTAGCTATAGGGTTAATAGCATTTCCTGGTTGATACAGTTGGTCTCTATCACCTTGGTTTAGAATAACTTCTATGTCTGTAGGTTTAGTTAATCTACCTCGGGTTAGACCAGCAGGTGCGAACCATGGGTCTGCGACAGCGTCTGTATGACACATAACTGATATAGCATATGCTGCAGGGTCAATGTAAATGTCCGAGTTGGTATTGACATCGAATATTTTTAGCCATGGCCAATATATTGCAGCGTAACTAGTGTTGATTGCAGCTGTTCTACCATCTCCGTTTCCATTGTGCCAGTTAATTGCTTTCTGTGCAGTTGTCAAACCTTCAGGAGGTGAGACTACCGCTAGGAAGTTTTGAGAAGATTCAGCTAGAGTGATAAGCTCGTTTTGAACTGATTGCTCTGTAATTCCAGGGACACATGCCATTGAGATGTTCAAAGAATCATCATCTAGAGCGTGAATGCCTGTCTTGGTTGCTTTAACTCCTATTAGTGCAGATTTAACTGTACCTGTGATAGTTCCTGCAGCTTGAGCGTCACCATTCTTACCTCCAGACAAGTCGTAAGTACCTGTCATAAGTTTCATCCATTTTGGACTTGCATTGGTGTAAACTCCAGGGTCTCCCGTTTCAATATCAGCAGTTCCCGCTGCAAACGTAGATGAGAAGTATAAAGGAGGAGTCCAGTCTCTATCTGTTCTTGCTCCTACCTCAGCTAAAAACTGAGCTTTAACATAATCAGATTTAAGGTCTACCTCTGCAGTATTAATAACATCTTCTGGGAAGTTTCCTGCTGAAGCTCCATTTTTCATCATGCTGACTGAGAATCCTTCAGTCTTAGCTCCATCCTTAATGATGTCTAGTTGAGAGTTTTTACCTGCGTATTGAGTGACTTGAACTTTAAGTCCGTGGTTTTTAACTCCAGTAGCAAGAGACTGTGCCGAAGCATTATAGCCACTACCTGAGTATAGAGATTCTACTAGGTAAACTCCACCATCGTCTTGTCTCTCGGCTGTACCACCTGATGCAGTCAAAGAATTGCCAGTACTTCCATCACCGTCACTAGGGGTTCCGGAGGCTGCTCCAGTTCCAGCGTTAACAGCTCGAACCCATTGCTTCCCTCCAGTAGAGGCTACATCGGTACCACTGGTTGCTGACACTGTTAGAAGTGCAGTCTTTCCAGGGTGGCTTCCTACAACTTGAATACCTGAGAAGTCTGTATTGTCAGCAGCTAAGCCTGATACTATTATCCACGGCCAATCATTAGTTTGAACAGCAGCTTGAGCGTCTACCGCTGCTTTGGCAGGTTCAGAACCTGTGTTAAATGATAAGGTGTACGGAGAACCTCCAGGGGTAATGTCGTTACCTGCTGAGTCAGTAGCTGTAATTTTAAGCTCTAAGTCAGCGCTTCTACCCATACCTGATACTTCTATTGCTGGGCATACACCCCAAGAAACACCTGCTGATGCATCTGCTGCTGTAGAAGAATCCTCGGCTCTTACAAAGTAAATTGAGTTAGTACGTGAAAGGATTTCAAGCGCTGCTAGAATAGCTTGACCTCCAGAAACTCTTTCTTGAGTTCCAAAAGTTCGGATAAGCTGAGCAGGGCTAGTGATTAAAGTCGCAACGTTAGGTTTACCCATAGAAGCAAAACCTACAACTCCTGCGATAGATGAATTTACGGCTGGTGCGTATTCGGAAAAATCTTTCTCGACTACGTAATTACCTGGGCTTGAGTAGATTGGTGGCATGATTAATTAGTTTTAGTAAGGGATACGATTTTGCGACGAGCTAGTTCGTTAATAGTATCGGTGATAAAGTGTTTTGGCATGGTTACGGATTCTTTTCCATTTAACCAATAGTGAATGTATTCCGAGCCGTCACGAAAAATTACTTCGCGACCTTGCTGAGTTTGATTTTTTACAGTTATCATAAGATTACCTCTATGTTATTTATGGCAGCTAGACGTGGATTTTGCTAAAATAAAAGCAAATGTTTAAGTACTGCTAGCGGAGGTTTCTGAGCGATATGAGGATATACCTTGTTCTGTACCATCATCTATAATACCTGCTCCTTGTAAAGCTTGTACATTTGATGGACCGTCTCCTATAAACTCATAATCTAATCCTAGAAGTTCTAAAGCTCCATTAGAAGTTACTAAATAGTTATCATTAGGAAGATAAGATTCTACTGACACAACTATTAATTTTCGTAATACTCTATCTGTCTTATCGGCAACAGTTATTACTGAGTTATCAGTAACTTGAGCTATGAAAGCTTTGGAGTTATTACTTTGAGTAGTAGTTATATGCATAGAAGGATTGAACAGTAGAAGAATGTTTTCTACTATTTGATTTACATCTTCGACATATTTTGCCCACACATTAATAGAAAAAGTAATATTAACAGCCTTTGGTATAGTAGAAACTATCCGTCTAGCTACCCTTTTCTTAGGGTCCCATACAGTCTTTATATCAATATTATAGTTAGACCTTCTTCTATCTAAATCTTCATCTATATCTCCAATCGCTACAGTAACCACAGGAAGAGTTAAATTTCTATCCTCTTTCATCTTAGCTATAGCTCTTTCCGGGTTTGCAAAAAACACAGTAGGCTTTACTGCTTTATTTTCAGAATCTACAAACTCTACAGTCTTCATTTTCTTCAGTAGAAAATCAGTATGCTCTCTGTAAAAATTGCTTTTCGTTGCAGGAGCCTTTAACTCTAGTTCTTGTATCTTCTTTCTAAAGTAATCGTATCCTCTCATTATTCTATATCCGAATCAGGTATGTACTGGGTTCCCAGTAATGTTTTTGCGTCTCTTAAAAGTTTAGCAGCACAAACTAAATGATATACTCCATATGCTTCGAAGCTATCTTCTTGTACTTCAAAAATTTCAAAATACAAATTTTGGAATCTAGGACGTATAACATCTCCAGGAACCAATGGTCTACCAATTGCTTTCTCAGCAGTGGTTTTATTAAATGTAAATACTTGGTCATTAGTGAGCTCTATACCAAAATCATTTAATTCTTCTTCAACAGGAAGTGGGTCATAATGTCCAAATAGGGTTACAGGGTTGTGATATATTACTTTTCCTGAGTTCTCTTCATATAGCTCATCATAGTTCTCATCTCTTGACCATCTAAAAACCATTAGTTCTGAGCCTGCTAATCTCACCATTTCACCATCTACTAAATCAAATAATCTAACATCAGGATTATCCGTATCGAACATACTCAATTCGCTATTGTACTGAGCAGCCATATGGTCATCCGCAAAAGAAACCTTAACCTCTTTGGCAGGGTTATATCTTAAGTTCTCTCTGTTATTTATATTATTCATTAGAATGCTGTAAAGGCAGGTGGTTCTTCAATCTCATTGAATAGAACATCTTCTAGTTTTTCCATTTCATTAGTACCTTCCTGTACTAAAGAGTCACCGTTTAATCTAGCTCCTCCTCCAGGAGAAGGTAAAGTACTATACTTGCCTCTAATGCCTCCTAGGATTACTTTAGCATGAGCTGTAGCATATTTCTGTAACCAGTTCACATAGAACGGATGTAGAGTATCACTATTTAAACTTCTAAACTGAACTATTACTTCTTCTACTTCTTGAGGTACAGGATATACTGCGATGTATTTATTATCAACTACTTCAAACGTACCTTCTCTTCCCAAAATTTTACGAAGCTGTTCTAAGTGCATAGTCATCAGTAAGAAGTCTGTAATTTGAAAGTCTTTGAATAGGAAGTTGTCTTGAAAGTATTTGATGAAAAAATCAAATTCTAGAGTTCCCTCTTGCTGTGCAACAGATAAAAGGGATTTTTTATATGCAACAAACTGTAAGTTGTTCATTACAAATCTTGGCATTTCATATAAATTTCTATTTTTTATAGTTCTAAACGTGGTGTAATTAGTACACCAGTTAGGAGAATGAAAATCTAATTTGGATACAGCTTCATCTATTACTGTTAAGATTTGATGGTCAGTAAGCTCTACTCTAATTACAGGAGCTCCTAAACGAGATAGTATTGAATCTTTAATAATACTATAAAATTTACTAAACTCAACTACATCAGAGAATCTACTTCTGTTAAGAGTTTCATAATCTATCTCACCAAATCTTTGAGTTGAACTAGTATTAAATACAGAAGGAACAGCACTTCCTGGGAATTCACCAGCTGTGTTTCCATATTTTGTATCAGGTTTTACAGGGTTTATTGGCATTATTTTTTAGTTGTTTTTTTCTTGGTTGATTTTTTAGGGGCTTTTACTACTGTTGCTTCTAGACCATACTGTAGCAAGCATTGCTCTGATATTACCTCGTCTCCTGGCTGTAATACTTTTATTTCACCGTTTACCCGCACAATGCAGGGTGTGTTTCTTGTATTGATGTATTTCATAAAATCCCTCACCTTATATACGAAAGAAGAGAGCCCGAAAGCTCCCTTCTTTGTAAAAAAGTATTTTAAGTAATTTAATACTACTCGATAG
>Ga0209645_1001375_pt1 | contig 12227 bp, 23 predicted proteins | sample ETNvirenome_6_30_FD_184070 | JGI IMG/M metagenome (GOLD analysis project Ga0209645, IMG submission 184070) | Marine viral communities from the Pacific Ocean - ETNP_6_30 (SPAdes) (version 2) | ecosystem: Environmental > Aquatic > Marine > Oceanic | place: Pacific Ocean | collected 2013-06-19
AGGTTTATTTTTCTTTGAGAATAATTAAGAATAACTAAAGATTGTTCTTGACAACAGCCGATATATACTATATACTTAAGACATAACAATTAAACAACGTTCTTGAAAGGAACACAACATGACTAAAGCACAGGCTCAAATCGAACTTACTAAAACTGATAAAGCAATCGAAGATAAGATTGTTGAACACAAGAATGAATTGGGCGATTGGAATAAGTCAATCGTTCAAGCTGAACTTGAACACTTATGGAAAGTAAAGAATGCTTTACTTCGCATCATACACAGTGATGATAGTATCGTATTTATCTTTAACTAAGAATAATTATAAAATAACTAAAGATACTACTTGACAAACGCCGATAAGTATGGTATACTTAAAGCATAACACACAACAGTCATTCACGAAAGGTAATAACATGACTAACAAAAAACACTTTGACGTTTTCGCTATCGACCCAACTACCGGACGGGAAACAACTTTCCGTACTGTTGGAGAAGATCAGTTGTTCACCAATGAACACGGTGAAACACGTTTTCGGTTTAACCACCATTACAACAACGTTGAGACTATCAGCGTTACGGAAGTACCGCAATCCAAGATGGACGCTATGCGGCGATACTTTGAGAAGTACGGCACAGCTAACGAATAGGCTTGTCGTACCCTATCTAATTTGACTAGTGGAAAAGTTTGCTATCACAGTAACGAAAGGTTTTTATATGTTCTCTCACAATCCTAGAATCACTTGCAAAGACGGCTTCAATATCAGCGTGCAGGCTCACAGTGGTAGCTACTGCCAACGTAATACAGCAGGCGATCTGCTTACTGTAGAATGTGGCTTTCCTACTACTACACCAAAGACAGCAGAGCTACGCAACTATGCAGAGCTGTGCGGTACTAGTGACTACACCGAAACCGTTTATGGTTTCGTGCCGGTTGAAGTGGTACAGGCAGAGCTTGACGCTCACGGCGGTATCCTTGATGGATGCCTGCCGTCATAGCCTAACAATTCTGACATAGCTGACGGCCCATTATTTGCACTTGACAAAAAAATGAGGCCCGCCCCCAAAAATTTTTTCGTGTTTTTTTTGGGATTTCTTAAAGATTGACCTTGACAGTGGACGATATATATTGTATACTTAATAAGTTATCAAGAAAGGATAAGATTATGGATTGGATGTTAGACAACGAAGAATTTATTATGTTTGTAGTCGTGCCGGTTTTAATGTTACCAGTCGGCTGGGTTGTTTCAAAATTATTAAAAACTTTTGAGAATTAGTTAAGATACCCCTTGACAAATGCCGATATATATGGTATAATGGGACACATAACAGAAAGGAAATAAAATGTTACTACACAAACAAATGAAACCCTACGAAGTCCGAATGATTAAAGACACGCCAACCGGTATGCGGTACTTGGTGCGTCACAACACCTATGGCAAATATACAATTTGCAGTAGTGTTAACGAAGCTGGCAACGCTATCAGCAATCCGGAAACAACCGGCCAATACGACTACGTTATGAAAAAGTGGAATAAAATTGTAGGAAAGTACGTTCCATTGACCTAACGTGTCACTGCCCTATGGTATAATACAGTATAACAAAAACACAACACAAAGGAGAAACTATGAGAGTTTCAGATTTACAACCCGCACGCTACCCAGCATCCCCATCAGTCGAAAAGCCTAACAGTGACGCTCATGCACTGTTTACTACCGACTTCGCTAAAACTAGTTTCATTGAAGCTAATGGCGACGTTGAAATCGTTTGGAACGAACGATATAACTTTTGGGAAGTTCCAGCCTTTGCCGAAAGTCGCAAGGCTTACGGCGATGCTAAACAACGCTACTGCGAACAATACGGTAGCGAATAATTTTGCTTGACCCCCTTGACAAACAAAGTTTGATAGATTAAAATTAGAGTATACAAAACACAACACTTTCAAAGGTAAACTATGTTAGATTCAACTAAACCATATTGCGGATTCAACAACATCGACGAACTAAACGCCCACGCTCAAAGGGTGTTCGCTGAGTGTCTTGAGGTTCCCAACGAACTACTACCCGAAGCGTTCCACGATAAAGTTCGTGGCGGTCGTACTCTCGCCCGTCTCAGCGATATGTGCGAAGAACTTGCGGATACAGAAACCGCACACCAAAAAGCAAAAGCGGCGAAGGCTCGCAACATCGAAAAGCTCAGAAAGCAATTTGAGCAGAAAGCAATTTACACCACGCATAAAGGCGGTACGGATTTCGTCGATATGGAAAGCGGTTTTGATTACAGTGATAACGAAGCCGACGATTTACAGCTTACTAAAAATATGATGGCGTTTGTTGGCGGTATGGTAAGCCGTGGAATGATCGACGCTGACGATTTGTTGGAGGACTAAAAATGAATGATGGAGTATATCCGCCGATGGGTGTCTGTATGGTTACGCTTGCTAGAATCTTGCCGCCATTAAATAAATTTGAATGTGAACACTTAGGGGCGAAGCCTGAAGGTGGAGCGGTTAGTTCGATGAAGGTTGCGGTGCCGTCTGAAGTATTGGAAGAAGTCGCTGCGGCTGGAGATATAGAACTGTTGGACTTGTGGGTAGAAGATGAGTTTGGTTTTCCGTGGATACTTTGCCACGCTGAGAATATGAATTTTATGACGGTTGAACAATATCAACAATGGAAGGATGAGGTATGAGTAAAGCAGAAAGAAAGGCGGCTTTGTTTTGTGTGGTCGCGATGGTTGCCGGTTGGATCGTGTCGGGGCTAATGTTATGAGAATGCGAAGATGTCAATCAATGGAACTTGCACGTTATTACAAACGATTAGAAAATATTGAAAAGAGGAAAGAAGAAAATGAAAGACACACTAAAAACAGTTTTATGGTTCGGGTGCTCCGCCGCTTGGGTTTGGTTCGCGGTGACAATAATCGCCGCCTATAAATAGGGGGTTGACAAAACCGAAAAAATGAGGCCCGCCCCCAAAATTTTTTTGCCCTTTTTTTGCTTTTTTCTTAAGTTTGCTATTGACTCCTGCCGATATATATAGTATAAAGGAGGAAGTTGATATGACGTTTTTTTGTTTACTTATTGGTGCTTGTTTGATTGGTCTTTTGGGTGCAGAAGTTTTATCGTAAAATTTCCAAATACCCCTTGACAAGATTAACTTTTTGTGGTATAATTAAGACATGTTAGCAATGACAGCAGTCGTTGCGGTTCCCTGTCGCCTTTGCAATGAGGCGAAGGATCTCACGGTTAACATCGAGGGATTCATCGCTTGGCAAGGTGGCAAGTTCATCCAAGAAGCTCTTCCTGAGCTTGACGCGGATGATCGTGAACTTCTTATTTCTGGTACGTGTCCAACGTGCTGGGATAAGATGTTCCCCTCTGACGAAGAGGAGTAGAACCGCTTGACCGTCGCCCTTCGGGGTGTGGAGTTTGGTAAGCTCTGTCGAAATCACTCAATTACCAAAAACTTTGTTTTTTTTCTTAAAGACCCCTTGACATTCTGCCGATATTATGTATAATGGGGTTATACAAGACACGACACTTTTGAAAGGTTTTTTCTATGTTTTCTAAATTTGACACAAACATCCAATCCGACGAACTCGCACCCGTTGAGCCTACACAGGCTGACTGGGAGGAGTACCACGCATGGTTGGAGGAGCAGGAGGCCGCCGAGCCTGAGCTTGAGCTTTCGAGCTTCGACCCGCATCGTGACTTCTATGCGGAGATGGAGGATGAAGATCCGAGCGAGTACCCACAGGAGCCGTGGGACGACGATTATACCGATTACGATCCGGTGGACATGTACGCCGCCGAATGGGAAAACTACGCGATGAGGGATTGGGACTGATGAGTAGCGAAATGATTACCTTCTGGGAATGGGCGACGGTTGCCGCTGTTACCTTTCCCGTTTTACTTGGCTTGTTTGATGAGTGGATTTATGAGCGATCACGAAGAAAATTTTCAACCCGAAGATGATGGTTCCTTGCAATATTGGATGTGGTGCGAGGAGGAGATGGAGCTAGAGAATGACCTGTTCATGGTCTTAGATGGTAGCGACATCTGTCCCAAGTGCGGCAAGGAAGGCGGGGAGTACACGCCCACGCTAGACGAATGTGCTTTTTGCTGAAATAGGGGTTGACAAACCCAAAAATCGGGGCTGCCCCCAAAATCTGATTTGTCAATAGGGAAAATGCTAAAAAAGTCAAAAAAGTCCATAATAAAAAAAGTCCAAAAAAGCTAAAGATCCCCTTGACATCTGGTCGATATATATTATAATGGAGGCATAAGAGACAGACAACATCACAACCCCTTCAAGGCCTTTGTCGCCATCGTACGAGGACAGAATCGGTAAGACGGTTTAGGGGTGCATCGAGGCGTAAGTCAACTCCGGTTCCTAGTGAACTTAAAAAAGGACGCAGCAGACTACGGTGCAGATGGATCGGCCTGCCATCGTGGTGTTGTCTTATCTTAACTCTACCGAGTAGTGTACTTTGGTGAGAGTCAGCAAGTCAGCGAGTCAGCGAAAAAATCAAAAAAAGTTAAAGTTAACCCCTTGACAACGCCGATAAATAAAGTATAATAAAGACATGAAAGAGACAGAATACACAAGATGGTGTCTACAACGAAGATGGGAAAGAATCCAAAATGAACAGGAAGAAAACAATAACGATGACCATTAAGGTCGGCAAGCCATCAGTCGGCCATCAGGCCAATACCCATCAGGTACACGACAACCGGCCAAAGCGAAACCGAACACGTCAGGCACAACGTAGTGCATGGCAACGCGAGTATTAACAAAGAAAGGTAAAGAGTTATGACTATCAAATTCATCAAAGACAAAGAGACTAAAACCAAAGTTCGCTTCACAGCAACCGGCGATGTATCAGGTTCGATCTATATTGAGAAGGATTCAGAACTTGCAAAAGATTCAGAAATTATTCTGGAAATTTCTCAAGTACCCGCTTGACATTGCCGATAAATATAGTATAATGAAAGAGTAACACAACGAGAGGTTCTGGAGCATGTGCTAGGGTTAAGAGCCACTGCTACCTCACAACACTTTAAGGAGGAATCTTATGAAGATTTCAAAGAAGATTGAAGTCGGTCAGATTGACCACACCTACTTGTCCAGTTGGAAGTCCGACAACGAAGTAGAGCTTCACAAGGACGACGATGTAGTTGTCTTTACCATGACGGAGGAAGTCATGGCACAGCTTCACAAGAAGCTAGGCGACAAGCTGACACAGCTTGCCACTGAACGTCTTGAGGCAGCAAAGGAACTAGCACAGGAGGAATCATCAGACGATGAGTAAAGAACAAAAGCCGATTGTCGCAGTCGGTACTGAGTTTGCGGCTGGCAAGGTCAAAGCCATTAACAATGACCATGTTTTACTCGACACTAAAGAAGGTGTCAAACGATTTTCTTTTTCACAAATTGAAAGGTTCTGCTATGAACAACGATCTCTATCACAAGCGTAACGAACGCAAAGTTTCTTTCTTGTATCCTAAGCATGGGAGCAAGAACATCCTTCGATCCGTCAAAGGTGTGAAGGTTGCGAGTTTCACCGGCCCGAATGGGCGTGGGATTACCGTCCGAGAGGACAGCGGCTTGCACAAGTCGTTCTCACTGAGTAAGTGCGTGGCGTCACTGTAAACCCGCCAACCTTTCGTGTTGTGGGGAGAATGCCGCCTGTAAGACCTATCCTGATTTTTTCATGGGGCTTGGCGGCTTCTCTTTTTTTATAGGATTACGATATGGATGATTTTGAGATTAAGTTATTGAAGTTTAATGTTATCGGCGTTCCGATAATTTTTTTATGGATTCATATAGTTTTATACTTGACAAACTGAAAAATCGGGGCTGCCCCAAAATTTCCAAAAAGTCAAGTCCAATCGGCAAAAAACAGGAAAAAACAGCGAAATAAAAAACTTTGAGAAAATGTTAAAGTTCCCCTTGACAAATAGCCGATATAATATATAATAGAAGTGTTCGGGAAGTGGTCTTGCAAGATGAGACACTGACAGGATTGACAACTAGTAAAGGCTATCGGACGCGATGGGCGAGAACGTTGCGGGGTTGCTCAGACCTAATCTAGTTCAGTGCTTGCAAGTGTGGGGTTCGACTCCCCACCCCGTCCGCCTTATAAAATAACCGGAAAAAAGTTAAAGATACCCTCTTGACATTCCGATAATATATTATAGAATAGAAGAGTATCACACACAACACGGAGCGAATCACAATGTTAAAGTTCTCAAACGCCAACGCTAAAATCGAAGCACTTAAAAACGACGCTGAATTGTCAGAGTATCTGACTGACAAGCGTAAGGTTTATTCTCTGGATCTTCTCAGTGGCTACTCATGCCCCTTTGCAGAGTCGTGCCTATCGAAGGCCGTAGTTCAGCCAAACGGCAAACGCAAAATACAAGACGGACACAAAACGCAGTTCCGTTGTTTCTCGGCTTCCCAAGAAGTACAATACAACGGCGTGTACAATCTACGAAAACACAACTTTGATTCGTTGCGTAAATTATCAACCGGCGAGATGGTTGACCTTATCAATAGTTCATTGCCTAAAAATGCCGGTATCGTCCGCATCCACGTTGCAGGCGACTTCTTTAATCTTGACTATATGCGGGCATGGTATTCTGTAGCGGTAGCAAATCCAAATACGCTATTCTACGCCTATACCAAATCGCTACGATACTGGCATGATATCAACGAGATGCCAACCTTACACAACTTCGTTTTGACCGCATCATATGGCGGGCGTGATGATTGGCGTATCGACGAGTACGATATGCGATTCGCTAAAGTGGTATACAGTGAACAAGAAGCCCACGATCTCGGACTAGCTATTGACCACGACGATACACACGCAGCGAAGCCAAGTCTACGCAATCAATCATTCGCATTGATGTTACACGGTACACAGCCAAAGGGTAGCGAAGCCGCCGATGCCTTGAAGCTATTGAAGAAGAATGGCGTGCAACACTCTTACAGTAGAAAGGTACAAATGGCGTGACTTATGTCTGTTTACTTTTAGGCTCAATTTTATTAACGATGATTACAGTTTCAATTCTTGGAGATTAACAACATGAAAAGTTTAGTTTTATTCAGTTACAAGCAGCCGCTTGAAGGTTCTAAGTTTCGTTGGGGAGTTCTTAAAGAACGACGCAACACGGACAAAGTTCCACTAAGTGCGGGAACTATCAATAGCGGTTATCGTAGATATGACCCCGCGTTCAAACGGTCGCGAGACCTTGACACGGTGCAAACCCGTGACGGTGTGAAGGCGTTCTATAAAGAGCGTAAGGATTGGGGAATCAAAATACCTTTCGTGGGTTCCCTAGTGGCACCGTTCCTACCGGCGTAGGACGCTACGTCCGCCAACGCTGACCTTGCGGTATAAGTTTTGGCGATAAAAGGTTAACCGCTTTTGTTTCACCTAAACCCTTGCGATTAAAGGACTTAGGAAAAATGGGGGCGGGGCCAATTTTTTCAGTCGGCATAAAAGACAAGAAAAATCCAAGAATAATTAATGCTACCCCCTTGACTATGCCGATAGTTATTATATAATCAAAGCATAAGAAACAAACAACACTAACATTAAGGTAAGTAAAATGACTACTGTTTCACTTCACGAACTACGAATGGCCTCGACCAATGTTGACACAGAGGAACAGCAATACTCGATGCTGAAGAACGTAGAGTCTTTTGAGCTATCTTGTCATGGTAAGACCGAACGAGGGACAATTTGTGAGTACATTGTGGCAAGACAACTAACTCAGATAGGCTATGAATCAGAGGTTACTTCTCAGGCTTCTCCATATGATGTTATTACTTATAATGGCTTGAAGATAGAGGTTAAGTCATCATTATTGGGAAGAAGCGACCATTACTTTAAGATGGGAAACATTAAGCCGTGGAAGTTCGACTACTTGTTTTTTGTGTTCGTTCATCCTACTGAGGGGATCGTGGTAAGGTGGACAACCAAAGCCGAGGCCAACAGGATAGGGCGGCGACTATCTGAAAATATGAATGGTTATCGTTTCGGCTTTCGTTCTGATATGACAAGCTGTCAAGGACTTAAAATGTGGGAAGTTGAGGACTTTCCCTACGAAATAAACATAAAAAGTTAAAGTTACCCCATTGACTTTGCCGATATATAAAGTAGAATGGAAGGGTAACACGAAAGGGATAAAATGAAAAAGCCAAGAGTTGAAAAGAGTTTTCAGATTGCGGATCATATCGACACGACCAAGAAGGTACGAGTCTATCGTAATCTACATCGGGATTGCTATAGCGTAAAGCAAGGCGGCATCGTTCGCTGTCATGCAGAAAATGTTACGTTAAGAAGTTGTCAATTCATTGTGTCCAAGGCAGGACAGAGGAGAGTCAGGGATGAACAGAAGAAGAACGTACATGCGTTTGTTGAGGGCTATGTGGTTGATACTCGTGCGACCGACCAAAAGGTTGACGGTCATCTCACTGATCAGCAAATCGAAAACGGTGAAACACGATGGGAACAAGTCTACTACAACCCATACACCTGCGATACCTTCATCAAACAATACGATGCAAGTCCAATAGAGAACGCTGACTACGCCGACCTGTCAATCCTTGACGGTAGGGTATTAGCCTTTAGTCACAAACCACCATTTTTTCACTAGGAGATATTATGATTAACGCAACAATCAAAGAAGGACATGGCGGATTCTATAATCAGTATGCGGAGAAGAAGTTCGCCTTGCTCGAAGAAGGACAGGCACTAACCATTGAGAGAGAAGAGGCCGACCAGTATATTTGCTCGGTAGTAAATCCCTCTGATGAATCTAAAAATTATGGTGTCATTGATGGTATGCGGATTCTAGCCTATGAAGAAGATTTAGACATACAAACTTAGTATTCCTTTCAAGAGATGCCGGTTGACCTTTATGTTGGTTACCTGCCCGTCGCTCACGCTAACAGCGGTAAACTGTAAGATGAGAGAGGGCGGCGGGATAACAGGATTCAAATGATCTCTCATCGCCAACATGAGGGTCGCCGGTTGACCTTGACAGAAAAATTGGGCCTGCCCCGAAATTTCGGTTTGTCAATAGGAAAAATCCGAAATCGGCCAAAAAACACCCAAATAAAAAAAGATCAAAAAAGATTAAAGAACCCGTTGACATTGAGCCGATATATATTATAATGAGAGAGTAAGTTAGTTTCACACATTTTTGAAAGGTTTAGATTATGACTAACATTCAATCCGCTGACGTTTCAGCTTCCGTTCGTTCCGCTTTCGATTTCACTGTTGACAAGTTCCCCCTATTCGGGCCGGACAATCTGCCAACGGATCAGTACGGTTTGTTCCGTTCTGATACGGGCTACCTCAAAGGGGTGAAGTCCGTTTCACCTCGTTACGTCCCGCATACGACTGATGACGTTTGTGCGTTGGTCGATGCCGCTGGTGAGGCGTTCGCTGGTGAGATTGCTTGCGATACTCACTTCCGCAGTGGTCATTACGTTTCCATTGCTCCAACTGCCGAGCAACGTCGGTCGATCTTCAAGGATCGGGACACCGACAACGTATGGCCTCGCGTGATGATTAACGCTGGCTATGATGGCAAGGCGTTCACCGCCTCGCTTGGGTACTTCCGTGATGCGTGTAGCAATCTGGCTATGATGCGTATGGTCAACGGTACAACCGTTTCCATTCGTCACACTTCCGGACTGCGTGCCAACATGGACGAATTGATCGCTACGTTTGAGACACTCAAAAATAGCTGGTCAACTTTGACCGATGTTATTGACCGTCTCGAATCCACTGAGGTTCGCATGGCTGATTTCCTCGATTCTATCTACGGTCGCCCGACTGACGAACAGTTGGATCGTGCTGCCCGTGGTGAGAAGGTGCGTGCGGTGACTACTCACCAAAATCGTACTGAGGCAATTTGGAAGCGTCTCAACAAAGAGCGTAACATTACCGGTCGTCCTGCGATGACCAACGTGGTATCTGCTTGGGAAGCGTACAACGCTGTTCAAGGATACGTCCAACACGATGCACAAGCGAAGGAAGGTTTCAAAGGTGACTTTGATCGAATCCTGCGTGCGTCCAACTCGCAAGAAGTGCGGGCGGCTGAGAAGCTCGCCCTAGAGCTTGCGGCCTAACCGGTTCCCTTTCTGTTGTGTGTGTGACCCCTTCCGGCCTCGTGCCGGTTGGGGTTTTTCTTTCTATAGGGGATCATCATGGAAATAGGCAAGTGGATTTTGACGCTGTTTGGCATCTCGTTTTTAGTTTCATTTATTTCTGAAAAATTACGAGAATAGGTATTGACAACGGCGAAAATCGGGGCTGCCCCCAAAAATTGGACCCTGCCCGCAAATTCCGTGCCAAACCCTCCGTGTCCTACCCTAGCCTCTGCGAGTGGTCTTTATGGTAATAGCCAGCCAATTTGTCGTACCTCAGCCTCTGCGAGTCGTTTTTCATAGTAACAGTCAGCCAAAAAAAGATTCAAGTTTGGGGTTGACAATGACGATATATAATGTATAATGTAATATGTCCGTGTCCCTTGCCTTTGGAGTATAGTATGAAAGTTAATATGGAAAATAAGATTGCAGTATTTGATTTTGGTAATAAGATCACAGCGTGCCAAGACACTCAAGTAGAGAGAGTTAGTAGTATTGTACTGAAGGAATGTACTTTCTATTCTAAATACTTTGAAGGTTATCCTCTATTCAAGAGTGACGATCCAGACTTTCTCAATACATACTCTAAGGTTGTAGACTTCTCTAACGCTCCCAAAGAGTGCGAATTTGTTTCTGCTCAGGTCAACCCTGACGGCACTACAACTATCTTCGCCCACAGCTCCACTCCATTCGAGTAGGGGCTTTTTTTTGTGCCTAAATTTTACTTAATGTCGGCACTTATCTGTATGTGCATACATTTCGTAACTGTCTTATCTTATCTATAAAGAGTGGTGGCAATGGTGACAGTCAGCCACTTTCTTGTTTCTGTCCTACTCTATCTTTAAAGAGTGGCGACGATGGCGACAGTCAGCCAATTTAGCTCCGGAATTATAAAGAGCGGGATTGAAGCAGGTGGCCATATAAGAAATATATGATTAAAAGTAATTGCACAATGCTCAACACTGTTATACAAATATAGGCTCTTGTCTTTGAGTCCTTGTATATTGATAGCAGGATAATACAAATAATCCATAGGCATAGCATTTTAATGGTCATGAACAAAGCCACGCCATTATCTATTAGTATCAAAAATTTGCCCACAGGATTCTGTTCTTCTTCTAGTATTGTGTCCTGTAGTTTTATTGTAAAGTAATGATCTATTAAGCTGACTAAAAGTATCCATAGAAAGTTAGCCGCCATGAACACATCATATTTAATTGCTCGCTCTTTGAAGTTGAACATAATTACTCCCTGTTCAGTGTTGCATCTGTGTCAGGAAGTTATACACAACTACTTCAATAGATAGAACAGACTCTCATCTGTCTCCTCTCTGATCCAATAGTTTTCTATTATGAGTCCAATGATATACCAAATTAGTTTTTGGGCAAGCCATGTCCAAATAAAAGTAGGAATGAAATAAGATTTATCTCTACTTCTTAAATCAATATTGTCTAGGGCGTAAGCATACATGTCTTTGCGACAATCCCTTCTTGTTGAGATGTCCTTTCCAGAATATACCTTACCATCTATCCATTGCTGACAAATATTTATTGTCTCGTCCGTCAAAGAAGAAGTCTGATCTTGGTGATCTGAATAAAACTTACGTTTCTTGGTACGTTCTTCTATTTTGGGCAAGAGTAGTGAGCGATCTATTTGTATTGCCATTATAATACTCCATAAAGATTAAAGTTTAGCTGAGACATGTCCTACCCAATCCTTTATTTCTAAATTATATCTGCCAAAAGGCCGCAAGGCCATAGAGAATCAGTTTAATATACACCTTATATTATCTCTTTATACTCCATTTGGCACAATACAGATTCAACTTTGTGGCTTTTCGTCCCACATTTATAACTTTTGGAGGCAACTTCTTGGGGAAAATGCCCATTAATTACTTATTGCGGGTGGACGAGGTTGAACCACAAATTAAATGTCTCTCCTAAACCTCATCTAACCTGTTTGTATTGTATGTGTTTAATATCATTATAAGTTATTATTCCTAGATGTCAACCCCCTTGTTTTACTGTATTTTTGTGCTATAATTGTCTTACCCG
>Ga0209645_1001377_pt1 | contig 12221 bp, 17 predicted proteins | sample ETNvirenome_6_30_FD_184070 | JGI IMG/M metagenome (GOLD analysis project Ga0209645, IMG submission 184070) | Marine viral communities from the Pacific Ocean - ETNP_6_30 (SPAdes) (version 2) | ecosystem: Environmental > Aquatic > Marine > Oceanic | place: Pacific Ocean | collected 2013-06-19
TAAAGCATTGCTAGATCCTGCTAAGCCAGGCACTAATATACCTAATCCGATTTGTCCAACAGGACTTCGTATTAAATCTTTAGCTGCTTTGAAGATCTTTTTAAACATTTTTACTCCGGTAGTGTATGTGCTCCAGCAAATACATTAGGAGCTGTTACGTGAACATCTCTTCTTATATCTGCCTCTGTGGTTTCTGTGTTAGGATCATCAATATCTGCCTGACATTCCTCGTGAGAATTATATTCTCGACCTGTTTTAGTATTGGTTACAGTAGTTTCTACTTTTGCACTATAAACAGGAACTTTTTCACCATCGATCTCGTCATAACGCAAGATTTTAGGTTCATCTACAATTTTCGCCATATTATAGTTTTACCTAGTAAAATTGGGTAAATCAATAGCTTTTATTTAAAGGATTTTTTCTTCCAAAAAAATTTTTTATATACATCTTCAAATACAGTAGACCATTTTAGGCCTTTTTCTGTATTTTTTTCAAAAGATCCAGGCTTTATATTTGATGACCAATCATCTCTTTTAAATGGTATAATTTGAACCATTGGGCTGCCTTTTTGAATTATAAAAGTTTGGCTTACGTCTAAGGTCCAATAAAAAGGTAAATTTACTGAAAGTGGGTGACTGTCGGTGTCTACAATACCATCAATTAATTCAAAAGGAAAATTGTGATTAAAAGGGGTAGTAAAGATACAACTATAACCTTTAGGTGTTTTAATATGCCAAGAATTAATAAATTTAAAAACAGCCTCTATCGACCTTTTGTTTGATCTTAATTCATTTGAAATCTGATGATTATTGTGTCCAGAAACATTAAATAAATGACTAAATTGAGTTGGCATATTTGAATTAATTTCAAAATTCATTTTTTGTTTTTCTTGATCGTAAAAACAATTAATGTCTGTGGGAAAAGGTATGATATATCCTGTCGTGTAAGAATCTAAAAAAGGAACACACATCTTTACAGTTTTATTATCATCTGACCTTAAACCAACATATCTAGACATTTTTTTATATTCCTCTGGCACAAATCGAAGGGCAGGTTGAGGTTCAGGAATAAAACCTTTAAGAGGAGAACTAAATTCTATTTTTAAGGTCACTATTGTTGTGCTTTAATTTCTAACACAGAAACCTCAACCATTGCTCTTGAAGCTGCATTTGCTTGTAGTTTCATTGCATCACCTTCTTGATAGACAATTGAAGAGGAGATAGTGTTTGTGTCAGAAGCAGACACATCAACTTGAAAAATTTGTAAATCATTACTTCCATCATTATGATCAATGTTTACAGTCACTGCGCTTGATCCATCATAATTATGTGTGTTAATTGTTTTTACTATAAAAGTTGAAACAGGAGTAGGAGGAGTGCTCGTTACATCGGCAGTAGGCACTGTAAAAATTGTAGTTAAATCAGTTGTAGTCAAATTTGCTATAAATCTTTTAAATACGTCAGCCATTAATTAAAAAACCACGATCTTCTCGTGGACTCCTCTTGTGTGTCTTGAGTGTATTGTGTGTTTAATTGTTGAACCAATTCCTCAAGTTGTCTTATTAACTCAGCTTGTTGCTCCCTTTGATATTCTTCTCTTGGATCAGGAAATCTTTGTAAAACTAATTTAGCCATATTTTAATTATATACATTTTTTGTAAAGTTTTTCATTTATTTTATTTTGGATAACGCTCCTACTGCAAGTTTTTTATTACCTGAACTAGGCTCCCCCCAATGCAATATATGTGAATCAAAAAATATTATTTTTCCTTTCTCTGGTTTTACTTTATGTGTGTCCTCTCCTAATTGAAAACATGTGTTTCCATCCTCTGAATTAGATAAATATAAAATAAAAGAAAAGTCTTCAGTGGCTTTATGATCATGAGCCTTTTCATACCCGCTTTTATAGAAATGCATAAGATGAACGTGATGTAAAATACAATTTTCATAAGGTATTTTGTGTAATATCTCATTGACCACTTCATGAGTAGATTTAAAGTTTAGTATATTTCCTGTATGATATCCGTTAACACAACAAGAGTTTGGGTCTAGTGAAGCGTTAAGGTCTTGTCTTAAATCTTTAAACATTTCTAATGTTTGTAAAAATTTATTAACGGTGGTATCGGCTATTTTATCTTCTACCATCTGGTTGTATGTCAAATCTCTGTGTCCCAAGCCTCCAAGCGGTGCCCGTTGTGTTTGAAACAACATTGACAGTAAATTCTCTACCTCTGCCACGTAAACTTACAAACTCTGTTGCATCTGTAAAGGTTGCCGTTTTAGTAGTGCTAGTGCTCGTATTAGGATAGTTTTTAAATTCTAATTTAAAGTTTAAAGTGCCTGCTTGATTTTGTACATCAGGTATAAGTTTTTGAACAAATAGCATGTCGTTACCTTCACCTATTTCTACTGATCCAGATTTTACAAATGCAGTCATAGCAGCTCCATCAGCATCATTACCTGTTTCATGTAAAAACATTTGAGTAGCCCCATCAGTCAAACCTGAAATTGTTTCGTTATTGGCCGTGGTCGTTGGTAAGTAGTCAGAGGCTACAGGATTATCATATACTTCTCTATCAATCCATGTTGTTCTATCTAAAGTTCCTGTCCACCAGGTTTGCTCAAGATAATTATATGCGACCACTGCATTTATAGTATCAGACCCAGTTCTAGGGTAGAACCACATTATTTCATTAAACTCACCATTATGTCCTGCAAAGGCGTTTTCTGAGCCTGTGATGTTTATGTTATCAAAAACAAATTGCTCAACTGTGCATGGTAGTTTTTTTACTGTACCATCAAATAAGAAAAAAGAATCTTGAGACATCCAATAAGCGACACCATTTAAATCAAGACCTGCGTGAATACCAACAATACCACAGTTTTGACCTAATTGACGTAATCCAAAAGTAAAAGGAGGACCGATAAATTGCATTGAATGTAAAGAGGTATCTGTCCAAACAAGTATTTGACCTCTTGATCGTTCTGCCGCTACAATTCTAGATCCATCAGCAACTCTTAAAGTTCCAGCAGTATTTTCTGCTGTTGGTTGATATGTAGTAATATCCTCTTGATCTGAGAATCTAATAAGTAAATCATCTTGTGGGTTAGTTCCACCAATAGTTGGTTGAGTTCCAAAAAACAATAGATGTCTGTCAGGTGTTGAAACTAAACCTAATCTAGATTTAGTTGGCGCATTAGAGATCGCTGCGGCTCTAGTTGTAACACCAGATGATGTATCCCATTTGAATGCTCCACCATTTAAAACAGTGGCTATTAAATCCTCTCCAAAATTATCTAAAGACCATTGTCTTGCTTCAAGTGTAACAGTGGATGAAGTAGAAGGAGTGCCCCATGTGCTTGAACCCCAACTATCTGTGCCCCATCCAAAAGCAGAAGTAGATACTTCTGGACCTATACTTATTTGATATTTTGCATTACCTGATCCACCTCCATTGGCAGTAGATCCTGAGGCAGCACTACCTGCAGTGACAACATAAGCATTATTATTAGCCACAGAAGTAATCTCAAATTCTTTATTCATGTCCAAACCATCAATTGTTGAAAAAGAGTCAAAGGTTACAAAGTCACCTGCTTGCGCTCCGTGAGCTGTGTCTGTTACGACAACAGATGTAGTTGCATTTGTAGTAAAAGGGTTTGTCAGCGCTTGTGTTTCTCTGATAGGAGTAATATCGTAAGCTAAACCCTCTTCTATAATGTAAAGTTTTCTGTCAGTGCCTACAGCATTGTATCTTGTGCCATCTAAAGCAACCCAGGCATGTTGATCACGTGCGACACCTACCAGTGTGGTAGAAATAAACTTTTCCCATCCTTTAATTTTTTGTGGTAATCCTTGAAAAAAGCGTACGTTATCACCGTCTGTCCACTTGCCTTCGCCTGTGTAATCGGTAACTTCTTTATTAATACCTGGTGCTGGTCTAAAATTAACTAAGGGCATTTAGCCACTATACTATGTTTTTGTCGCAAATAAAGACCCAACATGACCTTTAAAAGCACGATTTCCAAAATGTGTGAGAGGCATTGCTATGTCTGCCCAAATTTCTCCACCACACTCTTGCCATAGTCTTGAGAAGTAATAATCCTCTGAGAGATATCTTTTCTTACCCACTGTTTCATATGGACCAACAGCAAATAAATCGTAACAGTTGTCAGATCTAAAATGTTTACCATTAACGATCTGATCTGATTCGTACTTTCTTTCAGGAAATTTTTTAAACATAGTTCTAAATACCTCTCGTTTGACAAGCATCATTCCTGTTGCCGCTTCATTGACTTTACAAAAACCATTATCTATTTTAACATTTTTAGGATCATCAAAGTTAAGATTATATCCTAAAGATTTTACCTCTAGTTCATCCTCCGTAACATTAGGATTTTTTTTTAAGGTATTAATTACTCTTTCCCAATGAATGTGTTTTCTTGGATAAATACCACAAACAATATCTTTATCAGCACATAAAAGTCTTTCTATATTTTGAGCTTGAAAACCAATGTCTGCATCAATAAAAAGTAAATGAGTTGCTACGTAATCTTTTTCATCCATCATCATGGAGACAACTGTGTTTCTGGCTCTTGTAATAAGACTTTCGTTGCCCATAGTTTGAACTCGCATACCTACACCCTTTTCTAATGACCATGATTGTAATTCTAATAAACCGTGTAAAGTAGCCTCTGATAACATTCCACCATACATAGGCATTCCTAAAAATATTTTATATTTTTTATTTCTTAATTCATTGGGTTGAATCACTTTGTGTAGCCTATATTTTTTCTTCCATCATATTTATGCTCTGGATAGTGTGGACCGTCTACATCAATATAATGTAAAAAAGATTGAGCACAGTGATCACCTTCAAATTTATTTCTCCAATGAACTAGATCCTCTCCCATATAAACAACTCCATCACCAGGTTCCATAATAATCTCATTCAGAAGTGAATATCCATCATCCAATGTATTTTTATTTTTTTTACCGAAAAAAATTGGCCAAGGGTCTCCACCAAAATTCATTGTTATAGAAAATTGACAAGAAGGTCTGTCAGTATGTGGTTTCAGTATTTCTCCTCTTGTATAAAGTCTGGTGTAAGAATAAGTAGGACATAAATTTTTTTGTGTAACCTTTTCAATCGTCTCTAATAACATACCTAAAAGACTTTCAGAACACAGATCACCATAACAACATTTAACGTATTTGTTATCAAGAGTCGCATTAGGTTCAAACTCAAGATTTGTACATGCTTTAATGACTAAATAATTGTAAATAAAATTTGCTAAATCTGGAACTATCATTTTAGGAATGTGAACATATTTATTTTTTTTGAAATATTCTATTGCGTCCATATAACTAAAACCTTTCTCTCACCTTTTGTTACTTTACCCACTTTGTGAGGATACATAAAATTTGACGGGAAACACACAACATCTCCTTTACCTAATACAATTCCTTCCTCATAATTTTGAACAAAAAGCTCCCCTCCTACGTATTCTTCTTTTGAATTTAAACCAATTAAAATTGTTAACTGACGAGGATGTTCTTTACAATAATCTGTATGAAAGTCATAATGTCCTTGCATTTCATCATTATAGTAAAGAAACTGAAAATAATTATCTTTAGAAAAATAATGAGGACTTACTTTTTGCTTATAAGAGTGTTCAATAAGCGCAACACCTTTTTTTAATTCATTAAAAATAATTCTATTAGAAACAGAGTTACCAACTTGCTCCTCATATAATGATAGTATTTTCACAGATCGTAATTCTGTATTGATACTTTTTTTTATATCTTTGCTTACTATTCCACCTTGTTCAAATTTATCAAATCCAAAGCCATAAATTTGTTCATTAATTAAATTAATTAATGGTTCTTTTATAACGCCTTTCATTTTTAAGACGTAATCAAGAACTCCTGTTTTAAGATTAAGCACCTAAGATATTATTTTTCGCAGTCGTTGCTTGAGAAACAGCAGATGTTTGAGCGTTTGCAACATCAGAAGTATAAGTTTCGGAAGAAGAGTCTAAATTTGCTAAAAGGTTATTATAAGTTGTAGTGTATGTATCCCAGTATGCTTTTTCACCATTCCATCTAGTTATACATGTGTTTGCCCAAGAAGGTATTGATGAAGTATTTATATCTTGATTTTGAGCATTTCCGTCAAACTCTATCCAACCTGAATCAGTAGCAGGATTAAATTGTAGAGCGTGTACATTTGCAGGGACTATATCAGATCCAGTTAAATTTAAATAAGCATGTCCATCAATATTAACATCTATTTCAGTATCTCCTGAATAAGATTTAGGTCCATTATTAGAATTAGATGGATTTACACCAGCGTCATTAATGATAGTTAATTGATTATTTATTGTTACGTTGTTTATTGTTACGGGCATTTTTTTTACCTTTTGTTTCCTTTCTTTTTATACCAAGTTTTTTATTAGAAAGCAACTGAACATCTTCAGTTGCATCCCCTCCATTTTCAAGATTTTCTTGACTATGAGCAATACTTCCCCATATAGAACCCTGTTCATCTTTATTTTTCTTATCATTTTGTTTACCCACTAAAGCTAACGTAACCATGTTTGCTTTAACCATCTCGTTTCTAAATGACTCAACAGATGCATTTGTTTGAACTTGTTTACCTGTATTTTCGACTAGTAACAGAGGAATCCACGCTATGGAACAACCCCACTCCTGTACATTTGCACCAGATTGAGGATGTTTACCTTGAAGCATGTTATACCAAATACACTGATGTTTTATGCATTTCTTATTAAGAAGAGGACATTTACCGTCAGGATCAAATATTGGCATTTATTAGGATATTTTATATTTAATCTTTAGTGCAAGCAACAACATTTGCAAATTTAACATTCATAGCAGGCACAGATAAAGAAGTGGTGGCTGAACCAGTTCCTGATAAACTTAAACTACCTGAAAGTGGATGAGTATGTCCTCCACCCCCTCCTGTGTTTGAAGTAGACTGTTCTGCATTATTAGGACTTCTAAACTTAGTCTCACTGCCTGAACCTAAATAATTATCTCCAATCATATCATGAGGGTGACTGTGACTAGCCATAGTTGGTGTTGAAAGTGTTGTCGAACCCACAGATAAATTACTAGGGGATGATGCACTTGATAGATCAGAAAAAGAAATTGCACCAGAAGCCGTTGATTTAGATCCTGTAAAAGTTGTTGAAAAAGCATCTGAACCACCTGTTCCACCTCCTGAGCCTGTAACGACTCTTAATGTGGTGGTATTAATACTAGCATCTGTATTTTGAGTCCAACCAGTAGGTGCTGCCGCTTGAAAAAATAAAGCAGATGACCCAGACGGAATACTGGAAACACCTGTCAAGTCAGCACCACTACCAGAGTATTTTGCGGCATTTACTGTACCATTAGCTGCTGTCATTACAGTTGCGTCTATAGTCATTTTTCCTAAAACATTTAATTTTCCTAAAGTGCTTGCAAACAAATCAATCACTTTATTGCCTTTACAATATTGAATTGTATGTGCACCCTGTGTTATCGCTACTCCATTCGATGCATGACCTGTTGGGGCTACAGTTAATGTGTGTGATCCAGTAGTATTATTAAAAAATATGTAATTACTCTCCACAGCAGGAATAAATACTTTTATATCTCCAGTTAAAGCGCCTGTAAATTCTATTACTTTATTAGATGCTTCGGCGGTAGGATCTGCATTGTTTGTTGTTAATGTGACATCAGCGGATCCAGCTACGGATTTTGAAAGATATCCCGCTGAAAATTTATCTATTGTTTCTAAATTAGTATTAGTGTTGCCTCCCCAAGTATTTGCGTTAGCGCCAGTCGCTTGAAGTTCTAATTTATATCTATCTGAGTAATTACTTGCCATTTTTAATCCTTTGTTGCCACTATACTATCAGCAAATTTTATGTCCATAGCGGGAACACTAACTGACAGAGGTGAGGTAAGAGAGCCTGATAAATTAGCACTACCTGAAAAAGGATGAGAGTGCGATCCACCACCACCTGTATTACCTGTTGCTCTGTTTTGTGGTTGAGGAGGAATTGCTATAACATAAGTAGCACCGCCACCGGCATCCGGACCACCAAAATTACTTGGAGCGTTAATGCCAGAGTGACTATGTGAGGGTATTTCAGGTACAGATAAAGTATGTGCACCTGCAGAAAGACCTGAGGAATCTAATGATAATGAACTTACATCGATAGGCACGTTTGTTCCTGTTGCGGTTTTGGACCCTCCGAAAACTGTGCTAAAAGTATCTGAACCACCTGTTCCTCCACCTGTTCCACTCACCATCTGTAAACAACACTCTGTTAAAGTAGAAGTGGTATCTGTAGTAAAACCAGTTGGTGCTGCGGTTTGAACAAACAATGCTTTTGTTCCTGAGGGAAATTCACCAACACCTGTTAATCCTGCTCCATTACCTACAAAATTTGTTGCGTCAACTACTCCATTAGAAAATAGTTTTATATTGTTTCCAACATCAATCTCACTTTTAAGGGATAATGCTCCGAAAGAATTTGCAAAAAGATCTATAATTTTATTTCCTGTGCAATATTGAATTGTGTGTGCTCCCTGTACGATTGGTACACCATTAGAACTATGTCCTGTAGGAGCAACAGTTAAAGTATGAGAACCAGATGTATTATTAAAAAAAATATAATTATTTTCAACCGCTGGGACAAAAACTTTAATATCGCCAGTAAGCGTTCCTGTAAATTCAATAACTTTGTTCGATGACTCAGCGCTTGGATCTGCATTATTAGTCGTCAAAGTTACGTCGGCTGATCCTGCAACAGACTTAGATAAATATCCTGCTGTAAAAGCGTCAATAGTTGAAAGATTGTTATTTGTATTAGTGCCCCAAGTGTTTGCATTAGCACCTGTTGCCATTAATTCTAATTTTAAACTGTCTGAATAATTACTTGCCATTATGAATCCTTACTACAAACAATAACATTTGCATGTTTAATGTCCATTGCTGGCACCGATAAACTTACAGACGGTGCTCCAATGTTTCCTGAAACACTCGCACTACCAGATACCGGATGAGTATGGCCGCCACCACCACCAGTTGCATTAGTATTACCTGGAGCATTTTTATAAGAACCACCAGATGGATTATTATCTGGATTTCTACCTTCTGTGGGTCCAAATTTAAAATTATGACTATGACTTGGAAGTGTGGGTGTTGATATTGTTGTCGATCCAACTGATAGACCAGAAGTATCAACCGACAACGGAGAAATGTCTGCAGTTGCTGCACCTGATGTGCTTTTTGAACCACCAAAAACAGTTTGAAAAGTATCACTACCTCCTGTTCCTGCTGTACCAGTTGTAATTACTCTTAAAGTTGCGTTAGCTAAAGACGAAGCAGTATTTTGTGTCCAACCTGTTGGAGCTGATGCTTGAAGAAAAACCATTTGTGTACCATCATCTATAGTTGATACATCCGAAAGTCCTGAACCACTTCCCTTAAAAGAAGTTGCAGTAATTAATCCATTAGGAGCAATTGTTACATTACCATTAACACTTGTAGTGCCTTTAACACTAACATTTCCTAAAGAATTAGAAAAAAGATCAACGACTTTATTGTTGTTGGTGACATACATAATTGTATGAGCACCTTGAGTGATTGCAACAGCGTTGCCTGCGTGACCAGTCGGTGCTATCGAAAGAGTCTGAGAGCCTGTCGTATTATTGAAAAAAATGTAATTATTTTCTACTGCAGGCACGAAAACTTTTATGTCTCCTGTAAGGGCTCCCGTAAACTCAATAACTTTATTTGAGGACTCAGCAGAAGGGTCCGCATTATTTGTTGTCAACGTAACATCTGCTGATCCAGCTACGGATTTTGATAAATATCCTCCACCAAAAGCATCAATAACTTCTAAATTATTATTAGTATTTGTGCCCCATGTATTGGCATTAGCGCCAGTAGCCATAAGCTCTAGTTTTAATCTGTCTGAGTAATTACTTGCCATTTTAGTCCTTAATTATATTTTTTTTACAAAATGTATCAATATTATTATGCTGCATTTACTTGTGTCCATGTATTACTTGCTCCAGTTACCACGTTTGCCCATGGTGTAGAGAAAGTATTACCTGTTACTATCGTTAAATCAACACCTGTTAAATTGACTAATGAATCAGCGATAACAGTTTCGGTTCCTGTTGCAAAGCTAGAGGACAGTCCTGTGACACTAACAATTACACCAGTTCCTACTTCGACTGTTTCTGTTCCTGTAGCAAATGATGAAGACAAACTACCAAGAGTAACTAAAGCATCTGCCTCTGCGACTGCGGAACCTAAGGCTGCAGTCATTGTAACTGATGTTGGATTTACCTGTGTAAAGATATCAATAACAGGTGTTCCAATAGCAAAGTCTAATTGATCAGAGGGTGCTATTACTCCTACACTACCCTCACCAGATACAGTTACTCCGGAAAGAGCAACACCCACGGATAGACTGTCAAGAGTTTGTAAAGCTGATCCTGTTTGTGATGTGGTGCCTAAAGCACCTGTCATTTCTAAACCAGTAACGCTGACTATGACACCTGTGCCAACCTCTTGAGTTGTGGTGCCTAAAGATGTGGCCATTGTCACTCCCGTGACATCGACCTCAATTGTTATATTTTCATTCCACGCAAACGAACCCCATGTACTTCTTCCCCAGCCGAAATCAACTGAGGCATCAATTGTGGGTGACCCTTGACTAAATGATGTGCTTAGACCTGTTAGTTCAACAGTTTGATTATTTTGTTGTCCCCAGAGACCCTGACCCCATGTACCTTCGTTCCAAGCATTTGCCATGGTAATGCTCCACTAAATTAAGATAGTCTTAATATAGCACTGTCTTTATCATTAGTTGGGAATGCGATTGTGAATGTACCGTTTGTAGATGTTTTTACACTTCCAAAATCAAGAACTGCAATAGCTGCATTTGTTGCAGATGATGATCTATTATAGATCAACGCTGCTTGTGCAGAAATTGTTGCTGATGTAAAACTTGCGTTTGCAAAGTCAACAAATGCTGTTGAAGCTGTTACGCTTGTTGCTGTCAATCCAACAGTAGCACCTGTTAAGGTAATGCCACCTGCTGCATATGTTCCTGATGCGCCCACTTCGTTTGTTGCTGAGTAGGCTGTAGTGTTTCCATTTAACGTTGCAGAGCTTGTGTAGAGAGCAAGATTGATAGTATCATTATCAATATCATGATCCCCTTGAAGCAATTGCTGTTTAAAGGAAGCACAGACTGCTTGGTTTATTGCCATGTTTTATGCCCTCCTTAGGCTTTGGGGTCTGCAGAAGGTAGTGGTACTCTAAGTACACCATCTACATACTCATCTCTTCGTTTACGTCCCATTTGCTCGTTAGCAAAAGCTTGAAGAGCTGTTTGGAACTTCTGCGTGTATAATTGCATATCTTGTGCGTTTTTCAAGTATGAAAAAGTTTCAGACAGCACACCATACAACAAAACCTCTGGTGCATTGTTGGATATAAAAGTTGTGGTAGATGTGCTGCCAGAACCATTACCTAAACGTTCAGGAGTCTCATCATACCACATTTCTACTGTGTAAGCTGTATTAGGCGTAGGAGCTACGATTAATGTTGTTGCGTCCCAATTAGCCCAATATTTAGGCTGACCTGTATAATCACTATCTGTAGTAGATCTTTCTTTTGCGTATTCGTCTATAAATGTAGCGTCTCTTTGCTCCATCCAAGATATGGTTCCGTCAGAACCATGAATTTGTAAACCTCTTGCAAATCTAAATCCACCCTCTGGTCCTGACACATCTAAAAAACTATTGTTGGCCTCAAAGGTAGAAGTTGCATATCTTCTCTGAGCATCAGTGTCTATGAGCCTATCAATTTGATTTTCAATATTTGTAAGAAAAACATTAATGACAGAGTTCGATAAAACATCAGATGTCACCTCTGTATAGTTTCTTACATTGTCTAGAAGTTCAGAATAATTCATGATATCACCACGCTTACTGTACCAACACTTGAACCCATAATCAACTCTCTGATTTCAGTTGAGGGTTGCATGCCATCTGATTCAAATGCTGAATCTACTGGTCCTCCAACATTAACAACTACAGGTTCTTGTCTTGCAGGTCTAGGATCTCTAAGTGCTATTGGATCTGCAGGATGATATGGTGGATCGAGTTGTGGATGTTTAGGTTCAAAA
>Ga0209645_1001378_pt1 | contig 12220 bp, 10 predicted proteins | sample ETNvirenome_6_30_FD_184070 | JGI IMG/M metagenome (GOLD analysis project Ga0209645, IMG submission 184070) | Marine viral communities from the Pacific Ocean - ETNP_6_30 (SPAdes) (version 2) | ecosystem: Environmental > Aquatic > Marine > Oceanic | place: Pacific Ocean | collected 2013-06-19
AATGAGTAGCCCATTTAATAACATAGACTCCAAGGTTGAGTTAGCAGTTAAGGAGATAATCACCGAGGCAAGTTGGTGGTCTACCTACTCGGCAACCTATGACGCATTGCCCGGAATCACAGACGGGGCGTTTGATAAAAACGGCATTGTTTGTTTCGCAGAAAGCGCAGAGGAGAGGAGTAACCTTTCGGGGATTTGGGTGGTCCGAATAAACGTTGAGGTGCGGACTAACGTGGACCCAACAAATGCGGCAAGTACACACCGGACCTTGCTTGCACGGGTGCGCGATTTGTTTCTGGATTCGGACTTGCCCACTACTTTGGACGCTACGGAGCAGGACATAAGAACAAGCGGAGTCTCTGCATTTCGTACCGGTCAAAGTGTTGAGGACCGGTTTTTGGTTGGGTCCGTATCGTTTGACGTTTGCGTTAGTGGCTACTAGCTTCAAAATTGATGACGGCCAATTTTTTATGGCCGTGGATAACTTGGTTGATAAAACCGGGTTGGAAGTAAAAGAGGTGTTGCGCCTAACCGGGCGGCACTTGGTCGAGACTTTGTTAAAACTAACTCCTCCACACTCCGGGAGAGTTGGAAAAGCCTTTGCGGAAAAATCAGCGGAACAAAGAGGCAAAGGGCGGCGCAGTTTAGAAATGGACATTGCCCGGGTTATTGGTGTTGTTAAAGAGTTGAAACTTTACAATGACCCAAAGGTTAGAAAGGCAATCAACTCCAAAGATTTAAAAACCCTCTCTAAAATTATTGGCAAGCCGGTTTTGGCAAGTTTGCCAAATGAGTACCATTACAAATTTAGAAACCGGAGAGGTAAGGTTAGCAAGGGGACAGGCAAACAGGCTTTTGTAGTAAACAAAGGCGAGCGGACCAACTACGTTAACCGGGTAGCCCAAAGAATTGGCGCATACAAATCCGGGTGGAACAAGGCAGCCCAACGACTAAAGGCCAGAACAAGAGGCGGGTGGGTAGCTTGGGCAAAGAGGCACACCACCCGGGGCATGATTCGGGACAAGTCCTCAAAAATAAATTGGCCAAGGCAGGAAATAATTTTTGCCAACCTTGCGGACTACGCAACGAGCAGCACCCAAACCTCCCGGTGGTTGCGTTACGCACAAGGCATTTCCATGGGAAAAATGAATCGTTTTTTCGAGACCATGGTAAAGCGGCGAATGGAAAAAGAAATGGGCTTAAAACGTGGCTCAATAAAATAAGCCCTAAAATTTGAAACGCCCAAGCAATCTCATAATCTAACCCCATGGCTACGGCAAATGGCAAATATGTAGTGTGGGGAGTTGCGGGGATAACTGCAACCGGTTTCACTAGCGGAGGAACGGAACCAATTGCGAGCGGTCACGGAGACATTCAAAGCGTTTCCGTATCCAATCAATCAGACGTTACCGAAATTAAAGACTCGTCAGGTGATGTAACAACTCTTGTTTACAGTAACCACAATCGGGAGTGTTCTATTGAAGTTGTCCCAAGTTCGACAACCTTGGACTTAGTGCAAGCAGACATTGAAGTTTTGTTACCTGCTCCCGGCACAATAATTACTTTAATAGAATCAGACACGACATTAACCACTTTGGATGGGGACACAGCAACCAATAACACAGCAGGGGGAACAGATGGAAAATGGTCTTATGTTTCTGGTGAGTTGTCACGTTCCAACGATTCAGAGGCACGGATTACAATGACGCTCCGACAATATGCCGGGTGTGATTTAGACGTTGCGGATACTGTCTAATAAATGTGCGGGACTTTAACTCTACCATTGTCCCGGACACGCATGAGGTCCTTGGGATAAAGTTACGCCCCTTTAGTTTGGGGCACTATATCCTACTAGAAAAAAATAACTGCGCCCTCCTCCTTGGTGGTCCTGCAACGGTCATAGACTTTGCCATTGCCGTTGTCGTTTGCAGTAACACCTTTGAGGAGTTTTTAGAGGCGCAACGCAACGGAGAAGTCCAAAAGCACACCAAGCGTTTAGCCAAAGTGTGCAATGAAATTGACCTAGAAAAAGAGTCTAGGTTTGTTGCCAATTACATCGAGGAGGGTTTACTTGGACCCTCTTATTGGTTCAAAGAGCAAGGCAAGGGACTCTCTACACCACTCCCGCAAATCATCCGTTGCCAACTCCATAAAAACACCAACCTTACAGAGTCGGAAATAATGAACCGACCTTTTGCAATGAACCTTTGGGACATTGTTACGCTTGGTGAAATGGATGGAAATTTATCTCTAAAAACCGAGGACCACGACGAGGCACAGAAAAATGCAGACGATTTTGGCGAGCGTTACGCCGAATTGTTAGCCAAACAGAAAGCGGAGAACAACTGACATGGTAGCAAAGTTAATGGCGCAGTTGGGCTTGGATTCCCGCCCCTTTGACCAAGGGATGAAAGGGGTTTCCAAGTCCGCTAAAAAAACCGGGCGCAAGATTGCAGGAGACTTGAGGGGGCAACTTGCGGGGGTCTTTGCTGCCGGGTTTTTGACTAAGGCAAGCGCAGACGCTTTGCAGTTTGCCAAAGACGTAAAAACATTCTCCCACCAGATTGGTCTAACCACGGACCAATTTCAGCAAATGGACTTTCTGTTTAAGCAGATGGGAGCAGATACAAATGACGTTACCGATGCTTTCGGAACCCTCACCGACAAAATGCACGACGCAATGAGTGGGTCCCAAGGTGTAATCGAGGACTTTAGGCTTATCGGTTTAGAGTCTGACAAGATGAAAGGCAAAAGCCCATGGGAGGCTTTGATGCTTTATGCTGATGCTGCCGCTAATACAGACGATAAAAGCCGAGTGTTAACGGCAACCATTCGGACCTTTGGCGATGACCTTGGCCGCCGGGTGTTGCCTTTAATAAGTCAAGGGAGCGAGGCTTTAAGAGAAATGGCAACGGCAGCCAACGAGTTTGCAATAAGTGAGGAGGCATTAACTAGCCTAGACATTGCCTCTAAAAAGTTGGACGCATTTAGCGCAAGCCAACGAGGTTGGTTTGGCACATTTCTTGGGGACCTTGTTAGCTTTGGCAACGGTTTTGTTAACACATTTAAAGCCATGATTGTTGCCCCAATTAGCGGGATAATTACGGGTCTGGCTGCCTTGTTTACAGACGGGGTAACGTTTGGGGAGGCTTTTTCTGATGAGTACAATAAAATTACGGATAGTGCTAAAAAAGCACAAAAGCAATTTGACGAGGCAACCAAGCCAAGCGGCATGGACCCGGCAGAGAAGTTTTTGGGGCAGGGCATAGACTTTGAGTTAGAGAAGCAAATCAAGACACTTGAGGAGCAAGTTAAGAAACGTAAAGAGCAACTTGACTTTGCAAAGCTAACGACTGCCGAGCAAAAGAAACAATTAGAGTTGCAAAAGAAAGAGGCAGAGGAGGAGGCTAAAGCGTTAAGGGAAACCGGTAAGCCCGAGGACAAAAAGAAAGCGTTGGAGTTAGAAATGAAAGCGTTAGACGCTGCCGGTAAGTTAAGCAAATCGTCTGCCGCCAAATCCTCTACCCGTTCCCTTACAAGTGCCCAACAGATTGGGGCATTGGTTAGGTCCCCACAAGGCTTGGTTAATTTGGCGCGGCAACAGTTGACCGTGCAAAAGAAGATTGAAGAAAACACCGGGGCTAAAGTAGCTGCCGGGGCAACAGATACAATTTACCCATAATGGCAACAATAGTAGGGGCAGAAAAAGTAGTCAAAACGGGCAAGCGTTATTCTTGGAACAAAGCGAGCGGGTGGACTAGCGAGGTCCGTTATCAAGGGGAAAAAGATGCCGTCCGGGGTTTAATTAGTCGGTTTGTCCCAAGAGTTGACGATGTTAGTTATGAAACTAACGGGGCAACAGCAACCCTAACCGCAAGAATCAACCGGGACATAACCGGAGGGGGCGGTGGTGAGTCAGAGGCAGAGGTAACGACAACATGGGAGTTAATTGGGCAGGATAGCCAAAAAGACATCCGGGAACATTGGAGAGTTTTAAACCTACACCCCAACACCATTAAAGACGTTGAAAAGGCGGCAGATAAATTAAACGATGGAACCTATGCAAACGCCGCCGCTGCCTTTGCGGTAGACATACACACCGGGACAACCTCCACCGGGTCATGGACAAACAATGCCAAGTTTTTGTTTTTCATGTTATCCAAGGGGCAGGAATCATGGTTGGATTTTGAGTATGTTTTACGGAAAACAGAATTAGTGGCAAGCGACTACCAAAGGCAAATGGCTACCACGGGTGTGGGGTACATTTGGACCACGGCGCAAGTAGCAAGTGCCGAGGGGATGCCGCCCATGATACAAGCCACAATAAGCGACATAAACGCCCCCACCTTTACCGTCCCAAGTGATGTGAGTGGAACAGGCTACACTTACAAATGGCGGTGGTTAAAGAAGTCTCCACAAATTACACAAGTTGCGGGTGGTAAGTTTGAGCGGAACCAAGAGTGGCAACTTAACATTTGGCCAAACTTTGTTTATCCCGAGGCAAGTTAATGTTTAGAGTCCCACCAAAACTAAAGGGCAACGGACCAGAGGCGGCATGGCACAACCAAATGAGGGAGGTTATTTTGTCGTTAATTCCGGTGGATAGCACCAACACACAATTTAAACGAACGACCCGGGGCACAATTAGGGAAGGCAAAGCCGGGGGTGGAGATGGAACAAGCGGAAGTGGCAAAGCGGTTTGGCTATAAGTTATTTAACTGGCGGGGAGCAACCCTCGGCGGACCGAATGAACGAACTTTGGTCCGAGGCGGACGCTATACTTAACAAAGCACTTAACGGGTGTTCCACTTATCTACTTGAAAACATAGCGGCAAGCGCAAGCCCGAGCAGTTACCCGGATTCCTACCTTTACCGTGGTAACGAGTTTATTTTCTGGCCCGGGACAACTCACGGGGCAACCTCTACAAGTGTTGTTTATTCTGCCTTTGAGACTATCCCCAACACTTACGACCAATCAACCTACGACACGGCGGCAGCCAACGCAACAATTAGCAGTTACGCCAATGGTTACGCCTATGTTGCAGGAAGTAGCACCCCGGACTTAAAAAGGTCCATGAAAGTCCACTACCGGGATAATGGCGGGGTGGACCATGCAATTTGGGAATACACGGAACCCGCCCCGGAAAAACAATGGGACTTGGCAGTTGCAGAGGTAATAATTGCCACGGGTAGTGGAACAAGTTTTGCAATTCCTGATTCTTACGATAAATATAATTGTATAAAAATACATAACTTAACGGACCGGGATTACACTATTTATTGTGGCAGTTTTTCAGACCCACACACCACGTTTAGTTTACCGGCATACAATCAAAAATGTTTGAGAAGGGTGGGCACTACCTTTCACCATGATTACAATTATTTTTTTAAGTGCCTACCTCAAGACCCACGCTTTTTGTTCTTTGATAGTTTTAGCGGGTCTATTGCCCAAACGATGAGGGCAAACAACGTAACCAACCCGCATTTTATTTTTAACCTCTTTGAGTTTGTGGGCATGGAAAATAGCCCATTACTGCAACAAGATTACAACTCAACGCAAGGCAGAGACAAACACCACCAACGCATATTTTTTAACTCAACAACCCAAAACGATATTGGCAGCGACTATGCAACGGGTGGGTATTTTCCAACGATAGACGATAACACAAAGATTGGGGACTTGGTGTTTCATAAGGGGGCAATTGGCTACCGTAAAAAAGACACATCCGGTAGCACCCTGCAAACCGGCACGGTCCAGTTTGATGGGTGGGGTTCTTTCAATTCTAACCTTAACGCAATCGGGGCAGAAATAAGTGACAGCACAATTACCCACAACGAGGACACAAACATTGGCAAAACTGCCACGCCTAGCTTGTTTGAGATTTGGCCTTTAACCACCAACGTCCTGCAAATAAACGATGCCAACCAAGTTTTAAATTTGGCAAGTACAGTTTACAAACTTCAAACACACTTTTTAAAAGTCCCGGACCTACACCAAAACACCACAACAATTGGGGTAGATTACACGGGGCGGCCAAAATCGTTTAGACCTTACCACGCATTGTTTAACGACATTGCAACAAGTGGAACAAACCCAAACGTTAACGGCACAAGTTTTGATGGAAAAACCTACACGGTTGGAAACTTCAAAACCCACTTAACAAATTATTGCAGCATAAGCACCCCGGAAAACAAAAGTGTGGTTTTAACCTCGGAAGGTCCAAAGCTACTTTGGCGGGATGTGTTCGACATACGCTCCCCGTTGGGTGGTGGAGATAATGAGGGATATTGGAAAGGGTTAATAACCAATCACAGTTTTAGTTTGGAACTAGATAGCGGGACCCTAAAACTTAAATGTGACCAAGAGTGGTTTATTCCAAAACGATTACACCGGGCAACCTATTCCGGGAGTAGTGCAAAAGGAAAAGCAAGTTACCTTTATGCGTACACTTGCGGTTGGCCAAGCCATTGGAAGGATTCTTTTTTTAATGCTGTTACAACTAACTACCGGCATCACGTTGACACCCACAAGTTTCACCGGATGCACGAAACCCCGCGCAAAGTCCGACAGTATGAAACAGCAACACCGATAACGGCAGGGACCGAAACTTTTAAGCACAACGATATTGAGGGGGACCCGGCAGGGACGGACCTACAACTTAACAACATTGGAACGTTAACCTCTACGGACATTGCGTTTTTAACCAACGACATAGACGCAAAAGCAAGCAAGGGGTCTTTTAGTGGAGGGGAAGTAAATAACCCCAATTATCCCCGCTTAATTGTTGACGATGTAATTTTGGAGGTGGAAAACAGTAAAACAGACGCAAGCCTTAACACCATAAAAACCCCGGCAAGTTACAACCGGATTAACCTAGTCCGGGAACATTACAACAACATTGCCGTTTTGATTAAAAAAGCGGACCAGATACGACCCTTGGCAGTAGATGAGATTTATTGGGGCAACCGCATAATGAAACCGGGCAATGGTTGGCTTAATGATTTAGTTGCACCAATAGACCTTTACGAGGGGTTTGTTGACGGAGATAGCCAAGACAACCTTTACACGGACTTATTAGGCTCAAGTAAGGTTTACGATTACACGGACTTTGCAAATGGGACGGCAATAAGGGCGGCGGCATCTACTTCCGTTGCGTCCGGGGCAAGTCAAAGCGAGCAAGCGGACGTTGATGATTTTAGGTGGGTAAAAATTGCCGATGTTAAAGCCTTTGCCGATGCCGAGGGTTTAGCTTTTAGATTTGAGGAAGTAGCAGCACCCGCCCAATGGGTAACAAGCCTTTCCCAAACTCCATACCAAGGCACAATCCCGGACCAAACTAATTGTTTTATTGGCTCAATTAGCGGAACGGGACATAGCTACAAAGCGGCATTTAGTGGGGCAATGGTAGTGGGAGAACATTATGGAACCGGTTTTGATTATGTGCAATTAAGCGACTCAACTAGCGAAACGCTAGGGACTACGTTTTACGACGAGGCGGAGGTAAATTTTTATAATCAAAACTTTAATTTATTGCCAGTTTTTAAAGATAATAGCGGGACCTCTGGAAATAGCGCAAATTTTCCCACCGGTTTAGTTATCCAGATTGTTGACGGGACAAATGGGAGGACAAACAACCCAAGAGGCAAACTTGCTTTGCAACCTCTTAAAACTGTCCGACTTGATAACCCGGGCACAAGTAGCCACGCCGGGACAGATATTGCCATAGACAGTAGCGATAGGGTTGAAACAGCAACAACCGAGTTGGAGACAATAACAACGGATAAACATTTTTATTATCCAACAAAGCCCCGCCATCGTTACGCCTTTTTAGTCAACACCACGGCAGCCAAGACCCATTCCGCCTAAATTTGAAACCTCCCCGAGTTGGGGCAAACTAGGTCCGTGGCGAATCTTTTGAAACTCTTTGTGGATTTGCAGGAGGACAAGTTAGTTACCTCTGTTGTAGACTCCACGCCCATAACTCTCCCCTCATTTATTCAAGGGGACCAGATACCGGTTGAGGTTTATTTACTGGTTAAGGATGAGTCTGGCGGGTTTGCGTCACAGTACAAGACACTCCCGGACAACCTAACGGTTAAAGTTGGATTGGTTAGCCCAAGTGGTGCGACAAGTGCAACCGCTTACTCCTCTGTAACTCTTTCCCGTAAATACCGGGTTGGGGCAGCTAAACCGGTTGCCGGGGGTAGTGCTTACACTTTAAACGATGAGCTTAAACCCCCAACAAGTTCCGCATCAGAGGACCCGGTTTTAGTCGTTAAAGGTGTTGCCGATGGTGCAATCACCGAGTTAGCAGTTAAAGAGAGAGGAATATATTCCACCAAGTCAGATTCGGCACTTAGTTTAACAGACTTTATTGTTGCTGATTCAAGCACAAGCGGGGGGACTTGCCGAATTGATTGGGAAACATTCCACGCCGGGACCTTAGACCTAACGACCACCGGAGTTAACAACACGCTTTTAGCCGGTAACACGGGCAGCCCAAAAACAAGCGCAACCGCAACCTTAGAGATAGAGGTAACAGGGACCAGCATAGCGAGGACCCCAATTCAATCCACGGTTACTGTTAAGGCGGATGGAATAAAAAGCGGAACCGGTAACAGCACCGCCGGGGCGGGGTATGTTCAACTCGGCAAAGCAACTGTAACAGGGGCAAGCACAATAAACGCTTTAAATGCTGGCAACTCGTCTTTTGTGCGTTTGGACAACTCAAGCGTTAGCGGCAATGTTGCGCTTAACGGAATTGCCGGGGGGGTAGATGGTTATTTCCTGACCATTTTTATCAACGCAAGCGGGGGGAGTCAGACCACGACAATAAACAACAACTCCGCAAGCGCAGCAAGCGGGGACGGGATTGTAATAAATGACTCCTCTTTAGTTATTACCGGGGATGGTGTCGTACAGTTGATTTACGAGGGCACAGAGTCTAAATGGCAAGTGCTTAGTGCCCGGGATTCAAGCGGGGCGGAATAATTTGAAACACAAGAAATTTAAAAGAAAGTAACACCGATGGCGGAAATTACGATTACAGACGGATACATAACAAGTGGAAGCGCAAACGCTAACACGGCACTTGGTGGGTCCACTCAAGCGGACACTCTAATTGTTGTGGCGCACAAGGCCGCCGAGACTGAAAACACCGGGACCGTTTACCTTAGAAAAGTTGGGGGCACGGTAAAAATCCCATTGGAACCCGGAGACGTTTTAAGTGTTACCGGACCAAACGGCGAGGAGTTTACTTTATCGCAATGGGAAATTTGCAATGTAAACGCCGGGGACGGTTGCGGGTTTGTTGCGTTAGACCACTCACCATTTGGTTGATATGTCCAATTTTCAATTATTCCGCAACTCTGTAAGGGCAACGCCATCGTCTGGCGGCGGCACGCAAAGCGACGAACTTCAGGCCAAAATTAAGTCGGTCACAAGCAGCACGACAGTCGGTGCAGTTTTCGTGTACGACACTCGTAACGATTCGGATTCTGGCGCGTGGAGGAAGAAGTGCCAAGGGTTGAGTTGGTTTGACGAAACGCTGAACACCGCAACGCGAGGCGGTCGGCGTGAGTTTCCGTCTGTTGCGCTTTTGGTGTTAGACGAGGAAAGCGCAGAAGAAACGCTGACCATATACGACCTAGACGACCCGTCGGCCCCGATGTGGATGCAGTTTTTGGATGCCGGTGCGCTGAAGTGGTCAACAACTTCGCCCCGTTCGTTTAATGCCGTTACTGCGATTAACGGTAGAATCTATGTCGGTTTTCAAGACGGTTTGGTTGAGTTTGATTTTGCTAACGACCACACAAAAATCGGATTTTCTGGCCCACGATATTTAACTTCTGGAACGGCTATTGCAGACCGTAACGTGACTGCGACTTTTGCAACTGGTGGCGATGGCTACACAATCGCAAACATCGTTGTCAACGACGTAGCCGCAACAATCGTCGAGGGTTCTGAACTAGGTGCGCTTGGTTTGCCGATTCCTACGGTGGCAGTTGCGACTAACGGTGGCGTGTCGGTCATTCATCCGAATGGCAGCGTTTATGATATAACAAACAGTTCTGGCGATGCATATGAGTTCACTAAAAAATTATCTATTGATGGAAACATTTTAGCGTTCGTTATGGATGCTACTGGAACTCCCGCACGCGATGGATGGTGGTTCGATTTGCGAACCCTATACTCCGACACAACCGTTAACTCTGGAACTAATGCTGGCGGGATTGGTTCATTTTCAAAAACCGGCGAATCGGGTGACATTATTTTCGTCGGCGACAATGTTTCCGCGCTCGCAAAAGACGCAGTCGGAACCGAGGCGGGGTTAAGTGTTTACAAGCGCAACGACGGCAACCCAGAAGAAAGCGCAGTCGCCTACATCACCAGCGACTACAACACCGGCTATATGCTGGGTGACATTCGCTTGGCGGCATTGGCAAATGCTAACTCTGGCGACCGTTCAGTAAAAGGTAACACCCTCACCGTCAACAACACTAGCGGCAGCGACTACGTTCAAGAGGTGGCAGTTGCGACTAATGCTGAACTTAAAGCATACAGCAATTTCAAAGCTGCGAACTATTTAAGCCGCGCCAGCGACACCGACTTTGATTTTGGCACGGGTGATTTTTCAATTTCGCTTTGGGTAAAAAATACAGACTGGACAGGCGACCAACGCTTGTTAGGTCGTTCTGAAAGCACGACAGCAAGGCGGTTAAGTTTAGCCGCAAGCGGGACGACCATTAGCTTGTATTTAAGAGACGGAGGTTCCGACGCTACTGTTTCCGCAGACGTTTTAAAAAATAATGTTTGGCAGCACGTTGTTGCGTTTCGCCGGTCGTCAAAAAACTACCTTTACGTCGATGGTCGTTCGGTAGCGACACCCGTAGCCAGCACAACAAGCGTCACACCGACATCGGCGGCGGCATTAGTTATCGGCGCGGAGACGTTTGACAATCTTTCAAGCATTAGCAACCCGCTAACCAACGGCAGTCTTTCCCTCGTTCGCATTTCAGCAACCGCACCCTCTCCCACGCAAGTGGCAGACATCTATCGCCAAGAAGCACCTTTGTTCCGCAGCGGGGCCAAGTGTCTGCTTCAGAGTGATGGCGGCAGTCCCAATTTGATTAATGATTTGTCTTATGACAATTCAACTGAACTGCTTAATGTTTACCAGCAAGGCACAAATGTCGGTGAAAGCCGGTTTCGCGGTTTGGAAATGGTTGAGACTTATGGCGGGAAGTCGAACGGATGGGATTCATCCACAACAGCGTTGGGTTCAACTGCTGCCGGTGTAAAAGCCAGCGTAAGAACCGGAGGAACCGGCGGCGTTCTAGTTGACCTCCCGCCATTCGATGTGCGCGGTGATACTAATATCGCCGACAGCAAATCAAGCAACGACGGGAAGCTGCATTTTAGCGGCGTGACACCAAACGCAACTCCAGTTGTTATTGGAAATATCCCAATTGCAATCGGTGAGAAGGTTACTGTTAAGGCAAGAGTGCAAGCATCCGTTTACAACATCACTTCATTAAACGGCTATTACGAGGAAGTCACAGCGACGTTCCAGCGACCGTATGACACCGGAACCGTTGCGGTTCATACATCATTTAGTAACCCAACGCATTCGCTGAGTGACACCACTTTAGCTGGGCTGGATGTTGAGTTAAACGCTAACGACACCGCCAAAACTTGTGAGGTGAAAGTGACCGGCAGCGCAAGTTACCGAATGCAATGGAACGCAACCGTAGAGGTGCAACGCATCTCCGAGAAAACATACGAACGATAGGAATTTAAAATGGCATCAGAATTAGAAGTTGGGAATTTGAATGTTGGGAGTGGCAAATTTGTCACAGACTCCAGCGGAAATGTGACGCAAAAAGGTGATGTGTTTAGAGTCGAACGCACCGACAACGCGCCGTCGCTTGACCTTTACAACAACAAATCCGCGCCAACCGCAAACACCGCGCTTGGTTATTATTCTTTTAAAGGCAAAGCACCGAGTGGTGCATTTAGTTCATATGCAAATATTGGCGGTTTCGTCGAGTCAGTTTCGAGCGGAAATAACGTCTCTGGATATCTGACTTTTAACACAACGGATGACTCCACGGCGACAGCCGAGCGGATGCGGATAGCCAGCGATGGCAAAATAACAATCAACAACGACTTACAAGTCGGCGCGACAACGGCGGCAGTTTCTAGCGGCAAAATAATGTC
>Ga0209645_1001379_pt1 | contig 12217 bp, 7 predicted proteins | sample ETNvirenome_6_30_FD_184070 | JGI IMG/M metagenome (GOLD analysis project Ga0209645, IMG submission 184070) | Marine viral communities from the Pacific Ocean - ETNP_6_30 (SPAdes) (version 2) | ecosystem: Environmental > Aquatic > Marine > Oceanic | place: Pacific Ocean | collected 2013-06-19
ATCAAGGGTAAGATTTTCTTGAAGCCCACCACAGCTGCTGAAATTGTTATCTTTGACTTTACTGTCACACCTAACGGTGCTGCTTTTAGCGAGTAAAATAATACTATAATAGGGTGAGGTTCACGCCTCACCTTGTTATATTTTTTACTTTTAGTGTATTTATTGTAGGAAGTTTATTAAAATTAAATGAAGATGGAGAACAAGAATGCCACAGCCATTTGAAGTAAACGCAATGTTGGCTGATACGTTTGAACCAAAGAGACAAAATAGATTTTTGTTTCAGTTCACTGATGACACACTACCAGCATACATTGCAAGAACGGCTTCAAGACCTTCTTTTACACAAGAAACTGTTACTATTGATTATTTGAACTCAAAGAGATACCTTGCAGGTAAGTTTGAGTGGAACACAATGACAATAGGTCTACATGATCCAATCGCACCTTCCGCTGCTCAGAAAGTAATGGAATGGGCGAGATTGGCTCACGAAACAATTTCTGGTAGAGATGGTTACGCAGCCTTTTATAAGAAGAACTTTAATCTTATATCACTTGATCCCGTTGGTGCAGCAGTTGAAAAATGGGAAATTAGAGGGGCGTTTTGCCAAGAAGCTACATTCGGTGATTATGACATGGCTTCAAGTGAAGTTATGAATATTGACATCACAATCCGTATGGATGAATGTATACTTAGATACTAAAATTGTTTTAGGTTTTACTATAAAGCCGAAAGGTTACAGGAACATTTATGAGTGAAGTTAATGTTGACCTCAAAGAAGAAAAACCATCTTTGAGTGAAGAAGAAAAGGCAGCATTTATTGAGGCGTCAAGATCCACAAGGCCATCTAATGATCCTTCAAAAAATGCTGGTTTTAGTATTCCAACAGATTTTGTAAAGTTACCATCAGGCGGTAAAGTATATCCTATAAGTTCACCCTTACATAACGTAAGAGAACTTGAAGTGAGATACTTAACCGCTGCTGATGAAGACATATTGACTTCAAGGTCTTTGTTGAGAAATGGTACTGCATTAGATAGGGTTTTAGAAAACTGTCTAATAGATAAGAACATAAAAGCAGAAGAACTTATCTCTGGTGATAAGAACTCTTTGATTACTTTTTTGAGGGTCAATGGTTATGGTCCAAAATATAAAGTAAACATGACTTGCCCTGCTTGTGGTGAGGACAGTGACTATGAGTTTGACTTGAGTAATATAGAAATGAAAGAGTTGACCTTAGAGCCTGTATCAATTGGAGAAAATGCTTTTAGTTATCAGATGCCTTCTGGCTCTGAAGTTCTTTTCAAATTTCTAAATTCAGCAGAAGAGAAATCTATTGCTGATATGCAAGATAAAATAAAGAAGAGAACTAACTCACCGATTGACAGGAACGTCACTACAAGATTGAAGAACATTATTATTTCTGTTGATGGTAATGATGATAAAAGTTTCATCAATCAATATGTTGACAATATGAATGTTATGGACTCTCGTTCTTTTAGAGGCTTTATTGATAAGAATACACCAGACCTTGAAATGAAAGGTGAATTTAATTGTGTTCACTGTGGTCACAAAGAGGAGGTGGATATACCGATTACGGTAGCCTTCTTTTGGCCTGACACCGAATGATAAGGACACAATATTTAGTGAGGTTTTTGATTGTGTCTACTACGGTAAACTAAGTTTTTCTGATGCTTATAGTATGCCGACTTCTATTAGAAAGTGGTGGATAAATAAGTTAATAAAAACATTAGAAGAGGAAAATAATCAAAAAGCTCAATATAGTAAAGCAAGACAGTAAAATAAAACAGTGATGTTATTTAACAAATACAATATCCTTTCATCATATTTGTCGGTGAAAGGATATTTATTTATGTAAAATAATATGGAGACAGACCGTGGTAAGACCAAAACTAGTCAAAAAAGTAAATAGTGTATATCAAATTGATGAGGGTATTTTCGACATATTAAAAGCTATCATCACTGGAAAAAGTTCAGATATAACAAAAATCCCCGACAGAGAATTATCCAAACAAGGTAAAGAGCTAAAGAAAGCTACCATTGCTATGGAAAAAGAATTTCGTCAAGAAGCCAAGAAAAAAGGTGTAGACCCCAAACAACATGCAAAAGATTTATTAAAAAAATATAACATAAAATAATAAAGAATTGTAATGGATATAACCAAAGAAACAATGCGTGCGATTGGCGAATTAGGCCAATCAGTAAAAGACCTTACGGGTAGTAATGAGGCAGCTGCTAATACTCTATCTAATTTAGAAGCGCGTGCAAGAGAAACAGGCGAACAATTAGATAAAGTTACTGATAAAAGCGGTAGATTAAATAAGGATGGTTTTGAAGCGCTTGAAAAAGCTATGGGTAAAGCTGGGAAAGACTACTCAAAACAACTCACTTCAATCTACAAAAATACCGATAAAGTCATGGCTAGAGTAAATGATGCTTTTGGTAATTTTGCAAAAAGAATACCAGTAATAGGTAAAACTATTGAAAGAGGTTTTACTGATGTATTGAAAAAGTTGCAAGGTAGAATAGAGAAGGTTCTTAATTTTTCGGGCAGAATGGGTGCAGGTGCTGGTGCAGTAGGTGGATTATTAGGTGCCGCTGGTGTAGCTGCTGTAACACTTCTTGGAAGACAATTCAATCAAATAGAAAAAAGTAGTATTGCTGTTGCTAAGGCAACTGGACTATCAGGCAAAAACTTGAGAGCCGTAACTACATCAATGGTCGCCGCACAAAATGCATCCTACGCTATGGGTATTTCAATGGAGGAAACAGCGCAGGCAACTACTGCATTAGTTACTGGTTTAGGTAATTTTAGAAAAATAACTCCAGAGCTAATTAAACAAACATCAGAGTTAGCAAAGTTTACAGGTGTAGGTGCTGAAGAAGCTGGTAAGTTTGTAGGTGTACTAACAAAAGGTTTCGGTAAGAGTAGAGAAGATATTGATAGTTTTGTTAATGGTATTAGAAGTTTTGCATCAAGAGAGGGTGTAAATGCACGTAAAGTATTAGGTGACATAGTTTCTGATACAAACCTAATGTCTATATACATGAGTAGAGGTGAGGATGCCTTAAAACGTGCTGCTGTCCAAGCAGCCAAGATGGGTATGTCACTAGCAGAAACACAGGGTGTTAGTGAAGCATTCTTAGACTTAGAAGGTGGAGCAGAACTAATAGGCCAGATCAATATGTATACTGGTAGTAGTTTGAATGCATTAGAGATGTTCAACTTGGCCGCTAAGAACGATACTGTTGCTATAATGAACAGACTAAATCAGGCATTCTCTACACCACAAGGTATTAGATTTATTGAAGACATGCCCGGCCTTGCTAAACAGTTTGCTGGTCAGTTTGGAATGAACTTGAAACAACTTAGGGTTGCCGCTGGGTTGGATAGAGAAAGAGTAAAGGCAACTACTGCAGAAGAGAAAGCACAGAAAAATATATCAGAATTACTTGAGTCTCAACAGACAACATTTGAAAGAATAAAGAATACTACTCTTGGAGCTATTTTACCACCATTTAATGATGTAGCAGAGAAGTTGGCCGGATTCGTTGGTGGATTGAGTAAAGGAACAATACAAGGTGCTGTCGCAGCAACAGCAGCTCTGGGTGGTGCAGCTTTGGGTGCATTGCTTCTTAGGGGAACTCGTCTTAATCCAATGTTTGTGCAAAATGTTGGTGTTGGTGGTGGTGGTGGTGGTGGAATAGGTCGTGCTGCGAGGGGCGGATTTAAAGGTGGTGGTTTTAAGGGTGCTATCGAAGGTGTGAAAAAGAATGTAGGCAGGCAGGGCATCGGCAAAACATTGTTCAAGGGTGCAGGTAAGTTATTCAAGGGTGGTGTTATGGGTGCACTATTCGCCATTCCAGAACTTATTGATATAATAGCTAGTGGCGGTGGTATGGCAGAAATTATACCTCTGCTTTTTAGTGTTCTTGGTGGAGCTGGTGGAGCGTTATTAGGATCATTAGGTGGCCCTCTTGGTACTTTTGCAGGCGGAACCGCTGGAAGTTACGGTGGTAAAGCCTTAGGTAACTCTTTAGTTAGTCTATTTGGTGGTGGAGCAGCCACGGGCGCTGTTGTTAGTTCACCAAGATTGTTTATGGTCGGTGAAGAAAATAGATCAGAAGTTATTGTTCCTACCGAAAGAATAAGAAAAGGTCTTCCAATAAACGCTGGTGTAGCAAGAGAGTTAGGTTCAATAGGTGTGCCTGGCTTTTATGCAGGTGGTGCTATGGCTGGTGCATTTGCGGCCCGCAGTCGAGCAAAAGAACAACAAATACAGAGAAGTCAATCTACAGTTCAACAAGGAGCACAATCTGACCCAGCGGTTATAAGAGAAAGAGAGTTAGCATTCCAAAGACAAGCTCAAGCTGCTCGTGATGAACAACGTAGAATGATGCAGCAAATTGAACGGAAGACATTAGAAGTACTTGAAGAAGAAAAGAAAGCGGCAAGTAACATATCTACCTCTCACGGAAAATTTGGTAGAGGTGTTGCCTTATTTCAACGTATTCAAAGGGCTGCTGGGGAGTATGCAAGAAAAACCACTAAGAGATTCGCAGATAACTTAAGAAAAAATAATGGTGATCTAAGTGCGGCCTTGAAAGATACATGGAGCCAAACAGTTGGGGATATAGAAAAATTACAAGCTAGGTTGATTGGTAAATTAGAAAATTTTATAGGAAAATTAGCTGATAAGGCTGTTAATTTTGGTCTAGATCTTATCGACAAGGGCATTAATAAAACAATGGACTTCCTTAAGATTGGTAATAGGGCAAACAGGCAACAGTTTGAACAAACTGTTAGAGATGAGTTTAGGGTAAGTGGCGCTGATACAGTAGTAGATCCACGACTTACCGCTGCGACTGGCGGAAGTTCAACTATAGGACAAAGAGCGTCATTTGGTTTTGCCGAAGGTCGTGATGGTTTTGCCTTAAATAAAGATGCAGGTTTTATAGAAAGAGGTGCCTATAAGGTTGGTCAAACATTTGCAAAAATAGAAACATTCTTAGGGCCGTATGCTGAAAAATTTAAACAGATAGGTGGCCAAATAGATGCAGCAAGTGTGAGTATGGTCGCTTCTGGTAACTTGGCAGGAGCTGCAACACACTTAGTCAAGAAACAACTTGTTGAAAGCGCGTTGACAGGCACTGCGGGTTTGGGTGGTGTTTCTTTAACTGGACCTCAATCTTCATTATTAGCAGGTACTGGTGCATTAGCTCAAGGTGACTATAAGGGTGCTGCTAAAGCTGTTGGTATGGATTTGGGACGGAAAGGTATCACCGCTGGAGTAAATAAGGCATTGGGAATGGGCGCTGCTAAAAGTGGGATGTTAAAAGGTCTATCTGCCGGTGGTGGAATCGCGGCAGCTGGTCTTGGAGCCGTTGATGGCCTAATGAAAGGCGATTACAAAGCAGCCGCTAAAGGAGCGGCAGAGGGTGCTGTAGGTTATGTCTTGGGTGGTGCTCTTGCAGCTGCAGGTTTAGGACCATTAGGGCCTGTTGTTGGTAGTATTGTCGCTGGACCTGTTACTGCTGGAATAATAACTACTGGTAAAGAACTTGGTAAGGGTGCTAAAAACTTAGGTAAAGGTGCAGCAAAAATATTTGAAGGTGATTTCAAAGGCGGCGGAAAAGCTCTTCTAAAAGGTGGTGGACAACTTCTTACAGCTGGCTTTAAGGGAGGTATTGAAGCGATAAAAGGAATCGGCGCTATTTTTGGTATTGGGAAAACTAAACCAAAAGAATATAGAAGAAAATTTCTAAGCAGGCTTATGAAAGATTTATCTTCTGGAAAACCATTAGTTGGTGAAGGCGGCAGACTTAGAGGAGATAAAAAATCTCAAGAATTTTTACTTGGTGCATTAAAGTGGGGGGAAAACGGTCCCGACCAAAAAAGATTCGATGAAATGACAGCACAAATAATGACCATTGCTGGTGTTCCAATGGACATAGCACAAGCATTTATATATGCTGCTGCTGGTGCTGATATGGATAAAGATACATTAGCTAAGATTGACGCTGAGATGGGCGCTGGGTTTAAGAATGCAGACTTATCACATCAATTTGACATGAGCACTAAAAAGGGCAGAGGTCGTGCCCTACGTTTTATGGAGTTAGGTGATGCTGCTGATGCAGCACGCGCCACAGTAGCTGATACCAACGAAAGTAATGCAGCGTCCGAAAGAGTGCGACAGGCTGCAATAGTAAGACAAGAAATAGCTAGACTGGCAGCTGATGGACTAACATTAGAAGAGGTAAGACAAGTATCTGCTATGGCAGGTGGTCGAGGGTTGGCCGGTGATTACGGTACTGGGGGTAGCAGAACAGGAATGGAAGCCAGTACTGGTAATGTTTATTTGGATGGTGTTATTGTTGGAACATTGACCCAAGAATCAGCTGACGAACTAAAAGCCGATGGTCTTCCTGCCGGAACGCCTCGTAATAATATGAGCGCTCAAGATGAAGATAGACTCTATGGCACATCACACCTATAAAAACAACACATAAGAGATAATAGTAATGCCAACATTAAGAGAACAAACAGAACAATATTTTGGAACTACATTAGAGAATTGGCACAAACTACAAGATATAGGCTCTGCTGAAGGTAGAGCACTCCAATTTAATGCCGAACAGCCTTATAATGCTCGTCAAGGTGAGTTTAGAAATCCTTATTCACTTGAAAACATTATACAAGATATGGCAGGCTCTTTCTTTAATTTTATTGGTGGTGTTTTTGGTGGGGGTGATGAAAATGCACTTGGGCAATATCTACACCAAGATAGAGATAGGGTTGAAAGGAATACAAGAATACAAGAACAAAATCTTCTATCACGATGGAATTATTCTGGAGCTGGCATAAAACTACTTGGCCACACGGCCTTAAAACATAATATAAATGGAGAGGCTTATGTTGGTCTTGGAACAAGACAACTAGATTCTGACCCTAACTATACCACAGCTGGTCCTATTAGTCCCCGTTTACTTGATAATAGAGATGGTTATCAAGAAGACTATAAACTTAGATATTATACTGCTTTAGGTATAGGACAAGGTGCTGGAGGACCAAGCAATGCCACTCCACCAAGCACTCAAAATATAGAAAAGTCAGCTCAATCAGGTTTTAATGCTGGACAAATAAAACCTATTAAAGATAACAAACTTATTTGGAAAACAAAATTTGAAGAAAGTGTAAATCTTGATGCAGGTGATTTAGATCTAGCAGAAGGATTTAGAGTGTGGTTGGACGGTGTGCTTGAAACAGGCTCTAACACTAGACTACAACAACTAAACGCCGAATTAAATGATCTGAAAATAGAGACAATGACAAAGGTTGCTGAAGGTTCTGTAGGTTTTGCAAGAATACCAATACCTTTTTTAGCTCCCGTAAATCTAACTTCTTTATTACAACAAAACTTGATTGTTCCACCAGATGTTCATGCTTTGAGAAATCCACAAAAACCACGGCCCGCGGGTAGTGTAAATTCACCACCTCCATCTATTCCATCTACCTCAACTTTTGATCAATTATATTTACAAAATAAATCTGTAATTGATGTTAGAGGAACAATAAGAAACTCTGATGGAGATATTGTTAGATCAGATACTCCAAGAGATCCACAAGGCACAATAGCTGGTGTTCCTATACCAGATTTAGAAGGTGCTATGTTAAATAAGAATGGTGGGACATATTCACCTAGCGATAATCACAAAGTTTTTAGATATAGTGAAGATAAGGCAAATTATAGTGAAGATAGAGTAGAAAGAGGCTTTACTAATAATATTGCTGGAAATGTACAGCAAGGTGGGTTACAACCGGCTGTTGAAAATATTATAACTGGTGAAGATGATAGTCTACAGGCTTCATTAGGTAGAGCTGATGCACAACAATTTCCATTTATGTTTGAAACCATAAATAAAAAAGGTAGTGCAAGACCAGTAACATTTCCTAATCCCGAATTTAACGAATATACTGCAGCACAGGGCCAGAGTCCAACTGTAGAATTAGGGGGCAATGAGTATAAACAGTATTGTTATTTTCAAGCTGCATTATCAAACATAAGCGAGACATTTAGTCCAACATGGTCAGCAAAACATTTCTTTGGTAGGTCAGAACAGATACATAGTTATACAATGACCGATAGAGCTATTGAATTATCCTTTGTTATATTTGCAACTGAAATAAGAAGATTACAAAATGTATACGAAAGAATAAATTGGTTAGCACAACAAACCTACGCTAGTTATGATTCTAGTGGTAGACAAAAGGCTGGACCAATAATAAGAATGACTATCGGTGATATGTTTGGTGGTTTACATGGTTTTATAAGATCACTATCTTATGATTGGAACTACTTAGGGCCGGGCGGTAAGTGGGAAATATCAGAGGGTCTAAGGATACCTATGGCCTGTTCTGTTAGTATGAGTTTTCAAGTCCTACATACTAAGATGCCTGATAGAAACTATGCTTTTTATCAAGGCCCACTACGTTCTGGAAAAGGTTTGAATATGGCCTCTACGAGAGGTGCTACAGGCAAAGAGCCTTTTGTAAACGCGGGGCCATTAATTACTACTGGCCCAGCAAACGGCGCTGATCCCAATGTTGTTGTGGAAGTTGGTCACGAACAACAAATGTATTTAGCTACACTACAAGACCAAGTAATTGATGAAATTTATTCTTAAGATAATAAAAGGATTATGTAATGCCTATATCAAGATATAAAAATTTTGGAAGAATAAAAGACCCTAAGACGGGACTTATGCGTTTAAAAACATTCCCACCCATCTCGTCTGAGGAAGTAAGAAGACAAAATGATATTACGGTTAGATTGCAAGGTGCTATGAGAATAGATAAGATTGCCGATGAATATTTAGGTGATGGTAGATATTGGTGGATTATATGTTTACTTAATGATTTTACTTTTCCATTTGGTAAAATGGTAGCAGAAGGAACTATAATAAGGATTCCAGCGGAAATTGATAGTTTTATAAATCTCATACAAGATAAAATAAGATAAGGTCTTATATAATGGGAACATATGCAAGTAATTTTTTATTAAATGAAACTAAATATAAAGGTATAGTTGAGGGTTGGAACGAAAAACTATCTTCATCTTCTCTAAAATTGTCTGAACTCACACCCTTTGTTGAGTTATATGCTGTTTTTAAATCGGGTGACATCATATTTGAAAATCCGAGCGTAGCCAGTGAGATTTCTCAACGGTTAGTAGAAGTAAGAGTAAAAGAGAATAAAGACGATAAGCCGCATACAATAAAAATTGCTCCTATTTGTAGTAGTAATAAATCACAGTTAGAAAGAGACTCTCTGCAATCGTTAGATTCATCATATAGAGGACAGCCGGGCATCAATGATTTATCAGTTGCTCGTGGTGCATCAGCAAGTCTAAACGTAAAATATGATCTTTCAATAACAATACCAAATCCAGAAATCTTTAATGAATTATTTGAATACAGTAGATTGATTTCAACAAACTCGACATTCTTGATTATTTATGGATGGAATATTCCAGATACATTTGGGTCAAGTGAAACTGTCAAGCCACCCAATCTTTTTTCTTCTTCACCTTTAAGCCCAAACTCTACTCCTATAATAGATTTGAAAACGGGGGGGAAGGGTTATTACGAAGCGGCATTAGTAAATGTTTATAAGTTTGATTTTTCTTTTGATAATGTTGGACATCTTACAGGAAAAGTGAGTTTCTTACCAGAGATTGGTAGTTTTTTAGTGGGCACAAGAACTGATACTATATCAAGAGGCGCTCTCAATAGACTAATTAGTCACAGTAATACTGTGCCTAATGATGACGCAGACATAACATTTACTGTGGATGGTGACGAGAAAACTATGAAATATAGGGATGCTATAAATCCATTTTATAGAGGTTTCTTTGAATTAGGCCCAGATGAATTTGAGGAGGCGGTCGGTCTTTTATCAACTTTTGGCGAAGCGCCACCGCCGGGCGAAATTATTGGTCAACCAGAAAATGAAACTTCGACTAAAATTGCACGTGCAGCCTATAAGGCGGCTACAGATGCTGCTGGTAAATTCAATATACCAACTGATGGAACGCCATTTATGGGTGAAGTAGTATCAACTGTGTTTGTTCCTAGTGCTGGCAGTCAAACAACATTGAATCTCTTAACTACAATGCCTAATTACGGCACTAACCTAATGACACAAATTGACGCTGATTTTAAAAATAAAGAAAATCCAAATTACGTTTTTGATGGGTTGTTTAGTCCTACATATGTAAGATTTGTTGGCAACGAAAGAAAGGTTGGAATATCTGATACAGAAACTTACACTCTAAGAAGTAATACATCTGTGATAAGTGTTCCCTTAATGACTATACTTGCAGAAGGACAAGAGCCGGAAGAAGGACAGGGAGAATTGTTAGAAAGATCAGTTGCTAGTGAATTTGGAAGTGATGTCAAGGCCAGAGTGTTTATTCAATCTCAACCAGTATACTTTTTTCTTGGTGCAGTTTTAGAATCAATATCACACTCTGTTTCACCATCATCAAATCAAAGCAACAACGAACTGGATACCCCAAGTGTTAAGTTTGTATACAATGACTTGCCATTTGAACCCAATCAAAAATATAGTGTTCCAATTCCACAGCCTACTAAGGGCCAATTTGATTCAGATAAAGAAGCTCTCAACAGCCAAATAAAAGATATAGATAACCAAATTAGTGTAATTGATGGAAAGTTAGGAGATGATACCAAATATACAAATGCAGAAGGTGAACAACTTGAAGAAGACGAACTTGCAGATGCTAAGGAAGCTGATCAGCAAGAGAAGCTTGAATTGCGGAAAGCTAGAGCCATCGCCGAAGCTAATTTAGTTTCTTTGGAAACAATAGCTGATGGTTTTATAAATAATTATCGTAGTTTAGAAGTCGCAAATGTATTTGATCTACCTGTTGACATATCAAGAGTTAGGTCAGTAATGTCAAATGGAAACGCTCCATTGCATAGTTTGATAAAACAAATTATTGATCTTGCTAATGAAACCAATCCTACTATAAAGCTGGCAACTAGACCATACAATAAAAATAGTCGTTACATAGAAGTGTATGCCGCTAATGTAGAAGTTGAAGGCGTATCAAAAGATATATTTAATTCAATAAATTTATCTGATTTTGGTGGGGATGATCTCTCACCAGAAGCTAAGGTTCAACTAGCCAACAGAGCATTATCTAAAGAAACCGTTGTCTGTGAGTTTGGAACTGAAAGATCATTAGTTGAAAACTTTTCACTAAATGCTAAAGTAGATGCCACTGCTTTCGCTAGTTTTAGGCTGCCAGCAGTAGTTGGCGGAAGAAGTATAGACTTATCTGATCTCGTTAAGAGTGAGTTAGAAATAAATAACTCTTCACTTATAGGTGATATAGAAAATTTGATAAGAAAGGGTTTTGTATCATCAAAAAAACAATTAGAAGACTTACAAATAATAACTACTAATCCAGATACTGGTAAAGTTGAAAATGTTAGTCGGATAAACTTAACAAACTTTTTAAAACTAGCAAGTGATAGTCAAAATGTCGCAGGAAGACAAGTTGTTGTAAGATTAATAGATGAATTGAGAGCTGCAGATTCTACTTTTAGTAACTCTATAATAGCAAAACAAAATGCAAGACTAATGACGGGTGCAGATGCTAATTCTGGTCCTAATAAACCATCATTTTTTGGTGGTGTACTTAGTAATTTTTTAAGAAGGATAACATTAACTATTCATGGAACAGTTGGTCTATCAACATTCAACCTAATATACGTAAAAGGATTGATGAGAGGTATAGAGGGTATATATCAAATAACAAGTGTTACCGAAAGTCTAACACCAGCAAACTTTTCTACTACGTTAGAATGTGCCTTAGTAAATTATAAAGATTCTACACCAGAAACTAATCCATTTGCAGCTGGGCAACTTGTTTCACTTACTCAACTGAGTGAGACAGGATTTGAGGGTCAACCAGATTATGAGACACTGATAACACAAACAACAACAAGATTACAACAAGCAACCGATTCCAATAAGATAAATTGGGATAGTTAGGTGTAACATTTTAGTAAGGGTATAGAAAAAACAATATTGTTATTAAAATAGTGTGTAAATGTAAATGAAAGGTATACTATGAAATATTGGGGCACTGACCAAGAACAGGCCATTGTT
>Ga0209645_1001380_pt1 | contig 12210 bp, 16 predicted proteins | sample ETNvirenome_6_30_FD_184070 | JGI IMG/M metagenome (GOLD analysis project Ga0209645, IMG submission 184070) | Marine viral communities from the Pacific Ocean - ETNP_6_30 (SPAdes) (version 2) | ecosystem: Environmental > Aquatic > Marine > Oceanic | place: Pacific Ocean | collected 2013-06-19
AAGAAGCAGCAAATCGGAAGACTGCCAAGGCAACTAGTCGTGGTACCGATATGCACACTCTCACTGAGGCATTTCTTAAAAATGAAAAGCAACCGACAGTGCAACCACTGTCTCACTTGCTGTTCAATATTGCAAAGAAAGATCTAGAACGCATCAACAATGTATACTGTCTAGAGTCTGGTCTCTACAGCGAGTTTTTAGGTGTGGCAGGCACCGTTGACTGTATTGCTGAGTTTGATGGAGAACTCGCAATCATTGACTTCAAAACATCTGCTAAACCAAAGAAACGAGAGTGGATTGACCACTACTTCGTGCAATGTGCGGCTTATGCCTGCATGTTCTATGAAATGACTAATATTTCCGTCAAAAAGTTTGTTATCATCATGGCATGTGAAGACGGAACCTGTGAAATTTATGAGGAATATGACAAGACAAAATACATTAGAATGCTTACTAGATACATCCGAAACTTTGCTGAAAATCATCTCGCCGCCAATCATGGACAATGAATTACAGGCGGAGATCGCCAAGAAATTTCTCACCCCAGAAAAGTTTGCTGTAGCGATCGAGAAGATTGTGAAGGATGATAACATCAACTACATTGATGCTATTGTTCTCTACTGTGAAGTCAACGGTGTCGAGATTGATACTATCCCTAAGTTGGTGTCGAAACCACTGAAGGAAAAACTCAAACGAGATGCCATGGAGTTGAACTTCATGAAGAAGACTACAAGAGCAAAGTTACCACTCTAAATATTTCAAAACCTGTTAGAGAAAATGTCTGAGTTTTTTGAGTCTGATATAGTAAGAGGAGAGTTGGAAGAGATTGAAAGACTTCAATCTGAAATCCATGGAGATCTGTTTGCCTTTCCAGCATTGCCACACGATGAGCAAAAAGAGCATCTCGTCAACCTTGTTAAACTCGTGGAAAAGCAAAGAGTTCTCTACACAAGAATTTGTCTTAGCGAAGATGAAGATGCTAAGACAATGAAAGAGAAAATTGAACAATCTGCTTTAATGATGGGATTCTCTGATCAAGTTTCTGTCATGCAAATGTTTGATGGCATGATTCGATCAATCCAAAACATCCTTGACAGTCCACCATATAGTAATGAGCCAGTATGAATTTCCAGTCCCTGGTATTCTCGTAAAAGAGAACGCTGCGACTGATGCAGAATGCAATAACTTGCTTGCATTTTACAAAAAGAATAAGAAACTGCAGCAACCTGCACAATCATTTTTTACAAACGACGGCAAAGCAAAGAAAGGAACTGAACTTTGGATCAGTCCAGAATCTAAAGAGAAAGATCAAGAGTTCGTCATTAGTCAGATCAATAACGCTTTATTCGGTGGAGCAGCTGAATACGTCAAGCAATATCCAATTCTTGAAGTGGCACAACACTGGAGAATGGAACCAATTGTAGGTTTTCAGCATTACAAACCAGGTGAAGGATATAATATGCTTCACTATGACAACATGAATCAGTACACCATGCCTAGGATGATGACCTGGTTCCTTTGTCTCACTGATTCTCCTGGTGCTGGTATGGTATTTCCATACCTTAATTATACCGCTGAGTGTAAGAAGGGAACGCTTTATATCTTCGCCAATGGACTGACACACTCGTATAAAGATGTTCTAAACAAACAGCAATCTAAGACTGTTATCCATGGTTTCTATGCTATGATGCCTATGGAGGGAACCACCGGACACATGGCACAAGAGATGTCACAACAGTCCCTAAATATCGTCAAGTAGGCTTGACAACCTTTCATTCCTCTGGTATGATAAAGTCGTCTTCATCCAACACTATCCAATCATCCAATGTCATTTGCTAATCTAAAGAAACAATCCAAACTCGGCTCTCTGACCTCTAAACTGGTCAACCAAGTCGAGAAGATGAACAAGTCTGCTGGTTCTAGCGACGAACGCTTGTGGAAACCTGAAGTAGACAAAGCAGGTAATGGTTATGCCGTTATCCGCTTCCTTCCTCCCCCTGATGGTGAGGACATGCCTTTCGCCAAGGTATACTCTCATGCTTTTACCGGCCCTGGTGGTCAGTGGTATATCGAAAACTCCTTGACTACTCTCGGTAAGGATGATCCTGTTTCGGAGTTCAACTCGCAACTCTGGAATAACGGTACTGACGCTGGTAAAGAACAGGCACGCAAGCAAAAGCGTAAACTGTCTTACATTAGCAACATCTATGTTGTCAAAGACCCTGCTAATCCTCAGAATGAGGGTAAGGTCTTCCTGTACAAGTACGGTAAGAAGATCTTTGACAAGATCATGGCTGCAATGCAACCTGAATTTGAAGACGAAACTCCCATCAACCCCTTTGATTTCTGGCAAGGTGCTAACTTCAAACTGAAGATCAAGCGCGTTGCTGGTTATTGGAATTATGACTCCAGTGAATTTGCTATTCAGGGTCCTCTTCTTGACGAAGATGAGGAGATGGAAGCAATCTGGAACAAAGAATACTCTCTCCAAGAGTTCCTTGCACCAGATCAATTCAAGTCTTATGATGAACTGAAGGCTCGCCTTGAACTAGTTCTTGGTAAGACGAATCCTCCTCGTCCCGCTCGTGTGGAAGAGGATCTGGAAGATGAAAGTGAAGGTCGTGGCAAAGTCGCTGAACTAGATGACGATCTCCGTTCTGAACTTGCTAACCTCTCTTCCTCTGCAACTGAGGAAGAAGACGAGACTCTCTCTTACTTCCAGAAGTTGGCAGAATAGACCGCCTAGTGGTAAAAAATGGGGTGATAGTCTTACTACCACCCCATCTGTAACTAGGAAAATTATAACTTAATCCCACTTACTATTCCAAATCGAGGTTTTCTTGAGATGTCCTATGGCTGTCTCAAGAGCCTCGATTCTTTGTAGGAGATCAGCACTATCGCCACCACTGTGACTATGTTGTGCTCCTTCTAATGCTTTTAATCGTGCCTCTACTTCCACATCATACCTGGACATAGCTGCACCACTTGCAGACTTCGCTGCTGATCCTTTGGCGGCCATAATTTTAACTAAGAATGTACCCAGTTATTTAGATTAGGGTGACTTTGTTCTGATGTTATCGCCTCTCTTGAGATCACTTGTAACATACTGACTAGATCTTCTATAGAACATCTCAGTCTTAGTGTCCTCCAAGAACTGTGATAGATACTCTCTTCTCAGAATAAAGATGCCTCTCTTCTCATCATTCTTTCTAGTTTCATAATCAATATTTGTAACACCTGCAACTGGATTTAGAGTTGCTGTCTTATCATCTGGATCAGGAATAGTAAAGTTAGCATCAACGATACTTCCAGCGCCGAGAATAAGACGATTATTAGAATCTTTGACCTGAGTTGTTTCATAATAACGTATATCGGTAATCTTTGAACCATACTTCTCAGAGCAGAAAGTTCTTAGATCTCTATCAGATAGAGGCCATTCATTTCTAACATTGATGATATTGTTGGTAATGAGAACAACCCAGTCGAGTTCTGCATTGTCATAGACTTTTTGTGCTACGACATCAGGTCTGTCATTGCCTTCAATCTGATACTCATTATAGAGTTCTACAACACCCTTGATGTCATCTCTGAGTTTAACTCTACGAAATAGATTCTTTGCTTTTACAAAGTCCTGGGATCCGTTCCTGTCCTCTAGTGGAGAGACATAATCTAGATCAGGTACTTCTCTAAAATAACCCATTAGTATCCTACTCCTTCTAATCCTACACCCTTATCATACTCTTCAGCGTAGATAGGATTGAGTTCTTTGAATGATAATTGCATCTGCATATGCACGGGAGTTCCGTTATCATATGTTGCATACTGACCAGATGCAGTATAATTTACTGCCATGTTATCCAGAGCCATGACCTTAAACTTATTCAAGAACGGATGATCTGAACTTCCCGATTTGTATGTCAGACGGAACACATTTGGTGCTGACAGTAAGATATTGTTTACACCTGTAGTGCTCTTAGCAGACATCGCTTTCTTGAACATGCGAATAATCTTCTTTACTGCCTCACCTTCAGGACCAGATCTAGGTACAAAGTTAAAGTCAAATGTAAAGGATCTTAAAGCAACACCAGTGAACAAGAGTTCTAAGTTTGGGTTGATGATCTGACCAGTGGTTCTAGATAACAAACCTTCAAAGGATGTATTAGCACCAAAGACATTTGCTGCCATTGATCCAAAGAACAATGAACTTGCGTCTTGTACACCTCCACTACCTAGAATTTCTTTAGTTCCACCAATAACATTATTTACTATTCCAGAAAGACTACCAAGAAGATTATCACCTCTAACTCCCTTTGCTACTGCTCCAACAGCAGCTGCAGCGATAGAGTTTAGATTATCCTCTCCATAGGTTACTGCTTGAGAATCTGAGATATTGCCTGGTATAGGGAGGATTACACTATTAACAACTTGGCCATTGCTATACTGATCACTAGCTCTTTTCAATTTAAAGGCGCTTTTACCATCACCTTGAATCAATGGGTTTCCACCCTTTTGACCATATATTTTCTTATATTTCAACTCCTCAAACAACAGGAAGTCTGTGCGTTTATCGATGATCCCGAGCGGGTATCTTAGTGGTGCATTTGCCATCGAGACCTAGAAGTTGTCTATTTAAGTATTTAGACGGAATTTTTGATATGGAATAGTTCTTAACTGTTCTTTCTCTTCTTGGGTACATTGATAGAGGTTTCCCTGCACCTCCTCCCATGTATATCGACGCGGCATTTCCCAGTGAAAACTTATCGCATCAAATCCCCATTCGTAAGTAGTAGTGCAAGCTACGAGTGGGTGTTCGTCATATTGAATGTTTGGTGTCTTTGGTAGATAGATGAAGGTATAAAAATTACCAGGTATTGCAACTTGATCGACAGTACCAGAAAGTGCTTCCATAATGTCAATCATTAGTTCATCAGCATCTTCTGTGCCGATCAAGTTGTCTAGTATGGGTTGTATTCTACTCATTAGTCGGTGTAACCATCGTCATCGTTGAGTTCTTCATAACTAAGTCCACGAGTGTTATCTTGTTCGTCGAGACCAAATTCAACTCTTAATTGTTCTGCTTTTAGTTTTCCTAGAAGGACTTCTAAATCTTGGATTAGTTCTTGGGTGTGACTTGTTTTCATTTTTTCTTACCCCCTTTCTTATTTCCTTTCTTAACAGTTCGCTTATCTGTTTTAGACTTTCCTCCTTTGTGAATCCATTTAACCATCACTTTATCCCCAATTCTTTTTCAGTAAAGATTTTGAACTCCCATCTTCTATCATCACAAAACTCTTTCGCAGCTTGCCATTTTGCTTGGTTTTTAGCATACTCGGCAACCTCATAAATGTAACCTTTTGTTTTCTTCTCCAAGATGGGTGGTTGTTGTGTTTGTCTGAAAGGTTTTACTTCGATAAGTGATCTTCTAATTTTACCGTTTGCGTCTTTGTATTTGATATAAAAGTCTGGAAAGTATCTGTGTATTCTATTGTCTAGTGGTGATCTATATGGGATGGCGATCTCCTCACTACCCCACTCTATGATGTTCTCATTCTTGTCACAATAGACCATGAACTTTCTTTCCCACAAACTGCGATAAATAATGTTTGTAGGGTTCCCTCTATACTTCTTTGTATTACTGGGTCTATATTTGCCTTGATATGACATAGAGTGATCACTGTATTAGAGATATTTAGATGTCAATCGCAAAAAAGATTACAGAAGTAGCACCACTTCTGACTAGACTTGCGCAAAGTTCGCATTACGAACTGCGCATGACTGGGTTACCTGGTGATGTTATGACCTTCTTAAATGCAAGAGGTGTATCCACTGCATTTATCAACGGTGATGCAGGTTTACTTTGCTATGAGGCTGTTCTTCCTGGATCTTCTCTTGCAACTGCTGACATCTACGGTGACTTCATGGGAGTCACACAAAAGTATGCTCACAGTAGAATGTATGATCAACTGACACTTGGTTTTTATGTTGACCTTGACTATAGTGTATTGAAGTTATTTGAGCACTGGATTGAATATATTGCATCAGGTTCCGACGAGAGTAAGTCTCAGACAGGATACTATGTTAGAATGAGATATCCAGATTCTTATAAGTGTGCAACTGGATTCTCTATCACAAAGTTTGAGAAAGATGATGCAATCCAACCTCTCGAATACAACTTCTTCAATATCTTCCCAACATCCTTGAGTTCTACTCCTGTCTCTTATGATGGATCTCAAGTCCTGCGTGTCAATGTAAGTCTTTCTTATGACACATATCAGTGTGGAAAGTCATCTAGTGCTGCTAGAGCAAGGAATACTGATGAAAATAAAAGTGGTGGAAATACCTGATATATACTATATGACATGAATCGGTTATTATGCCTTTACCAGTAATTGCAACACCCACGTACGAACTTACTATTCCATCAACTGGCAAGAAGATTGAGTATAGACCTTTTCTTGTGAAAGAAGAGAAGATTCTTCTGCTGGCAATGGAGTCAGAAGATAATAAACAAATCACCAAAGCCGTAAGACAGGTTCTATCAAACTGTGTCGTCACTAAAGGTGTCGATGTAAATGATCTAGCGACGTTTGATATTGAACTGTTGTTCCTAAACATTCGCGGCAAGTCTGTTGGTGAAAAGATTCCCATCATTGTCACATGTGAAGACGACGGTAAAACCGAGGTCGAGGTTGAAGTTGATGTTGATGATATCAAAGTAACATTCAACAAAGCACATAAAGACACAGTTGATATTGGTAATGGTTACTTCGTTAAGATGAAGTATCCCAAGTTTGAAGAATTTGTTGAGAATAACTTTGTTGGTGGTGGAGACGAGTCTTTCAAGTTAATTGCAAAGTGCGTCGATACCATCTACAACGATGAGGAATCATGGGATTCGGCTGACTTTACTGAGAAGGAAATGGTCGAGTTTCTCGAACAGTTCCCGACTTCACAGTTTAAGAGCATCGAGGCATTCTTCGAGACAATGCCTAAACTAGAGCACTTGATTACTGTAACAAATCCGAAGACTAAGAAGAAGAACAAAGTTCTTCTGGAGGGACTGGCATCTTTTTTCAGCTAGCACTCTCACATGAAAATGTAGAGAGTTACTACAAGACAAATTTTGCCTTGATCCAGCACCATAAATATAGCTTGACAGAGTTGGAAAACATGATCCCTTGGGAGCGTGAAATTTATGTTAGTCTGCTGTCTCAGTATCTTGAAGATGAAAGATTAAAGGATCAGCAGGCGAATGGCATCAGGTAAAACTGACAACTTATTAAAAGCGATTCTGGCCGAGGGAAAAGATCCCGAGACTGGTGAATACTTATCGCCTACAGAACGCAAGGCGATGTTCAAAAAGGTCAAAATCTCTGGTTCCAAAGTATTTGGCAGAGGTGGTGGCGGAGGAAACGTAAGAGGCGGAAGTCGAGGGTCGCTCCCTGGTGCTGGTGGGGGAGCACTTGCTCTCAGGAATCCACAAGCCGACGCAATGGAGGACATTGCGACTAAGTTAGATAATATTTTTGTACTGATCAAACGAGATGCAGATCAGGAAAGAAAGCAGAGAGCAGTAAATCAAGAGGCTCAGAGAAAAGCAAGAGAAAAACTTCTTAGAGGTTCTGCCGAGACACAACTAGAGAGTGTCAATAAAGAGAAAGAGAAGAAGACAGATGATGCCAAGAAAGGCATCAAGATGCAAGTACCATTCCTGGAGAAACTTGCTAAGTTTTTGATGATCTATGTCGCTGGATGGGCGACGGATAAGTTCATCAAGATGTATCAAGGTGCTCTTGATAACAATATTGCAGAACTCACTAAGTATAGAGACATACTTATTGATCAACTTGGTAAGTTGTTTGCACCTGTTGCAAATATCGCAGGTGGATTCGCAGCATGGATTGCAAAGACTGTTGCTAGAATCACAAAATTTGCAGGCAGGGTTACCAAGCAAGTATTCACCAAACTTTTTACAGCAGTCAGAGCAGCTGCTGTTGGAATGCTTGACAGACTGAAGAGCATTGTCAAGCAACCTCTAAAGACACTTCTTAATAAGGCAGGAAATCTTGCCAATACAGTTAAGCAAGGAGCGATCCAAGGAATAGATAACCTCACCAAACCCATGGTGGGACTGAGAAATTTCCTTGGTACTGCAGCAGGGAAGTCAAAGCAATTCTTAACTCCTCTTGTAGAGAATGCCGCAAAGAGATTACAAGGACTTAATCCTCTCAAAGCAGGAAAGCAAATAACCAAGAGTATTACAGGTGTTCTTGGTAGGGGAATGGGTGCCATTGGTAAGGGACTCATGAAGTTCCTGAAAGGACCTGGTATTGGCGCTGCTATCAGTGGATTTATTAGTGTTAGAAACAGACTTGGTGAAGGACAAAGCCCAACTCAAGCTATTCTTGCTGGTTCTCTGGAAGGTCTGACCTCTGGTGCTACCGCTGGTATCGTGGCATCTGCATTAGGTGCTGCCATTCCTGGTTTGGGATTCCCAATCGGTCTAATTGCTGGTGGATTCCTTGGTGATGCCGTTGGTAAAATGATTGTCAAACCAGTTGATGATTGGTTTGCGGCAAACTATCAACCAAGTGAATTTGATACCAAGTTCTTCCCAGAATGGGCCTCCAAGCAGAATGATACGGTCAGAGCAGCACTATCTCTTGACAGAAGAGATACCAACATGGCAGCAGGTGCTGGAACTGGTAATGAATCTAGACTATCTCCTGGTGGAGCAGTCAAGAACGCAGATGTAATTACACCACAGAGAAAGCCAAGAGTCAGTCCACCTACGATGCCACCTGTCTCTGCCGCTGCAGCACAACCAGCAGTCCAAACTGTACCAAACAAACAACAGGTTACAGGTTTGCCTGCAGTTAATCCAACAAATGAGTCCAATCCATACCTGGCATTCTCATATTCCGTCTATAATGTATTAGTCTAATGGCAGTAGGAGCACTCGCGATACGTCCTATAACCAAAACTGCTGCTATGGCGGTTGGTGGCAACTCGGCTGCGCGTGCCAAGAAAACAACTATTAATATTGAAAAAGTTCTTAGAAAGAAAATTAAAGATAGAAACTCTGCATTTTCAAAACAAAGAAGAACTGCTGCTCGTGTTAAGGAACAAGGTACAAGAACAGCAAATGAGGCAGGACTAGAGAAAGTATCTAAGTTCAGAATGAATTTGTTGGATAAAGTTCCAAACACTGCTGTTAATGCATTTGCTAGGTTGATGAACTTCCTAGGTATTTACCTTACTGGTTGGATCGTAGATAAACTGCCTAAGATCATCAATGCTTTGAAAGATCTGCAGAAGAGAATTCAGTTTCTGTCTGGACAATTTGGTAAGTATGTTGAGGCAAGTGTTGGACTTATCACGGCAACTGGTAAACTGATTGCTGCTAAAGGTAAGCAACTTCTTACTCTGGATTTTGGTGATAAGAGTGGAGATGTTAAGAAGGCACAGGATGAACTTGATAAGGCCTATGACACACTAGAGAAAGACTTTGATGATGCAGTGAAGATATTAACTGCTCCTCTAGGTCAATACCCTACAGAGACTATCGAAGATAAAGATCTTCCTACTGCTACTGGTAGTGGAGGACCAACAATTCCTGTTACTGGAACAGACGCAGAGAAATATAAGAAGTTCTATGAGATGGCAAAGAAATCTGGTGCCAAGTATCCAGAGTTAGTTGCTGCACAATTTGCATTGGAATCTGGATATGGTGATTCGGTATCAGGTGCCAATAATTATTTTGGTTTGAAGGCAACTGGATCTGAGTCAGGTGCTTCAATGCAAACGACTGAATTCCGTGGAGGCGTAGAAGGAAGAGAGACTGCTAGATTCATGAACTTTGACAGCGCACAAGGATCTGTCGATACTCTTGTCAATAGATGGTATAAAGATTATAAAGGGTACAAAGGAGTTGATCGTGCTGGTAGTGCAGCAGAGGCTGCTCAGCAATTGCAACAACAAGGTTATGCGACTGATCCTACCTATGCCAGCAAACTTCAAAAGATAATGAAGCAGAATAAATCCATCATTGGTGCTGGTGATGGTAATCAGCGTAGAGGTGGTGGTCAAACTCCAGCATATTCACAGGCTGTTGCTGTCGGTCGTGCATTAGAGAAAGATGGATACCGTGCATGGCAACATCCAGATTTTAATGTTCAACGAGGATACACTGGTTCTGGTAACGAACGTGTAATGAGAAGGAGTTACAACTCCTATCATAATTTTGGTGAAGCACTTGACTTCCCACTGTCACACAATAGTGAGGCAAGTCTAGACAAGTTATCAAACTATTTCAAAAACAATCGTTCAAACCTTGGTGTTGCTGAACTGTTGTGGAAGAATGATCCTAATCACTTTGATCACCTGCACGTTTCATTCAAAGGTGGTGGTAAGACTGTTGCCAGTATGCCTGGCAGTTCACTGGCTCCATTGCCTGCAGATGAACCTATGACAGCAGAGCAAAGTGCATACTTTGCAAATATAATGGCAGCACTTGCTGCGTCTAAATCTGGTCAGCAACAACCTGTATCTGCACCATCACAACAAACTCAAAGGTCTCCTGCAAAATCTAGTCAGGGTGACGTATTAAATAGTATGTTATTCACTGCTCTATCGTACACATGACCGCAGCACAAGGAGCATCAACCTATAAGGTAATTAACATCGAGTCCAATGACAAGAAAAATGTCGTGGATATTCGTGCTGGTGTTGTCGCGGTTACATACTACGAGGATATCTTTTCCCCTACCGTAACGGCTAAACTAGTTGTTACAACATCTGGTGATGTTGTTGATGGCACTGGACTATACAATGGTTTACCTATTCGTGGTGGTGAGAGAATACAACTCAAGATTGCATCTCCTTTGGGTAAGGGTATTACTTGGGATGACACTAGCGATTACCTGCATGTTGCAAACGTCACAGACGTAATCGCCAGTAATCAGAAAGAAAGATTTGTATTACATCTAGTTTCTAGAGAGGCAATTAGGAATGAAACCTCTCGTGTCTATAAAAGATATGAGGGATCAGCAAGAATCTCTGAAAATGTAAAAACTATCATGCAGGAGTATCTTGCTACAACTGCAAACATTGACGCAGATGATACCCAAAACAAGTATAGTTTTGTTGGCAATACTAGAAAACCTTTCACTGTCCTTCAGTCTCTTGCATCTAAGTCTGTAGCCGGTACAACTGAGAAAGATGCCTCTGCTGGATTTTTATTCTTTCAAACAAAGAGTGGATTCAAATTTAAATCTATTGATGGTCTAATCTCTCAAGAACCTGTAGCAGAGTATCTGTATACAGATGCCAATGCTAGTTCTTTTGATAATGAAACATCTAATAGAATTCTTCAATATAAGACAACAGTCAACAACAATCTGTTAGCAAAGTTAAGAACTGGTCGTTTTTCGTCATATCGTGTATACTGGAATCCCTTGACATTTCAGTTCACACAACCAGATCGAGGTGTATTCAAAAGAGAAGATTATGTTGGAGGTGTAAAGAATCTCGGGAACGAGATGGTCTTGCCAGAGGTAGAAAACTCCGCTGGTCAAACTATCAGTCTCGGTGATGTACCCTCTAGAATTATCACAGGTGTCCAAGATATTGGTACACTTGGAGATAAAGATGACAAGAGTGCTAATGCAGATCCTGGTAAGTATCACTCCCAGGCTCTGATGAGGTACAATTCTCTCTTCACTCAGCAGATCAAAATGGCTGTTCCCTGCAATACTGATCTAGAGGCAGGGATGGTTATTAAATGCAGGTTCCCTTCTGTATCAACGGGAGAGAACAAGAAAGAAACACCTGATCCTGTGCAAAGTGGACTATATATGATTAAGGATTTGTGTCATTACTTTTCTGGTCAGGAGTCATATACTTACATGACCTTAGTCCGTGACACAGTTGGTCTCTACAACCCTAACACATAACCAACATATGGATAGCATCGAACAACATATCGAGAAAGATAAAGATCTGCTTCAAAATGCAGAACTTTCTCCTCAGATGCGTCGTCATACAAAAGACGAACTAGAGCATCTGGAAAAATATCACGAGGCACACCCAGAGGATCACCACGATCCCACCGCTTTTGAAATGTATTGTGATGAGAACCCTGAAGCTGATGAATGTAGAGTTTACGAAAGCTGATTAAATGTCACTAGAGGAATTTGGTAGTTTACAAAG
>Ga0209645_1001381_pt1 | contig 12209 bp, 10 predicted proteins | sample ETNvirenome_6_30_FD_184070 | JGI IMG/M metagenome (GOLD analysis project Ga0209645, IMG submission 184070) | Marine viral communities from the Pacific Ocean - ETNP_6_30 (SPAdes) (version 2) | ecosystem: Environmental > Aquatic > Marine > Oceanic | place: Pacific Ocean | collected 2013-06-19
GTTTGTTTTGGATATATTTCTGTTGTTGGATCTAACTCTAATGTATATAATAGTTTGTCTAAAAAATTTCTTAAAAAACTAGCTTTAACTTTTTCTTTTGTATGTATGTATAAATGTAGTCCACCACTTTTAGATTTAACTGGTATGACAGGTAGATTATTTTTTTGAATTATTTCTAAATATTTTCTAGGACTAAAATTTTGATATGCTTTTGAATCTATATCTATGGCACCAAAACTAACCATGCCATTGTCATCACAAGGCTGTATACCAATAGACTTCTCTCCCTTGAGATGTTGAAGATAATCTAAACTAGTTAATGGCTTACCTGCCCAACCGTGTTTTACTTTAAACTTTCCTGTGGTTGAATCTTTGTAGCCGTTAGTAATTTCTGCGTATCCATAATCTCTTTTTAATCCATCAAATATTTTAACAAACTTCTGTTCCATGCGAATATTTTGTGGGCGTTTCTACTCTCGCTTCGACGCCCACAACCTAGGATTCTAGTAATGACTTGCTTCACTCGTTTGAGTTTCCTCACCATGTTTTACTTGAACGTCTCCTTTAGAGATACTCTCTGCAAAACTTTTAGCTTGATGGTAAAGATCAGCATTCTCAACTGGACCTAATTTGGTAACTTCCCAACCAAACCAACTACCTTTGTCGTTGGACTGTTGATTAGTCTTCAATACATATTGATGACTGAATGATGCAGGTGTGAACATACCGTTCTTACCTTTAAGTTTTATACTTTGCATCATAGAGTTCCATTTTCTACTAATCTTTAATTGTGTAGATTTCATGGCAATCAATGCAGTTGTAGGAACATTTCCTGCAACCAGTATGAAGTGTTGAGCAGTCTTTTCAATATAGTTACCGTTTGATAACCTATCTTTATAATCTGCCCCTCTAGTTGTTTTAGTCATGATGTCTGAAGAAGAAGGATAAATATTTACCGGTGCTCCCGATCCATCTTTACCTCTATCTCTCCATTCAACATACTCCAACTTATAGTGACAAGGTATGACAATCACACCTTTCTCACCATCGAAAAGGTCACCTGTTACTGAATTGTATATCATTCCAGGTGCTGCCCCTTCTACATACTTGCCGTCTCTCTTATTTACTTCTGGAGAAAGCTGACCAAGTATTTTAAGAAATGGTAATGCTAAATCATCTTGAGTTAGATTACCCATTCCCATGTTTGCGTCTTGCTCAAAGTTGCTCACCGCCAATGACCCATTCGCCTTCTTTATTGGTTCTTTGCTCATCGTTATTTACTCCTTGTAATTTTGGTTCGGTTTCCTGCGAACACATTAAATAGTTCCGTGGGCATCTCTTGTCCAGCTTCAAGACGCTCACGGACTAAAGCTTTAAGTGTCATGGGTTCAACCTTTAATTTCTGGACAGGTTGATATCCTTGACCTTGTGCAAGGACAGCATATTCTGCTGCCTTGTTGTCTTCGTTACGACCAAAGGAAACTGTGATCTCATTTTTAATAAGATCACCCAAGCCGTTACTACGAAGCCAGTTAAATGCCTCTTCCTTTTTTGCAGGTGATATCGAGGCACCATAAATCGGTTTTACTTCAACAGAAGAACCGTCAGATAATTTAAGAGTAGATAGATTCATCTCTTGCATCATTGTAGGAATTACTTCTCCCGACATAACTTCAATATCTTTTTTAAGTTTTTTAACTTGCTCTTCTTGTTTTGCTAAATCCTCTTCCATAGATTGTAGTTTTACTACCTGTTCAGATAAAGATTTAGCATCGTTAACTTTTGTCAACGAGTCTTGTTTATCTTGTTCAAAGTTTATATTCATTTTTACTCCTTTTTTGCTTTCGTATGTTATTTATAGTTATATAAAATCCTATGTCAAGTTTATTCTTCAATATTTCCTTTCTCGTATAAATTGACTTTTATAGGATAATACATCTTTTCTTGTCTATCCCATTTTAAAAAACTAAATTTTCCGCTAGTGATATCTGAAACTATTGAACAGGCCACACCAATTATGGCAGGATCTCCTGTTAATAACAAATAATCTTTTTCGTTAAAATTTCTTAAAAGTTTTCTGAGTTTAAAAATTAATGGACCTGGAGACATTATTATTTGTGAATTTTCTGGCAACAAAGTTATTATTTCTCCATACCTTGAAGCTCCCATGATATTAAATTTAGGTGTGCCTAGTCTAGTTCCTGGTAATTCTTGTATTACGTATACTTTCGAATTGTATGTATTTTTTATTTCTTCATATTTCATTATTGACTTTTTTCCTTTCAACTTATATATAGGATATTAGAAAGAAAAAGTAAACATATGAATTATAAATTTAAAACCAAGCCTTTCGCACATCAATTGAAAGCCTTGAAAAGATCATGGAATAAACCTTATTTTGCCTACTTCATGGAAATGGGTACGGGTAAGTCTAAGGTATTAATAGACAATATATCTATGTTGTATGATCAAGGTAAAATTGATGGTGCTCTAATAGTTGCACCAAAAGGTGTTTATAAAAATTGGTATGATCAAGAAATTCCTACACATATGGTTAAACATATAGATAAAAAAGTGGTTCTTTGGCAGGCTATGATAAGCCAAAAACAACAAAGAGAATTGGATAGTTTATTTAAAACAGGGGAGGATCTACACGTATTAATTATGAATGTTGAAGCTTTGTCTACACAAAAAGGTGTTGACTTTGCAAAAAAATTTTTATTCTCACATAGAGCATTAATGGCTGTTGATGAGTCTACAACAATCAAAAATCCTGATGCAAAGAGAACTAAAAGTATTTGTGATTTAGGATTAGCATCTAGATATAATAGAATACTTACAGGTTCACCAGTTACAAAATCTCCGTTAGATCTATTTAAACAGTGTGAATTTTTACAGCCAGAGTTATTAGGTTTTTCATCTTACTATGCTTTTAGATCTAGATTTGCAAAATTAAAAACTATGAACTATGGTGGTAAGTCTTTTCAATTAGTGACTGGTTACAAAAATCTAGATGAATTAGCAGAAATAATAAAACCTTTTTCAGAGAGAATATTAAAGAAAGAGTGTCTAGATCTACCTCCTAAAACCTATATCAAAAGAACCATACAACTATCTACTGAACAACAAAAGCTTTATAATCAAATGAAACGTATGGCTATAGCAGAGCTGCATGGCAAGACAATGACAACAGCTACAGCTTTGGTTCAGTTGATGAGACTACAACAGATTACCTGCGGTCACTTCAAGGCTGATGATGGATCTGTTAAACAAATAAAAAATAATAGAATATCTGAATTGTTAAGTGTGTTAGATGAGGTGGAGGGTAAGGCTATTATCTGGTGCCATTGGAGACATGATATACAGAATGTTGTTGCTGCCATTACTAAAGAATATGGTCCTCGATCCGTTGTCACATATTATGGTGACACAACATCAGAACAGAGACAAAAGGCTATCAAAGAAATACAAAACAAAAATGGTGAGGTCAGATTCTTGGTAGGTACACCTCAAACTGGCGGGTATGGTATCACACTTACAGAAGCAAATACAATGATTTATTTTTCAAATGGTTATGATTTAGAGAAAAGAACACAGTCGGAGGCTAGAATAGATCGTATCGGTCAAACTAAAAGTATGACTTACGTAGATATAATTGCAGAAAAAACTGTTGATGAAAAAATTGTTAAAGCATTAAGAAAGAAAATAGATATAGCTAGTCAAATAATGGGAGAAAAATTAGAAGAATGGATCTGATAATATTAAATGATGGACTATATCAGTTGATACCTGTAACAAAACAGATGTTGGAGGGCATAGAGTTGTTTAATGAAATGAATTGTTTTGATCTTTGTGACATACTAAGATTAAAACTAACTGGTTATGTAGATACTCTTAACTTACACATAATGAATGATGGCAGTGGCAATCTAGTTGGATGTATGTGTCGTTAGTATTACATATGATTAGATAAGATAGCCAATAGTATAGCCCCTAGACCACCTATAATCCATTTTTCTAATCTTGCTATTCTAGTTTCCATCCTGTCGATTCTCTCGAATGTTTGTTTCTGCATGATTCGACAGATCTTCTCATGATACTCTATTTTTTGTAGTGCTGATTTTTTTGGCATTATACTGTCCTCAATAAATTAAATCTGTTACCTAAAGTATCTGCTCTAGCTAATTCAGTTAAGGTAGGTTGTTTAACTGTTTGTGCTATTACATTTCCTGATGGCTGTATGGCAGCTCTTTGATCTGTAGGTAGTTCTGCTTTTGGTTCTACAGCTGTAGCTGTTGGAGCATCTTCTAAAATTCTAGAAAGGGATACTGTAGGAAATAAAATTTCATTAATTTTAGAATCTAATTCATCTCTAGAATTATCTAAATCAAAAATATCTAATCTATCTCTAACGTTGTTCATTGCCCTTATCGCTTGATTAATTTGAAAAGAAATTTGAGCTGCTTGAACAGGGTCTTCAATTCTTAATCGACCCACTAATTCTTCAAAAGTTTCTTCACTAAAACCAGGAACTTTAAATTCACCATCTATTAATTGTTCTACCTCAGATTTATTTCTTAATCTTTTTTCTAATATCTCTTCTACTTTAGAAGAAGATACTCCCATTGTTTTCATATCTTGTAACACTTGATAAAAAACTTTTTGAGCATCAAAAGAATCTAAAATATATTCTTTAAAAGCAGCTAATCTTTCTTCTCCCGATGCATTTGCTCTAAATGCATTTCTACCAAACTCTCTTCTAATATTTTGTTTATCTTTACCATAAGATGTAATTATAAAAGGCATACTATTTAATGGTTTAGCCTCCTCCACACGAACTCCTGCTAACAAAGCACCTAATTCTGTGTTAGCATCTAGTTGTTGACCAAATTGTGTAAATGTGCCTGTAATTCCTTTGTATACTCTTCTTACACTTCTTGATGCACCAGGCTCTAATTGACCAAATAAATGTCCTAAAGATTTATCTATTTTTTCAAAACCTGTATCTTGAGGAAAGTAAATAGTTCGCCCATCTCTTGTTTCTCCATTTCTAAAAGCTATGTCAAATACAGCTTCAGATCCTAAAGATTCTGATACAAATGGAGTAAAAAATTCTGTGAGTGCACCAGGTGTATCTGTTAGTTTGTCATAAAATAAAGCGTCAAACACTATTTGATCTACATTTTTGTCATTTAACGTACCGTTTGCGTATGCATTAAACACAGCGTTTACAGGTCTAATTAAAGAATCATAAGGATTGGAGTATGAAAAATTAAAATATTTAAAATTACCGTTTGCATCAGACTCAGTTAATGGAATTAATGTTGCATTTTTTTGATAATCTGGAGCTGCAGATCTTTGAAAAGCTTTTATTTTTTCATCACTGACTCCTGTTATTTTTTCTGCAGTATAAGCGATAGTTGATCCAACACCTCCAAATACAGCAGAAGATCCTAATAATCTTCTTGCTCCCATTTGTCTAATAAAAGGATTTGTGCTTGTTAATTCTCTTGCACCAATATTTAATAAATGGGCGCTTGTTCTTAATATTTCTGCAGGAAAAGCTATAAAATTTCCAAAAGGTAATTTTCTTATTGCTCTGATGACTTCAGGAACTTTACTATAAGTTGGTATGGTGTTTGTAACTAAATAAGCAGATATATCTTCAAGATTTCCTATCTGGTTAAATTGTTTTATTAAACCATTTTTTTGACTTAGATCTGTTGTATCTAAAATTCTTTGATTAAGAGCAGTTAATTCATCTGCTTTTCGTGCTTCTCTACCTACAGTTCTATACCAATCTGCTATATTTTGTCTGTAAGCTTGACCACCATCTACTCCAGCACGATTAAATTTAAAAGCGGTGTTTAAAGCATCTTGATAAAATTCATCTGCATAAACTTTCCAAACATTATCACCACCTTGATATAAATCAAAAGCTCTTTTTACTGTTGGATTATTCATTAAAGCAGATAAGCTAAATTTACCATCTTTTGCTTGTTGTAAAATAGTTTTTATTTCATTTACCTCTATGTTTGTATCAATTACACCTCTTTCAATTTTTCTACCTAAAACTTTAGCAACCTCTGCTGCAGAAACATTTTTACCAGGAAATAAATCATCAGCTAATAATTTAAAAGATGCACCTAAACTAGCTTTACCACCTATTAAACCACTTGCTAAAGCAAAAAAAGATGCTGTTGATACGTTTCTTATCTGTGTCATAGGTGAGAAAACAGTTTTACCTATCTGACCAGTAGCCTTTACTGACATTAAAGCTTTATATAGAGGCACATTGTATAGACTTCCAAAAGTTTCATCTACCCCTTTTATAGCTTGAGCTATTTCAGGAGTGGTAAGTAGACCTCTTTGATCTAAACCTCCGTTAAATAATTTACTATCGAACTCCAAACCATATTTTCTTACTGAGTCTTTACTAACTTGAATTAAATTATTAGGACTTACACCTTTAGCTACAGCTTCATCGGCAGATCTAAATAATAAACCAGATTGTAAACCTGTATCTGCGAATCTATCAAAAAAATTTTTATGATAAATTTGTTTACCTATTTGCATAAAAGTATCCGTAACTGCTGCTCTATAGTCTGTAGACGTTTCCAAAAACGCATCTGTTACAGATTTATATTTATTAACATCAACGAGGTCTTGAACAGTTTGACCCTTTTTTAATAAACTCCCCTCCACAGTTCCCACTAATTTACCAGCTTCATCTCTTAACTCTTTGGTTGGTATTCTAAAAACTTTTGCAACTGCGTTAAAAATTGTATCCGGCGATCTTTCACTTTCGACAACTTGTCTTTTTAAAAGTTCCATTCTATTTGATGCAAATTCATCTAAAGATTTTTGCCATTCAGGTGCGTCTCTTTTAGTTGTCCCTGCTAGATCATCAACTAATTTACGAAGACTTTCGTCTTTCATCACAACTTCTTTTTTAAAAAATTCTTTTGCTCCTTTTACTTTTTCAGGATTAAATTGATATGCTTTATTTTTAAATGCAGAAAAAACTTGTCTTAAATAAGCACCACCATTTGCAAGAATTTGAGCACCAAAATCTGCAGTTGCATCATCTTCACCTAATAATCTACCATATTGATTTCCTAATTTTTTCATCATAGCTTTTAATCTTCTGGCTGATCTTTTAATTGCTTGATTAGGTAATTGATCAAATATATCTTTAGCCTCTTGACCAGAGGTTCTTAAATAATTAAATATTAAATCATTTTCTGCCTGAGCGATAGGAGCACTTTTAAAACCCTCTTTAAATCTAATGCTATAATTTGTTGCGATGTCTTTAAAATTTTTATCAATATCATCCATCAATTTAATTAAAGCTTTTTCATCTCTATTTACTTGATATCCAACTTGTTCTAACAGCCTTTTGGATTCTACATCTAATGGTCCTGGAGATTTAAAAATATTTTTGTAATTATCTAATCGTTTTAATAATCTATCTTTTAAAGGTGCATTTGGTGAAGAAGATAAAAATTTCCAAGATTCTGCTTTTGGTATTCCTGTTTTTTGCATGACCTTATCAACAGCGTTGTCAAAAGCTAAACCTGTTTTTCTTACTCCAGCTGCAACAGTTTCTGTTCCTATGACTTTTGTAAGAGGATTAACCACCGTATAGTTTAATGCTCTTAATGTATTACCTCCAACAAAAGCCACCCCTTTTCCTGCAGGAACTAGTCCATATTTAAAACCTAATGTGCCTGCAACTGGTAATGCTGCTGTAATACCACCACCTAATAAAACACCTTCTGCACCAAATTTTATTTTTTGTTTAAAAGCCTCTGCTGCTTTAGCAGATCCTTTTAATTGTTCTCCTTTATAATCTTCTGCATAACCTAATGTTTGAGCTATTGTTCTATTTTCTGCAGGATCAGAAACCACAAAATCAGTAATACCACCTATTGAACCATAAAAACCTGCTCGTTTTGCAAGTTCTGAAGTTTTAGCACCAACATTTGGAAGACTAGATAATTTTGTAATTTTACTTGCACCAGCTAAAACTTTAATACCTTGAGATAATTTAACTAATAATCCCGCAGGGGCACCAAATTGAGCTAAAACAGAACTAATGGTACCAACTGGTGTGTCAACATCAGGAGTTATTTTTTCAAAAGTTTTATCTATTGCTGATAATAAATTTGTGTCTGCAATATAATCAATAGGTAAAGCACCTAATTTAATAAGTTCTTTTACAGCTATACTAGCCCCTCTAAAAGCACCTACAGGTATGTCAGTTACATAGTCAGTAAAACCTGGTTTTTTCTTTGGTTCTACTTCTGAAGGATCCGTGGATAAAAGGTCTTGAAAAAAACTAGACATAACCCTCCTATGCTGTGTCTTGTGGTAATACTAAGTTCACTCCGTATTTTACATTAAACTTTTCTACATCACCTTGAGTTCTAATATATGCAAAATCTTGTAAAGCCTCTTCACTATTTGCAATTAAATTTACAATGTCGTCAGTTATTTCTTGGGGTAGTCTAGTTCTAAGATCATTAAAAGATAGTTTAGTATCAACAGGATTAGCAGAAGCTTCCATTGCTCCACCCACAGCCATTTTAGCCCTACCTCCATCAGCCATAAATAATTTTATATCATCACCAAATAAACTTCTTAACGTTTCGTTATCTACTCCATAACTTGTTAATATTCGTATGGTAGATAAAATATCTTGTTTTGTATCATCTGCTGTTTTTTGAGCCTGTTCTTTAGCTCCACCGTCTAGTTTATCTATTACAGACAATTGTTCTTTGTAATTAACAATATCTTTTCTTACGTCTTTTCCAGCAGCTAATACTTGATTTAGATTTGCTAATTTTTTATTATCTCCTAATGCGGCTTTAGTTAATCTTAATTCTAAATCTTGATCAGGTGTTCTTTTATCAATCGCAGATAATATTTGCGCTCTTTCAATTAATTTTTCTGTTGTTCCTTTTTTACCTGCAGCTCTATCTGCTTTTTCTAATTCTGTTGTTGCAGCAAATGCTAGTTTTGCTAATTCTCTTTTATCTCTTTTCTTAGTTGCAGCTATACCTAATAAAGCTTTATTTAATACTGCCGCTTTATCTGCTAAAGAACCAGGTGTTCCAACAGCATCAGATAAAGCTAAAGCTACTTTACCTTTAGTTTCTCTATTAGTTGCTCCTAAATATTTTTCTAATCTAGATAATTGTTTGCTAAACATAGAATCAAAAGAATCTTCCACCACTTCACCACCAGGACTAGTATCTTTTATTTTTGGAGTTTTTGTATCTTCAGCTCTTTTTTCTGATATTACTTTACCTTCTCTTAATACTGCATCAAGCACAGATTCACCTGGTAATACTGTTGCTGTTTTACCTTCAGTGTAAAAATCATCTATCTCTTCTGCTTTATCTTGGTCTTTTTTTGCTATTTCTGCTTTTATTTTTTTCTCTCGATCTTCTGTTCTACCTGCAAAATCAGGATAAGTACCTGTTTCAGGATCTAATAAGAACGCATCTAAGAAACTAATCTGATTTCCTTGTTTGTTTTTTTCAGATAATTCTTTGTAAAATTCTCCAACATCTAAATTAGTTTCATCGAAAGTTCCTGATGGTGCTGATTTCATAAACTTTAAAGCCTCATCTGTTCTAGGTCTATTTAAATAAGCCATTACGCCTACAGGAGCAAAAGGCGCTGCAAGAGTAGCTACAGTTGAAACAGAGGGCACACCCATAGCAGATGTGCTTGAAGATAGTAATGGAAATCTTGCTTGAAAAGGTGTTCTTGTAGGTCCTATTCTAGTTGAATAAGTCCTAGCTTTAGGTTTATTTTTTAATTCATTTTGAATTTGAAGTTCTCTTTGTAACCCAGGTTCTAAAAAACTAAACCCTGGTGTACCAAATTGAAATTTTTTTCTTGGCTCTAAAGTCTCGATACCAGTAGGTGATCCACCCATTTTAAAATTTGGTCTTTTATATAACATTATCCTCTCCCGAACAGACTACCAAGGCCATATGCTGTTAGACCTACTTGTAGTGCTTGTGATAGAGGACTTGCTTGTGGTGTTGCAGGAGAAGTTGTTTGAGTTGTAGTAGGTACACCTCCTGCTTGTGATGCTAGTCCAGATCCAAATACATTTAGTCTAGATATTGGTTCTTGATATGCAAGTTGTGCTCTTTGTTGTGCTGCATCTAATAGAGCTTGATTGAAAGCTAATGCACCCGTACCAGTTGTTCCTAGTCCTTGTGTAACAGTTGACTCTAATGCAGGTTGTAATGATGCAAGTCCTCTTGAGAACTCACCTAAACCTAATTGTTGTTGCGCAGCTCTTGCAGCAAGATCAGATGCTTGTGTAAATCCTTGTTGTAATAATTGTGCTTGTAATGCAGCTCTGTTTCTATCAGACTCAGCTTGATACTCAGCTAATCTTACTCCCTCTCTACCACCACCGAATGCACCTGCTGCTATAGCTTGTGCTTGTATCTGTGGTATGCCTGCTGCAGCTTGTCTATCAAATTCTGCTAATGTTGTATCAACAACTTGTTGTTGATATGGAGACATAAATGCTTGAAAAGCAGTCGGGCCTGTTAATCCTGCGGCTGCGGTTTGAAATTGTTGTGCTTTGTCTAAAAAAGGTTCAAAGCCTGCAACACCTGTGCCTGTGCCAACTCCTGTGACTTGCCCCTCTGGACCAAAAGTTAATTGACCTAAACCTGCTTGTGTTGCTACTCTTTGTTGAGCTGCTTGTGTTAATGGGTCTACATCAGATACTTTAGGTCCAAGTTCCGCGAGCGTTGGTACACCTGCAGTGCCCGGTGCTCTACCTACCTGTTGTGTTAACAGATCAATATAATTCTCTTGTGCCGCCTCTAAAAAGGGTGCTCGTCTCGTTGTTTGTGTAATATCTTGAGTTGCCATTATGCTCTACCTACTTTTTCTGCTTGTTTCATGACACCATATAACTTTTCAGCGCCTTTTTCAACATCCCCGCCACCGATACCTCTTACAGCATCAGCTGTTAATACGAACTCGTTTTTGGATAACATAGCCGGTACATCGTCAGCTTTCTCTTTTACTCCAACCGGCACGAAACCACCTGTTTGTCTATAATCTAGTTCCTCGATCCCTGCTTTGTTTTTCCTAATTGGTACTTCACCACCCATCGCTAAACCTATTTTACCAAGAGAAATAGAAGGTGCATCACCATATTCTTTATAAGTTCCATCATCCATTAATCTTTTTGTTCTTGGAGATACTAATTGCATAATGTCCTCGAACCTATAACCTTTATCCATAAGTTCGTTTATTAAATCTTCTTTTACTTTTAATTTTTTATCGTAAGCTTCGTCGTCAATAAGTTCCATAAATGAAAAACCATCTTTAGCTCCTATACGACCACCGTCTTTTTTACCACTAAGACCCATAACGGCTATTTGTTTTAATACTCTTGCATCTTCAGGGTAACGACTTGGATTACTTAATATTCGATAAAGATTTGGCATAGTGTAGGATCTGTCTGCTCCACCAGCTCCACCTAATCTTCTAAATAAATATGATTTTTCTTGTCTACTAAAATTAATACCTGTACCAGCCATTAAATCATCCATATCTTCATCGTCTTTATCTTTATCCATCATAGATAAAATACCTTCTTTGTCCTCAACTTTGTCACCAAATCTAAAACCTATTCTTCCGCCTTGAGCTTCTTCTACTCTTCCTCTTTTAATATCAAACTCTTCTCTTAATTGATCTAACTCATCTTTAGTTAAAAGTCTTAAATCATCTTTGCCAAACATTTCTTTAGCCATTTGTCTTAGCTCATTTGTTCCTAATGCAAAACCTATTCTTCCGCCGTCTTTTTTACCACCAAAAAAATTAGTTAAGTAACTTGCATACTCTGCTTTCTTCTCTGCTTTTGTAGCCTCATCGTATTCTGTTTCGGTTCCTATATCCACTCCAGCATCATCAGCTATTTTTTTAGCATCTAAGTATGAGAGACCAAAAGCTCCTGCAGCAAGAAGAGCTGTTTTATCTAAATCGTAACCTACTATTTTTCCTGCATCGTTTCTTACTGGTGTTTTAAATACTGCATTAAAACCTTTTTCTGCAGCAACTTTTGCAGCTTCACCGTAGTCTTGATTTTTAATTAATTGTACTACACTTTTAGGAGCAGACTCTATGGCAGTTTTTTTAATAGTTTGTGTGGCTCCTTCTTT
>Ga0209645_1001382_pt1 | contig 12202 bp, 9 predicted proteins | sample ETNvirenome_6_30_FD_184070 | JGI IMG/M metagenome (GOLD analysis project Ga0209645, IMG submission 184070) | Marine viral communities from the Pacific Ocean - ETNP_6_30 (SPAdes) (version 2) | ecosystem: Environmental > Aquatic > Marine > Oceanic | place: Pacific Ocean | collected 2013-06-19
TCATCCGGTTTGTCTTGATGAAACCACTCTACGATTTCATCTGTACTTTGAAACCCTGTGCTATGTTTGGATGGATCCGGGTCTCCTAGTCCCATCCTATTGCAAAAATCATCAATACTTCCTTCTTGAATATCTTGAGCAGATTGTCTTCTTGCCTTCTTCAACATTTCATTTGCTGTTGTATTTGCTTTAGCAAGTTTCTGTGCCCAAACCATATCATCAAACTTTACTTCTTCTCCATTTGCAACACATTTACAAATAAACTCCAGACGAAGACGATATTGTGTGGATAGCATATGTTTATATTTCTTTGTTTTTATTTATTTTTGTTTCATGAGTGGAGCGATTTGTAGACTGATTCGATGTGCATGTGACCATGAAAGTATCCGGCAATGATGGTACTAAGAGTTACTAGAATCACTCCCAGTAACATCAGGACTGGGATAAGATATGATGATTCTTTCTTCTGTTTCTCCTCTGGAGTTGAGGAGTGAGGTTCTGTACCACTTTCCGTTGAGGATTTTGCAGACATTGTTCAGTTGTGACTCCATTATGAGACGTGTTTCATTTTTCATGAGAGTTTAATCATAACTTCTTGCTGTTTCAAGTAGAGTTTCATGTAACATTTACACATGTCTCTCAATTCCTCCATGCTCAATTTGTCAAGATCACGAGACATCTTTTCATAAGTGAATTGTCTGCTAGTAGTGTCTAAAGTAATTTCGTCTGGATTCATAACTTTTTACCATCTTTTTGTTTTTAAATAATTAAGAACATCAGAACGAACATCCATCAATTCATGATAGCATCTTTGGTTGTGAGCACATTGACGAAGGGATGCATCAGGTTTAATAACAGATTCAATGAAAATGTCAAGACCACGATTCCATTTGTCTTGCTTGCTTTCACCTTCAGGGATTTGATTTTGGTCCTTCATCATCGTTTTTTTGAGTTCTTTTTTATGTATGAGACAGCAGATTGATAGTTCCGTGATGTGTGAACAATCGATCCGTTATTAATTATAACAAATTTTTTTGAACCTGCGAGAGGAACTGCTGCCCACATGCCATTCTTGGTGACATAACCATCAGGATCACCACACTTGTCCTCCAGAATATCTGTATTAGGACAAGTGTAGAACTTTCTATAATCCTTTGATTCCGACATTAGAACACAGCAGTGACGCTCACAATAGTTGCCGTAGGGTTACGTGCAAGTGCAGTTTTTCTTGCATCCTCATAGTTTTTTGCTTGCACGATTTCATCAAATACATTGCCAGCAACATAGAGTTGAACTTTGACTTTCATGATGTTCCTTGATTACTTTGTAATTATAGCAGAGTGGAGCAGGGTTTCTGCTCCTGGTGGACAGTTCTACTTCCGGACCACTGAGATGGCAGGTTCACCCTGTTCAAATACAGTGTCAACCACTGCCTGAACGCTCCTGGCAGTGCTGATGCCCACCTTGTCGAAGACAGGCACACAGACCAGTCCAAAGGTCTTCTCAGCACCGCCCAGACGAATCACACGACCGATAGACTGACTGATTCCGATGTAGTCCATGTTCCGCATGAACAGGACTGCCTCCAGTCCCTTGACGTTGATACCTTCAGACAGAATGCTGTGGTGCATCACGACGAAACGAGTATCATCTTGACCCCACTGATTCAGAGTTTTGAAGAATTCTTCACGGGATACTTTCTTACCATTGATGATAGCACCAGTCTTGCTAGTGATATACATCCAGTTGTATCCACGCTCCTTAAGTTCATAGCAAAAGTCAGACTGACTCACAAGACGCACAATCTGTTTGGTAGAACGTGCAGCAATCAGAATCTTATTGAGCGAGTTTGCATCAATAGTATCCAGGAGGTTTCTTTCATCAGACTGCTTGAAATCGCCCTGAGGAAGTTGCTGGACCACAACCTTGGGAGGAAGAATATAACCTTCCTCAACCAGTTTAGGTGCAGGAACATTGCAAATCACCTGTCCGTAGACAGCACCATCATTCATTCCTGGTTTGAAGATGGTAAGAGAATGCTTAGGAGTAGCAGTAAAAAAGTAGCAACGATCAGCATCGTGAGAGAAGAACTCAGTAGCAGGGAAAAAGTTACGCTGCACACTGTTGTGTGCCTCATCAAAGTAGATTGTGTTTACCTCAATATCTGCCTCTTGAATACGATGCAGACTATGATATGTAGTGAAGATAATGCAGTTCTCACCAGCAGATCTTGCAGTATTATTGAATAATGCAATCTTCTCTGGTTTGGTGCTACTAAAGAACTCAGTTTCACCACTATGAACATGCATTACATGTGTGTAAGTAGTATCAATCAACTCAAGAAATTCTTTGCAGAGTTGTTCGGCAAGCAGAATACGTGGTGCTACAATAACAAATGTCTGACCACGATTGATCAGTTCCATGTTAGTCATGGCATCTTCAATCATGCAGATGGTCTTGCCACCACCAGTAGGGATGATGACCTGACCTTTGTTGTTGTCCCACATCGCATTGACTGCTTCCTTCTGATGGGGTCGCAAGGTGATGGTCAAGTGCTCTCCTGTCCTGTATGAACATATTATAGCAGAAAACCGCCTCCAGTGCGACCTGGTAGACGGTTTCCATAGTGTCTTAGAGCTTCCTCTTCAACCCGGACAAAGGTAGTCTATAGGGTTTTTAGAGTCTTGTCAAGCTATTAGGTTGAACTTGTTACTGCTTCCCATGCAGAACCATTCCAGAAGTTAAGTTTATTTGTGGTTGTGTTATACATGATTGCACCTTTAGGAAGGTTGCCATAACCACTCATTAAGTTTCTCTTAGTGGTATTGAATGTGGGAATAGCAAGTGAATCATATCCAGATTGGTTCTGAGTTAATGTTGCAATACCGCAGAATACTGTGCCACCCGTGCTAACATTGAGTCTTCTGGATTCATTGTTATAAACAACAGAACCACCAGGAACACCAGAATCACCAAGAAGTTTCTTGGCAGTTGCTGTTCCAAATCCAGATTGAACTGGATTTACATTCTGATTACCACCAGCATTTGATGTATGAAGGTTGGCAACGATGTCCAATTCTTCATTATTAAGTGAAGGCATGATGACAAAACTGTTCATCGTGGTGCTTGCCGCACCAACATCAAGAACAGATCTTGCAAAGTAAGTATTGATTCCAATTCTTGTCAGATACTTAGAACTATCATGATTGTCAGGAACCATTCCTAAATTAGTTGCACCATATCCTGTAGTGGGAACACCAACGGTAGGAACAAATAATCCAGAATTTCCAAACATTGTGAAAGAACCAGCATCTGACTGGAAGTTTCCATATGCAGCTTCAGGAACAACTTGTCCTAATGCAGATGGAATTGTTCTTGGGTCAACTTGTAATGATCCATCAGCAGTTGTAGTGATTCCAAGTTTGGTTCTGCCGACAATTGCACCGGTAGAGTAGAAATCACCAAAGATTGTAGATGAATAAGCACCAAGGAATCCAGCATCACTTGCCGTTCCAACTCCTAACTTTCCTCCAACAAAAGTATCACCCGACAATGTGGCAATACCAGTACCAACTCTAAAATTGCGACTGACAAGAACATCATTGAATGTAGTAATTCCACTGGTTATATTAATTACAGCACTACTAGAGATTGGTAGAGCACTACCATCACCCAGAGTAAGTTGATTAGCACCTTGTCCTACGGTTACAATACCAGAGAACTGACCATAACCACTGACGAATACATTTCCACCGACTTCTAGTTCTCGTGTGAGTGTAATACCATGACGATTTACACCGACTTTTCCATCATATGTGGTCTCGAACTTGGTATTATCGTCATAACGAACCTTGAAACTTTCTGTCGTTCCAATACCAGCACCAGAATGAAGATTGATGTTGACACCACCAATATCATAATTGGAGAGACTGAGTGTTCCAGAGTTGAAACTTAAAACACCACTACTATTTCCGGTTCCTACAGATTGTCCGACACTGATTCTCGCAGTGTTAAGTGATGTAATAACATCAACTGCTGTATTTGTTGTTTTTCTGATTTCTATATCAGCAGCAGGAGTATCAGAACCAACACCAATCTTATTATCAACAACCAGTGCGGTTACAGTTGCAGATGAACCAACAATATTTCCTACTGTAATGGCAGGTGTGCCATCAAGTCCGAATGAAGTTGATGCAAAACCTGCGGTCTGTGCAACACCACTTAAGTATCCTGTGACATTGCCAGTTACATCACCAGTAACATTTCCAGTTACATCACCGGTGACATCTCCAGTAATGTCACCAACAAAACTCGTTGAAGTAGTAACACCAGTGACTGTTAATCCACCAGCAGTAATTTGTGCATCATCGGTAAATGTTGCAATACCAGATACTACAATACCTGTGGAGTTTGTATCAAACTTTGCGGCATTAACTTCTCCGGTGATATCACCAACAAAACTCGTTGCGGTTACAGCACCACCGACATTCAAATCATTCTTTATCTCAGCACTGGAGAAGAATGTGGAGAATCCAGATGCAAGTAAACTCGAACCTGTTATAATGCCAGTTGCTCTGAATGAACCAGCAGTTACAATACCTGTGAAGTTACCTTGTCCGGTTGAATCAATACCAACACCATAAGTTGCGGATGTTGGATCATCACCGATTTGTAATAAAGATACTGGATTGGTTGTGCCTACCCCGACATTAGCTATGGTGGAGATTCCTGCGTCGGTGATAGACCATCCAGTCCTTGCAACAGCAACAACACCGGATAGTAAACTACCATCACCGATAAATTGCTGTGCCGTTACAACACCGGTTGCATTAAGACTAGTTGCATCTAATACAGTTAATGTCGATACACCCGATATGAATACGTCCTCAGTGACAAATAAGTCCGTTGTTGATACAACACCACTGACCTTTGCAGTTCCTCTTACATCAAGAAACTCGCCCGGAATCGATGTGCCGATTCCGACCAGACCATTTGCATCTACTATAAAATTGTCATTATCAACTTGGACACCATTACGAAAGTTAAAGGACTTCTTATAATTTGCCATCTACTTTAGAATACTTTAGGATCTCCATTTAGTTATTTATCTGATAATTTTTGCTCAAGAATATCAACCTTGGTTGATAGTTCCTTAACTGCTTCAATCAGTAGTGCGGTGAGTTTGTCATACTTGACTGCCATGTAACCAGTTTCCCTAGTAACAGTGAGTCCAGGAAGTCCAAGAGCAGCAATTTCTTGTGCAATAACACCGGTGTCTTCACCTTCATGAACACCACCTTCAATCCAGGTAAATGTATTACCGCTAATTGAAAGCACCTTGGCAAGAGGTTGTTCAATTGGTGTGATATTCTCCTTCAATCTTTCATCAGAAGAGAAGAATGCGGTGATGTCGCCGGTGACTGTTAAATCTCCATCAATGGCAGTATCACCATTCAGTGTTATTGTGCCACTAACAGTTAGGTTATCATCAACCGTTACCGTGCCACCAGCAGAATCAAGAGTTAAGTTACCAGTAGAAGTATCAATTTCTCCATCACCACTTACACCGATTCTAATTTCATCGATGTGTGCTTCTGACCAACGTAGAGCAGCAGTGCCAAAATAAGCACCTTCATTAGCATCTGGAACAAGACCAGTATTAAATACTGCCTGTCCTGCAAATGTAGAGATGCCAGTTACATTTAACTCTCCGTCAACACTTAAATTAGCATTAGCAGCAATTCTGTTAGTGGCAGCATCAAGTTTTAAATCACCCGTGGTTGTGTCAATCGTGTTATCATCGGTGATTGCAATCTGAATATTGCCGAATGTGGCACCTGCACCAGTAAGATTATTTGTAAAACTCGTATTGCCCGTAACATTGATGTCTCCACCAACATTTAAGTTTTTGGCAATACCAACACCACCATCAACTATGAGTGCCCCAGTTGTTGTGTTGGTTGATTGAGTAGTATCAGTAATTTTAACCACACCTTTTGAGGTTATTTTGTCCTTGGTGGTAATCTCCTTGGTAAGAGTGACCGGACCATCAAATTGAGAGAGAATTTGACCTGCATCTCCACCCTCGACTACAAGTCTCTCTTTTACAGTGACTTCATCAAAAACAACACTCAATCTTGCTGGATCTTCTCCAGTGACTGTTGAGACCGGAATGTCAAATGTAGTTTCTTCACCAGTTGCAGAAGATGTTCTTCTATTTCCAACATAGAAGTCTCCTTTGTTGTTCATACCAGTGTAAACAACAACACCACCCCTTCTCTCTTGTGCTTGAGAGAGGAATTCTTCAGTCTCTGTCAGAGTTCTGTCCTGAACTTGTGGAAGACCCGTAGAATAGTTTCCAGGACCATATCCTAGGTATTCAAATGTGTGACCGGATGCACGAATAATAGATGGTCTACGGAATTCGATTGAAATTGGGTCAACTTTATTAATAAACGAACCGGGATCATGTGTGGAGATTCCTGTTCCTAGAGCACCACGAACAACACTAATTTCATTATCACTTACACCACCGAGAGTGCTACTAACAACTCTCATGATTTCGCTGTCAACCTGGAGATAAGAACCTAGAGGGAATCTCTTCGTTGTGGCAATACCAGAATTGACCGCAGATATTTGCAGAGTATTATCTCCATTAAAACCACCCAGTCTTAAAACTTCAGTGTCATAGAAACTAATACCTCTCGATGCAAGATTCTCATCAGATTTATCAGAGACGCCATCATTTGCAGATAGTCCGTGCTTAAGAATATACTCTGCAGACAAACTTGCATTTGTAACTGCGGTGAAAGTATTAACACCAACTCTTGATTTTACTAAGAAATCTCCAAGATTGTTATTACTAGAGTCAGTTACTCTAAATTTATTACCTGCAACTAATCCGTGAGGAGTTGAGCAATTGAATGTTTGAGTTCCTGTGCTAGAATCAAATGAATTTGAGGAAACCTTTCCAACAGGAGCTACAGAAATACCATATTGTCCTTCAATAGAGAATGGATCTCCTATTGTTTTTGCAATAGAAACTTGATTTCTTCCAGGAACACCAGTAACTCTGTAAAGACCGAATGCCGTGGTTCCAATACCAGTTAATTGCAGAACACTACCATCAGTGCTGAGAAGATTTGCATTAGATAATCCTCTTGTGGCAACGGCAATTTTTGCATTAGCAGATCCACCGATTGCTGCGGTGTCAAAGAATAATTCATCTCCATCCTGATAACCTGATCCAGATGATTGAATGTCCATGCTGACAACAGCACCACCAGATACTCCAACAATGGCAGTAGCACCATTCCAACTAGACAATCCAACTTCATTAAAGAGTTTTACATTGTAGTGTGTTCCATTTACGTGACCAGAACCACCGGTGATTGCACCTTCATGAGTTAGAATTCCGGAGAAACCATGATTTTCTGTGAAAGTTAGAGTTGCAATACCAGCAACAACACTGAGATCGGATTCTGAAGATACGACTAAATGCCTTTTAAACTTTTTGTTGAAAGAGTCTGTGGATTCTCTCGTGAGACTCTTCTTCAAATCACTTGTTTGAACTGCACCAAGAGGTGCTCTGAGAGCAAATGATTTAGTTGATGCTGGACTATCATCAACATTATCTCTATCTAATTGTGGATAAAGATCAACAACATTTTGATTATACTTATAGTTAAACTCTGTGGTAACTCCAACATCGGCATTCAATGCATAGAGGTGATAGATGCCATCTTGCTGACCATCAATATATTCAGAAATTGTTTCGTTTCTATAAACAAACAGATTATTCTGTAAGTTGTTAATCTCAAATCTTGGCAGGGAACTATTTCTAGTAGTTAAATCATTTGTAAGTGCCGGACCAAGGGATCTACCAGTTTCATATGTAAATTCCATGTCATTGGTGACTGACCCAACTGTGAATGTGCCATTGTATCCACTATTTGCTGTGCCAACAGTGTTGGTTGTATCAGTCACATTTTTGATAATGACAACATCACCAACACTTACATTGTGTGGCAATTCAGATCTAATTGATACGGTGCTGCCAGAGAATGTACAACTACCAATGAATCTGGGATTTCTATTGAAATCGTAATCATTCACTGTGATTGTGGACAAATCAAAGTCTGCATCAGTTCTTACACCAGTAGAACTAGATTCTTGAAGAATAAATCCACTTTCAGGATTTTTTCCGTTTGCAAGTTCTTTTGGAACTACAACTCTAAGTTTGTAAATCTTTTCATCTAAACTTCTAGTATCTGCGATTCTCTTCAAGAATGAGGTGTCAGTTCTAGCATCCAATCCAGCATTAGTTTGAACACCAACTTGAGTTAATGCAGTATAAATTTCACTACCAGCATTGGTATTGATATACCACTGAGTATTTGTGGTGTCATATTGAACTGGATGTCCTAGATCTCCGGGTTCCTTATCAGATACTCTACTTAAAATAGTGAGGTTAGTTCCTCCAAAAACCTCAATTGCAGTAGAATTTTGTGCGGAAGTGAAAGAAGATGCTAATCTAATATCATTGTTGTTGCCATTATCAATGACAAAATATATTGTTTCTGCGGTAATGTTTTCTGGCAGATCACCATCATCACTCCTAATAATAACCTTTTCACCTGTAGAAAGATTGTGAGCACCAATAGAGAATACATTGGATGCTGGACCAGATACTACACGATGTTCTTTGACACTACTGGTCTCCTCATCACTCATTAAGATTCTTGCTTCACTTACACCATATCCTGTAACTGCACTAAAATCTACAAATAGTTTATCCTCAACTTTTGCACCAACACGGAATCCTTGCGTTAAAATTGGTGGTTTTACATCTTTGTCAGTAAATCCGAAAAGATATAATCTTCTATTATTTGCAACCGATGTTGTAATACCAACATCTAATGCCTGCCAATCAATATTTTCTTGCTCACTAGTGATTGCTCTAGGTGCAATGAGGTTAGTGACAAATGCTTTATTATCTTTTGCAAATGCTTCTTTTTTAAATCCTGCAGAAGTTAATGATAATTGACCAAAGTTAGAGTTGGAGTTGGTGATTGATGCGTCACCACCGGTGTCTGCAAAGAAGTGTTTGTTATATCCAATAGCAAACACAGAAACAATCTGTAGGATTGCATCATTGATCATTGAAATGTGTGTGGTCTCCCATCCGTTTCTGTAAACCGCACCAGAATCTAAATGGTAAACAGTATTGGGATTGGTAGATGATGACTCTGCTGATAAAGCACTACCTGTTACTTTGGATTGAGAAAGACCCTCATATACTCTATTTGACTTATTATACTTTACAAATGCTCTATCATCTTTTTGAAGTGAAACTCCAGTGAATTGAGCCACAACCATCGAACGGAATCCGGATGCCTTGCTTCCATCTGCCAGCATGCCGTTCATGCCGAAGACTGAACGCAAAGAGATATTAAAGATATATGGAGATGCACCGGTTACGGTGTCAGTTTCAATGATTATAGTGGCACTTGATGTATTACCGGGAGTTTCCAGATTTTTTCTAAAGTCTGGAAGTAAGTATGTGAATACTTTTGGATTATCTTCAGAAACGCTCTGAACTTTTGTGGAAATATTATAGTCATTAGGAGTAACTCCTTTAATTTTGATTGGAGTTCCTGCTTGCAATTCATGATCTTCTTTAGTAGTAACAGTGATAATGCTGCTTGGAGTTCCACCACTACCTGATACGATAGAATCAATTTGTATTGGGTCGGATGCAAAGGCACCGACAATTTCCCATTCGGGTCTTTGCTTCTCAAATCCTTGTGGGTTAGCAGGATATTTTTGATCAATATTTCTACCCGATGCAGTATTATATGCGTTAGAAAGTTTCGCATAATACATGTCAAGATCGGTTAGATCATAGTTGTTGACATTATTAACACCATCAGCATACTCAAAACAAGTTAATTTGTGGTGTGAAAATATTGGTCTGGATCTATTATCTACAGAAAAATCGACAGGATCAGTATAAACTACACCATTATCATCACCATCAAAGAAAGAGAACTGCCAGAAGTAACATGTACCAGTAATTCTAAAAATCGCAGATCCAGCAACTGTTGCATCCGTTGGGTTTGGGACATATTTTGGGCGAAGTTTAGTCTTTCTTAAGTCAAGACCAACAACGGATGTTCCTCTAGGAACGATGACACCACCATTAACACTATTAAACTTGTAAAGGATATTATCTTCTTGATTAATGTCAAAATTAGAATCTAGTTTAAGGGATAAAGTATCTGATGCTGCGGTTTCTCCACCACCAGGAGAAAATACTTTTGCAACTCCACTAATACTTTTGAGAGCAAAACCAGGTCTATTATCAATCTCATGAATTCCCGGCATGAGAAGAATAGTTGTCTTTTCAATTAAATCATTACTATTTCCTTGCAGATATGAGAATCTTGCAGACTCTAGCAGTGCTCTCTGAAGAGTTTTGAATGGTTGAGCAAGAGAATTGCCCTGATTATTAATACTATCAGTCGCGTCCAAATCCGATGGACTTACATATAGTATGCGACCTTCAGTATTCTTGATAAAATTATCTAGTTTATTCAGAGGCATGGTATTATTTTACTGCTGAAATATTTCTATATTCTATTTAGTTACCTTTATTAATTGAATTTCTTTTCTTACAAACTGCAAGTTTGGCATATACTACCATCTCTGGTTCGATGTTTTCATCAATAATTCTTAAAACATTCATGAACTCATTTACGGTCTCACATTCTATTACTCTCGTATCACCCTCATTGCCTAAAACAATAACGGTTCTCTTACAAATATCGACTAGAATGCTGCTGACATGTTCTTTCCCCATATCATCATATCCAATTGGTTTAATTATATAGTAGCATCAATTGCTTGTTGATAGACCCACAACGGCAGATATTACTGATGATTCGGAAGTTGCTCTAGCATTAACTTCAGATCTAATATTTTTACATCCCCAGTTTTGTAATTCTTTTTCTGATTTCTTATTTTTAACAATATTAAGATTGCCTCGAAGTGTTCCTATTTCGTTTCGGAGCACAATAATATCATCATACAAGGAATCGATTTGAGTTTTTATTTGAGCACATGTTAAAGCACCACTAAAAGGTGTTCCGGTTCCTGCTAAATCAAGTCTACCATTTGTAGAAATTCCTGGTCCACTTCCATCTGTTTTGAGTCCGGTTACAGATCCGGCACTATTTTTATAAACGGATGATTCGGCAACATTCTCGTATCCAAATCCTGCATAGTGTGTTGTCACTCCACTTAAAGATATGGTTGTGTCAGGTTCAAATGGATTTTCTGTCCCATAATCAACATTAGGACCTGCCATCTTAGTGTATATTTTAATAGTTTCTGTGTCTTCGTTTATATCAAATAATGTAACTATACCAACACCCAATGATGAGTTGCAAAAATTGACTCCACCGGTTGAAGTGATTCCTGCTGTGATTGATAATGTAACTATTTCTCTTTTCTTATCATCAATTTGAGTGAGAATACCAATAATTTTATTGTCTATTTCTGCACAAAACTCTTGTAATATTTCTGCTTCTTCTTCAATTTCTGCCTCTCTTTCTCCAATAACACCCCCATCTTTAAATCCACTCTCGACAAGTTCTTTATTCTGACTCCAAGTTCCATCAGAATTTTCTGTGACTGTTACTTTTTCTATTTTATCCGGTGCATCATAATCAGATTGTTTTTCGTATGCACCTTTTAATTGATCCTGGTCTCTGTTTAAAACTTCGAGAGCTCTATTTGCTAAATTTTCATTCATGATTCTAATTCAGTAATTCTAGTTTTCAATTCTTCAATCTGTTTTTGTTGTTCTTTGACTGCTCCAATCAATACGGCAGTGAGTTTTTCATAGTTGACTCCTTTCCATTCACCATCATAAATTTTTTCCTCTCTTACAACTTCAGGAATGATTTCCTCAACTTCTTGTGCAATTAAACCAATTTGTCTGCCTTGTCTATGATTTTTTACAAATGCAGAGGGAAGAATATCTTCTCTCCACTCATAATATACAGGATTTAATTGTAGCACCTTTGTCAAGGGACTGGGGATGGGTTCAATATTTTTTTTCAGTCTTGCATCAGAGTGAGTATGAAGAAGTCCTAGATTCAGTCCATTATAATTCCAATTTCCAAATAAACTTCCAGCA
>Ga0209645_1001383_pt1 | contig 12201 bp, 13 predicted proteins | sample ETNvirenome_6_30_FD_184070 | JGI IMG/M metagenome (GOLD analysis project Ga0209645, IMG submission 184070) | Marine viral communities from the Pacific Ocean - ETNP_6_30 (SPAdes) (version 2) | ecosystem: Environmental > Aquatic > Marine > Oceanic | place: Pacific Ocean | collected 2013-06-19
AGGCGAGAAACCTGGGAAGAACTAGTTAGCCGAAATAAAAAAATGCATTTGAAAAAATACCCAGATCTTAAAAAAGAGATCGAGGAGGCGTATGAATATGTATATGATAAAAAAGTTTTACCGTCTATGCGGTCTATGCAGTTCGGGGGCAAGCCAATTGAAGTGGCTCCTAACCGGATTTACAACTGTGCTTACATGCCTATTGATCACCTTGCCTCTTTTAGTGAGTGCATGTTTCTCTTACTTGGTGGAACTGGTGTTGGATACTCTGTTCAGCGACATCATGTGGAGAAACTTCCAGAAATCCAAATACCAAACCCAAAGAGAACGCGCCGTTTTCTTATCGCTGATTCGATCGAAGGCTGGGCTGACGCGATCAAGGCGCTGATGTCTTCCTACTTCAAGGGCGGGTCTAAGATCCGTTTTGACTTCAGTGATATCCGTCCAAAGGGTGCTCGCCTGGTTACATCAGGTGGTAAAGCACCCGGTCCTCAGCCTCTTAAAGAGTGTCTTGTTAAGATCCAAGGTATCTTAGATTCAAAGGAAAGTGGGGACAAACTTGCCACTATTGAAGTTCACGATATTGTCTGTCACATTGCTGATGCTGTGCTTGCTGGTGGTATTCGACGCGCTGCTTTGATTTCTCTGTTCTCTGCTGATGATGACGAGATGATTGCAGCTAAGGTCGGCAGTTGGTGGGAGAATAATCCACAACGTGGTCGTGCTAACAACTCTATTGTTCTTATGCGTCACCGTATGACAGAAGAATACTTTATGGAACTTTGGGAGCGGGTTAAAGCCTCTGGATCAGGTGAGCCTGGATTCTATCTCACCAATGACAAAGACTGGGGGACCAATCCTTGTTGTGAGATCGCCCTACGACCTTATCAGTTCTGTAATCTAGTTGAAGTCAACGCTTCTGATTTAGAATCCCAAGAGGATTATGAGGCTCGTGCAAAAGCTGCCACGCTCATAGCCACCCTTCAGGCGGGCTATACGGACTTTCACTACCTAAGGGATGTGTGGCGACGTAATACTGAGAAAGATGCCCTTATCGGCGTCTCTATGACGGGTATTGCGTCCGGCACGGTTCTAGAATTAGATATGACCGCTGCTGCGAAAGTGGTTAGAGTAGAGAATGAAAGAATTGCTGATTTAATTGGAATCAAACCTTCTGCGAGGATGACCTGTGTCAAGCCAGCCGGAACGACATCTCTCACGTTAGGGACATCAAGTGGAATTCATGCCTGGCACGCTCCTTATTACATTAGGCGTATCCGTGTCGGTAAGAATGAGGCGATCTATACTCATCTTTACTTACATCACGAAGAGTTGGTTGAGGATGAATATTTTAGACCTCACGATACAGCAGTAATTCATATTCCACAAAAAGCTCCAGAGGGCGCTATCACACGAAAGGAAAGCGCACTGCAATTGCTCAGGAGGGTCAAGGAAGTTTCAGAAGAGTGGGTTAAGCCAGGTCACCGTAAGGGTCAGAACACTCACAATGTTTCAGCGACAATCTCAATTAAAGAATCTGAGTGGGCTGATGTGGGGGATTGGATGTGGGAAAATAGGGATTATTATAATGGTTTATCCGTGTTGCCTTTCTCAGACAACACATACAAACAGGCACCATTCGAAGATTGCACAGAGGAACAATACAATGATCTCTTTAAGAAGTTAAAAGATATCGATCTTACTAAAATTATTGAAAATGATGATAACACAGACCTTCAAGGCGAAATTGCCTGTGGGGGCGGTTCATGCGAGTTGAAATAAATGAAAAATAGAATTAAAAATCTTTTTAAAAATTCCGGGACACCCAATCTTTGTTTTGATGATGTGCTGCTTGTTCAGCAGTTATCAAATATCAGGACAAGAAAGGATATTCAACTAAGCCAGAGTATCTGGACTGGTAAACAAGAGTTTATAACAAATTTGCCTATTATCTCATCTCCGATGGATACTGTTTACGGATTGGCTTTTGCAAAGGTCATGAATCAGTATGGTGCTCCTGCATTTATTCCTAGAAAGAAATTTTTTAGGGAATCTGTAGAAGTTCTTGAGGAATTGGGAAAGTGTAACAATCCTGTTTGTTCTTCTATTTCTTTGGGGTTTGGACAGGAGTTGACCCCTGCAGAATTTTATAAAACGGTGACAGGGTCAGACATTATATGTATTGATGTGGCTAACGGCTTCAACACTCATGTCGCTGCCAGAATTGCAGAAATTAAATCAATCAACCCGGATTGCCTAGTCATGGCTGGGTGTGTTACTGATATTCATGGGTTCGAGTTTCTTGCTAAGGCAGGTGCAGATGCAGTTAGAATGGGGGTTGGTAGCGGCTCTATCTGTTCAACGAGACTGAAGACAGGTCACGGTCTTCCGGTCTTTTCGAGCGTCTTGAGCGCAGCAGAATCAGACTACGCTAAGGTTAATGGCGGAACAGTTATGATTGTGGCTGACGGCGGTCATAGATATCCGGGAGATATTGCAAAAAGTATTGCTGCTGGTGCTGATTATGTCATGTTGGGTTCCATGTTGGCTGGTCATACAGAGTGTCCCGGCCAGATGATTAATCTTCGAGATAAGAAATATAAAATTTATCGTGGCATGGCTAGTTTTGAAACAACCAAAGAAAAGAGACATGTTGAGGGTGTACAAGCGATGATCCCCCATAAGGGACCTCTAAGCGATACTCTTAACGACATCAGGGATTCTTTGTTGTCTGCTCTCTCATATACAGGGGCGTTAACTCTTGACGAGTTTAGGGAAAGCGCAATGTTTTATTATAATAGCACGAACACAACAAAAGAAAATGATACTCACATTAAATTTATAGGCATCTAGGAGGAAACATGTCGTTCAAACCAACTAACAAGTTTATTCATATCTTAGTGAGGAAGGAAGAAGAGGAGGAACAACCAAAGCTGCCGGGCCTGTACATAGATTACACAGCAACACATGAAGCATTTTATAGTGAATCTCCCTACGCGGTGGCTGAGATTCTCTCGCCCCCCTCAGATGGTATTCTTGGTTTAACAAAAGGAATGGAAATTATACTTCATTCTCATCTCATAGAAGAGATTAATCTTGGTGAAAAAACCTATCAAATTGCACCAGAAAGCGCAGTTATAGGAATATTCGCTTAATAGAAAACCTATTTATTATATACTCACCAAGGAAACCGCCATGACATACTACAAAAGCATCTGGATCTCTGACTCTCATCTCGGAACGAAGGCAGCGCAAGCTAGGCTACTACATAATTTCTTAGCAAACAATTATTGTGATAACCTCTTTTTAGTTGGAGATATAGTTGACTTTTGGTCTTTAAAAAGAAAGATATTCTGGCCCAATTCACATTCGAGAGTTATTGAGAGGATTCTTTACATGGTTAGTACCGGGGTGTCGGTAAAATATATTACTGGCAACCATGACGAAGATTTTAGACCATGGCTCCGTTTTGGGATTAATATATCGGGTATTGAAGTTGTTAATAAGTGCGAGTATGTTGACAACAAAGGAAGAAATATTCTTATTCTTCATGGCGATTTTATGGATAAAGCTTTAAGAGGTAAAGCAGGAAACTTCATAACTTCCCTTGGAAACTATGCATATATGGGACTTGTAGAACTCAATATTCTTGTCAATAAGTTGAGGAGAGTGTTTGGTCTCAACTACTGGTCCTTGGCTGACTTTTGTAAAACTAAAGTTAAGACAGCGCTACAGTTTATTTTAAACTTCGAAGAGGGTGTTGTGGAATATTGTAAAGAAAGAGGATATGATGGTGTTGTTTGTGGGCATATCCACAAGGCAAATATAAAACAATATGGGGATTTTCTTTACATGAACGATGGAGATTGGGTTGATTCCTGTACTGCTCTTGTAGAAACATTCGAGGGTGAGTATAAAATAATTAAATGGGACAAAATAACACTTTAGGAGAAACATGGAAGCATTTATTTTTTGTATCGCTCTGTATGCGGCTAACTTCCCAGCAGGAGAAAGAGCGTGTGAACACGCTGAAACTGTTCTGAAATATTCTGAAAAATATAATCTGAAGCCGGAAGTTTTGGTTTCAATGATTTATTGGGAAAGTGGATGGTATCCAAATAGGGTATCAGAAGCAGGAGCTTGTGGCTTGACACAAGTTATTCCTGTTTGGACTAAACATTTTATGGGTAAACACTACTCATGTAAGGACCTGAAAGATCCTGAGGTTTCGATCAAGGTTGGTGCGAAGATCTTGGCAACTCATCTTGTAAACAAGAAAGGCAACTATTATCAGGCACTTTGCACATATAACCAAGGACCAAGGGGTTGCAATACAGCCCGAGTAAAGAAAAGGGGTACAAGCTACGGCAGGAAGATTATTGGGCTTTCAAATAAAGTAAAGAAGAATATGAAGCGTGATCCCTGTAGATTAAAACCCAGAAATCAAATTAATTACTAATGTCAAATAAAATATACCTTAAAGATGTCGTTTATGGTGGGACCATAGAATCTATAATCTATGCCCACCTAAACGACTTTTTTTTTATTCCTGATGGAGATTATTGCCCATTTTATTTAGAGTTTTTAGATTCCGCTGCGAGTAAGCTTCTTGGGATAGAGGAAATATTAACTTTAAATACTCTAAACGGTCCTAGAGAAATGGGTGCCCTGTCTCTTGAATTATGGTCTCAGCTTCTCTATAGGATGTCCATGTTGGGCAAATGCCTGATAACAAACGACATCCAGACGATCAGACTAGAAGATAACTCGATCAGGATTACACACAAGAGGCCTTATTATATTGATATTCATTTTGAAAAACTGTTCGTATTTTCTGAATACAATTTAGATGGCTTGTCTGCTCCCGTTGAAAAACTAGAAAACACAATAAGAACTTATGACTGGCTGGATCTACGTGAAGGGCTTTCATCGGATGTGGATTATATGAAAGTTGACAAGGGCCCAATACGAGAGGTCTTCTTGTACCCCAGTGAAAGGTGGGATGGCTTTTCAAACAAAAGAAAAGATATATGTATCATCTCTGAGTTACCAGAAAAGGAGGTAAATCTTTTTGAGAATTCAGACACATACTTTAGGCTTATTCTGGAAAATATTATTAACGAGAGCGGTATTAGAAGTCAGTATAGGAAAGTAAAATTAGAAAATAAAACTAGAGAAGTTAAAATAATATCAAGACCAAGATATGAAAACAGAGAAAACATTATATTCAAAAATAATAACATAAAAGAAATCTTACAAGAGTGTGAAGATGCAAGAAACAAATTTAGTGGGGATAATTCCCGTAGCTGGCCCTCCTTTCGATTTTAATTTTCCTTGGCACGATTCTCTTATGCCTATTGGTAGAGATTATTTAGCAGTTGAGAGGTCTCTTGTAGAGTGCGCCACTGCTGGCTGTAGGAGTGTCTGGATAGTTTGTCATGATGATATGCAACCTCTAATACGACACAGACTAGGGGAGGCGATACAAGACCCAAATGTTTTGAACAGAAAGGATGTTAAGTTTACGAGAATGTGGACAAGAACAATTCCAATCTATTATGTCCCTGTCACAGCTAAGGAAAAAAAGAGCAAAGATTCGCTTGTCTGGTCAATAATAAAGGGTGCAAAAGTAGCGGAGAAGATATCAAAGTCTATGAGTAAATGGACCGCCCCCTCCGGGTATTATGTGTCCTTCCCTTATGGTGTCTACTCGCCACACCTTGCGGGCGTCGGCCAGCAAAGAAGATCGATACACTCGAATGAAAACTATTTTTTTTCGAAAAACGATAAGACAGCCATTGACAACGAATTTTTAGCTCTTAAATTAGGGATGCCAGACATTGATCAGGCCCTCAAGAAGATAAAAATGACCCTTACAGGAGGTGTTTTCGGGGAATATTGCATTTCGAATGAAGACGACGATATGATAGATGAAAAAAATTCTCCCGGTTTAATAACTCATAGAAATGGGCCTCTATCTATGAATTATGCCTTCTCTCACTTAAGAGATAAAATACAGGAGAATAACACATCAGAAGTCACTTGGTACTATAATATAGCTTCTTGGGAGGGCTATAGAGAATATCTTGCTTCTGAACATTATTCAAAGAGGCCAATCGAGTTTATATTAAAATACAGGGAAATGGTTCCCCTTTTTAGAGAGGACTTATGAAAGAGAAAGTAAACCACCCAGAACATTACAACAATGGTAACACCGAGGCGATTGAAGTTATTGAGGACTGGAACCTTGACTTCCATTTAGGCAATGCAGTCAAGTATATTTGTAGAGCCCCCTATAAAGGGAACTATGAAGAGGATATCAAAAAAGCCATCTGGTATCTCCAAAGAAGTCTTTCAAAAAGAAAAAAAGATAAGAAAAAAAAGGCAAAAGAAAATCATAATATTCAACTGAGTCACTTTGTCAACCAAGGGAAAACACCATGAGACTCACAGACAAAGAAAGATTAACAATTCTTGTAACTGTAATACAAGGGAGACTGCCGGGAACAGTCCCTTTTAACGGGAAAGATTATTCTTTAACAGAAAGAGATAAAATGGCAGCAGGTAGAGCTATCTGGTATATTGTTATGCTGGGTCACTCTTGCTCCTTAGCTTGCGATAAAGCATTGCAGAAGTTTAGAATAGGAAAAAAGTCCGCTATTGAAAGAGCAGTGAAGATAGCAATGCCAGATGGATACCTAGCGGGACTTGAGGCAGCTAAAAGAAAGATATTCATGGAGAAGTTAAGACAATCAGAAGGAGAGCAAATTGAGGCATCGAATTGAATTATACGGAGATGGTATCGGAGCAGTAGAATACGTACAACACATGGGTGAGGACATCACAGTGGTTAATGCAGCCCGTGTTTCTTTTGGTGTTCACAAAGAAGAGATGGACGAAAAAGATAAAAAATTGGTCAAGTATCTTGTTGACCATAAACATACAAGCACACTAGAACATAATGTGGTTACCTTTCGATTTAAGGTTCCGCTTTTTATCAGAAGTCAGCATCATCGACATCGCACTTGGGCTTACAATGAGATTAGTAGACGATATACAGATATAAATCTTGAGTTCTATGAGCCAGAAGCCTTTAGGACACAACACAAGAGCAACAGGCAGGCGAGTAATTCAGAAGAGTTGATCAACCCACAGCTTGTCGAGGATGATTGGAACGTGTTTTGGCATGGCTTTACGGCAGCAGGGGCGCTAAAGAAACATCATCTAAACTCTTTAAGGTTATATTACTGGATGACCGAAGCAGGTGTCTGTCGAGAGCAAGCAAGAGGGGTACTACCTCAGAATCTTTATACGGAGTATTATGGAACAGTCAATCTTAATAATCTTCTTAAATTCATTGAGCTACGAAACCATGAAGGAGCCCAATGGGAGATTCAAAAGGTAGCAGAAGCTTGTTTAGAAATCGCAGAAGAACTCTGGCCCATAGCAGTTAGATCCTATAGAGAGAGGAAGAAATGAAACTAGAAATTAGACATCCTACTAAAGAACAGTTAGAAGCAAACCCTGAACTTCACGCCATCGAGGGATTCGCTGGCGACGAAACCTTAGAGGTAATTTGTGATGGTGAGGTATTGTGTTATTTAAAACTCCCTATGGAAAAATTGAGATCATATAAATCAAAATATGGAACGGATAGTTTCGGACTGAATTTCGTGACGGGCGGCCACTATATCTAAGGAGGAATAAATGATAAGACCGAAAAAACCAAACAAACCTTATAAGCCAAGTAAGCCAACCAAACCCACAAGAACTTATCGCGGGGAAACACACGTTGATGTATGGGCACTTATTAAAGACCATTCTGATGAGAATGATATGATAAACATAGAATCCTTGTGTGAAAAACTTAAAACATTTACTAATGCTCGGCTGCATCATTGGTATGATAGCGATTACATACAATATGATACGAAAATAACACGTAGTGATAAAGAGTATGCTAAAGAAATGAAAAAGTATGATACTCAGTTACGGCACTATGAAAATCGTCTAAAATCTTATGAAGAAAAAATGGTGAAGTACCAAGAAAAACTAGCAATCTATGAAACTAAACTAAATAACTACTGCGAGCATAAAGTTAAAAGAGAAGTCAATAAGATACTTAGACAATCAAAAAAGAAAGGTATTGATATCACTGAAGAAGAGGCAACTAAGATTGTACGTCTACAAGTGTTGAATAAATAAGAGGCAACAGAATGAACGAAAAGAGCAAAGATTATTACGAATGGCTTCAGGAATGGGAAGACTTATATTTCGATTGTCCTCGTGCCGCTTTTAAGTGCTTAATAGAAGAACTATGGCAAGCGAAAGAGCGAGTTAGAGAATTACTTTCATCACTGGAGGTAACTGAATGAAAAAAAGATTTTTATTGATAGCAGGAGATGACTATTCTCCATCTAATTCTATTGCAGAAGGGGCATGGATTGACTTTTTTGATACAAGAGAAGAGGCCGAAAAATGTGTAGAATATAGTAATGACACAAGATATAGAATCACATTACCCTGTGGCCATTATACTATTGTCAGTTGGCATAGGATTATAGATATTGAAGAATGGCAGGATAAAAAATATGACTGTTATCATGTTTGGTATGAACCAGAAAAGACATCAGACTGGTACAACTGCGCTCACTGTGATGCAGGCTATCCTGATCAAGAGTGTACTTGCGAAGGATTTATAAAAGGGGAAGAATGATAAAAACAAAAGCAACAAAACGCATGAACCGTGGTGGCTCATATTTCAACAGAGCGAGGTATTTTCTTCCGACGGGCCAGAACGGGAACCGGCCGGATCTCCTGTTCAACAACCTCGGGTTCCGCTTAGTGAGGACAATATGATAAAAATAAAAGCAACAGACCGCGTGCCCCACGGTGCGTCATACCGCTCCAGAGCGTGGGACTGTCGTTCGGCGAGCCGGAGATGCCCCGGCTCGGGCAACCAGTACCGCACCCTTGGGTTCCGATTGATAAGGCGAACATGAAAAAAACAAAAGGAAACATACGCCGCGCACCCCGCGGCGGGTCTTGGACCAACAGCGTGAGGGGCTGTCGTTCGTCGCTCCAAGGCAACTTCTGGTCGGACAATCAGAGCTACCGCCTTGGCTTCCGTTTAATGAGGACAATATGTTAAAAACAAAAGCAATAGATCGCGTGCTCCGCGGTGGGTCATGGTTCTTCTACGCGAGGCTCAGTCGTTCGATTTGTCAGAACAGATTCGGGCCGGGTCGCCAGTACAGCTACATTGGGTTTCGTTTAATAAGAAAAGTAAAAGAGGTAAAATGAAAGATTTAAAGTTTGTTAATCTGCACGCACACGATGTTTATTCAATTGGAGATGGGTATGGATACCCAGAAGAACATTTTGACTTTGCATACTCCAACGGCCTCGACGCCCATGCAATCACCAATCATGGCAACATGAACTCCTTGCCACATATGGTGCAACATGTCAAGAATATGAAAGCAGATGGCAAGAACTTTAAAGCTATCTATGGCGTCGAGGCCTACTTCCTCCCTTCAGTTGCAGAATGGAAAGAGGAATACGAAAAAGAAAGAGAAAAGAAAAAGAGCAGAAAGAAAGCAGAAAAGCAGAACGCCTCGTTTATCGAGGACGAAGAAGAAACAAGAAGAACAAAAAACATTCTTAACAGACGACGACATCTTCTGCTTCTCGCACAAAACCAAACAGGGCTGAACAACCTGTTCAAGCTTGTGTCCGAATCCTTCAGCGAAGGAAACTTCTACAAGTATCCAAGAATGGACTTCGACATGTTGGAGAAGTATAGTGAAGGGGTGATCGCGACATCAGCTTGTCTTGGTGGCGTCTATGCTGGGTGCTACTGGGAGAACAAGGATAAAGGCGACGAAGCTGTATTGGAAGCGATGAGGGACTTGACCTATCGCTTTCTTGATATATTTGAAGACCGATGGTATGCCGAGGTTCAATGGAATGCCATCCCAGAACAACACGAGTTAAACAAATATGTTATTCAAATTGCTAAAGAATTTAAAATATCCCTTGTTACTACTGTTGATTCTCATTATCCTACGCCTGATTCTTGGAAGACTAGAGAAATCTACAAGCGTCTCGCGTGGCTTGGGAAAAGAAAACCTGCGTGGTTGGAGAAACCAGTCCCAAACAATGTTGACGAGCTTGATTACGAGCTTTATCCCAAAAACGGTACTCAAGTTTGGGAGTCGTATGAAAAGTATTGTGAAATTGTTGGCGTAGAATATGATGATGAGCTTATAGCGGACAGTATTGAGACTGCTTATCATATCGCACACAACAGGATCGAAGATTTCGAACCAGACGCCACAGTTAGATTGCCTTCATTTGTCCTCAAGGAAGGCGAAGAGCCTGACGAGACCTTCGCTAGAATGTGCATCGAGGGTTTGATGGCAAAAGGCTTGCATAAAAATAAAGAATATGTTGAGCGACTGAAGAGAGAAGTAGATGTTATTTGTAAAAGGGGTTTCTCAAAGTATTTTCTAACCATGAAGGCGATCTCTGACAAGGCTCAGGACCTTTCCTTGGTTGGCCCAGCTAGAGGTAGTGCAGCAGGTGCCCTTTCTTCTTATGTGTTGGATATAACACAAGTAGATCCCATGAAATACGGTCTGCTGTTTGAAAGGTTTCTTACAAAAGACGGAGAAGGTTATCCTGATATTGATTATGATACTGCCAACCCAATGAGGTTAAAAGAGGTTTTAATTGAGGAATGGGGCAAAGACTGTGTTGTTCCTATCTCAAATTATAATACACTCAAGCTAAGGTCTTTAATAAAAGATCTTTCAAAATATTATGAGATACCGTTTACGGAAGTGAATGCCGTAACTAGTGTTATGCTTAATGAGGCAACATCGCAGGCTAAAGCTGCGCATGGTATCAAAGCTGGCGTATACACACCAACGTTTGAAGAGGTAATGGAATATTCTGAATCACTCCAGAAGTTTCTAGAAAAATATCCTCATATTAAAACTGAGGTTAACGCCCTTCACGGCTCGATCAGGAGCGTCTCAAGACATGCTGGTGGCGTCGTGGTTGGTGAGAATCTCGATAGATATATGCCATTGATTAACTCTGGCGGCGTAACACAAACCCCTTGGTCTGAGGGACAGAATGTTCGTCACTTGGAGCCAATGGGATTCATCAAATTTGATATTCTTGGTCTCTCAACAGTGGAGATGGTGGAACAATGTATTGTCAATATCTTAAAAAGACATAAAAAAATAAAAGAACCTACGATTGGCCAAGTGTGGGAGTTTTACAATGAACACCTACACCCAGACAGGATTGATCTCAAGGATAACAAAGTGTGGAAAAACATTTTTCATGATGGCCGTTTTGTGGGAGTCTTTCAGTTTACTCAAGAGGGTGCTCAAGATTTTTGTAAAAGAGTTGAGCCAAACAATATAATTGATTTATCTGCCATCACATCAATCTATAGGCCGGGTCCACTTTCTGCCGATGTAGATAAGAACTATATTACGGCAAAGAATAACCCCGGTGTGATTAAATACCTTCATCCTTTGGTGCGGAAATATACTAAGGAAACTCATGGCTTCTTGATCTTTCAAGAGCAGATTGCAATGCTGGCGCACAAGCTGGGCGATGGTATCTCACTCGATGAAGGTAACAAGCTCAGGAAGATTCTGACGAAAAAGGGCGCTGGTGGGGTTGACAAAACCAAGGAGAAGATTTATATTAAGTTTGTTCGAGGCTGTAAGCAGAAAGGTCTCAAAGAGAAAGAGGCAGAAAAGCTGTGGCAAACTTTCGAGTATTTTTCAGGATATGGTTTCAACAAAAGTCACGCAGTCAGCTACTGTTTGGTCAGCTATCAGTGTGCTTGGTTGTTGAACTACTTCCCTGCTGAGTGGATGGCAGCGTTCTTGGATAGAGAACCTGAGAGTAGAAAAGAAAAAGCAATTGCCCTTGTCAGAGCGCAAGGATACAAGATTGAGAACGTAGACATAAACAAGTCAGGGCTGACTTGGGAGGTCGCAGAAGATGGAAAAACGCTAAGACAACCTCTGACTTCGATCAAGGGTCTTGGTGAGAAAGCGGTAAAACAAATAATGAACAACAGGCCTTTCAATACACTGGAGGGCTTATTGTTCAACGAAAACATTGTTTATTCTAAATTAAATAAAAAGGCTCTAGATGTCTTGATAAGAAGTC
>Ga0209645_1001384_pt1 | contig 12200 bp, 17 predicted proteins | sample ETNvirenome_6_30_FD_184070 | JGI IMG/M metagenome (GOLD analysis project Ga0209645, IMG submission 184070) | Marine viral communities from the Pacific Ocean - ETNP_6_30 (SPAdes) (version 2) | ecosystem: Environmental > Aquatic > Marine > Oceanic | place: Pacific Ocean | collected 2013-06-19
CAATCCGCTTGGCACAGTTACAGTTACTGCTGATGCCTTATTCATAACTACGACTTTTCCATTGTCACTAGCTAACAAAGTGTAATCGTCTGTTTGGTCATTAATACTAGCATCGAATCCTAAGATTGCTTCACCGTCAAAGTTACCATCAGTTAAGTCACCAGCAGATACAGTTACTGTTCCTGTTTGTCCTGCTACTGATTGAACAGGTGCAAGAGACATTAGGTTAGTAGCTGTTACTTTCTTTGTTGTTGGTGTACCTGCTACATCGTCAACTATTGCTAGAATATCTGCACCTGCTGGACTAGGTAGATCGGTAAGTTCTGTAAATTTTTTATTAGCCATTTTATTATTTTATTATACAACTGGTTCAAATAGTAATATCTCTTCTTGTTCAGTCATCATAAACTCTCCTTGCTCTGTTTGTAAAGCGTTATCAATTTCATCTGTACTATCGAATCCATACAAAGCTCCGAAGACAGGACGGATCAAGTTATTAGGAAGAGGTATGATCTCACTAGGTTTCTCTAGCTGATCTGTGAATATCAAAGACATTATAAATTATAATGACTCTGTAGTTCCTGTTGCGTAAACGCTGTATGTACCGTCAGTCCTAGCAGATAGATTAGCTCTTATCTTTTCGTAGTGACCGTGATCATCTCTGATCATTACAGCACCGTCAGCTGTTACATCTTCAGAATGTATTACATACCAAGCACCACCTATGTAGGCTTCGATGTCTACTGTACCTCCTGAAGTTACGGATGAAGAAGCAATAATAAAGGTCCAACCCTTAGAACGCTCTACTGAGAATGAACTGCCAGCCCCTGTTGAATTAACAGCTGATAGCAGAGTCTTTTTTGAGAGTGTGCGAAGCATAGTATTATATAGTTATAGTTAATAAAAGTTAAGACATGTAAACACCAGTGCCGCCTGTAGCTCCTCCAAGTGTAGGTCTAGCTGAACGCTTCAACTGTGCCTGTGCTCCTCTTCTTTTCTTAGTAGGCTGTGTTTGTCTAACAGTCTTAGGTGCTTCAGCAACAGGAGGCGGAGGAGGCGGAGGTGCTGGAGGAGGAGGAGGTGGTGGAATGTTAGGTGATGACATGCACATGGTCAGTCTTTTGTTAAAATGTTTTCTTGAAGCTGTTCGTTATAAGTTTGTCTAAGGAATCTAATTACAGACACTTGTCCACTTTTAAACCAAACATCTTTTTCTGAATTCGTCAAGTCAGGACATTTGTCAGGAAATAATTCTTCTAATCTTTTAACGACAGCCTCGCTTATCATAGGCATTAGTTGATCTTCTAGGTTATTCATCAGGGTCTATGTTAGTCCATATATATATTGGTGTCATCTCTCCTACATAAGCACATCCTATATTGAAGTCAAAGTATTCTATAGCTTCCTCCATTTCCATGCCATCCTCCATTAACTTCTCTAACATAAGTTCTATAGCATATACATACTTACCTTGTTTATAATCTACACCTATAATAGCTTCATCAAATCCATCAGCTTTTAAAGGTTCACTCTCTTCTTTTATTGGTGCTATCATGTGTAACTCCTATCGTCTAGTTCATCAGGTAACTTACCCATTCTTATCATATCTTCTGTCCAAAGGAAAGCACTGGCATTCCAAAGGATAGCACCTGCGTGATCTTCTGATTCATCTCCTTCACTTAATGCTAACAGATGTCTACTCATACTATCTATTAATCTACTTAAGGGGAATCCGTTGTGCCAGTTGTTGTCTCCGTACATTTTCCCTCCGTCTTCAAATCGTTTGGCAAGGGATCGAATGGCGATTGGAGGAATAAGGCTGAATCGTCCTCGTCCAGTAGCCCTGTCACGCTGTGCACCTGTGTCGTAATTCTCCTTTTGTCCGCTGTTTGGTAGTTCTTTGGTGTCCATAGTTTTGTTATTTGTTTTTGTTTTTTATTATATTGTTCTTTTCTTAATAGCCTAGCCATCCAAGCATTGATTAAAGCATCCTGTTCTGTCTGTCCCTTCTTCTCGTACAAAGCAACAACAGATTCCCAAGTGTATCCGTTCTCATCTAACCATCTCTCAGCTGCAACAGGACCAACTCCTTTGACTCCACTGAATCCATCTGTAGAATCTCCCATCAATGTCTGTACTAAGTGGAAGTTGTCAGCTTCTTCCTCTGTTGGTTGGTGGTATTCTTGTCTGTTATAATCATAAAAGATTCCTGGTACTCCTTTGAAGTCCTTGTCTATACTAACTATGATTCTCTTATCTTGTCTGTTAGGATACTCAGTAGCTAAGATACTTAATACATCATCAGCTTCTATGTTAGCCCAAAGCTGTGCGTTAAGTTCATTGATCATCCATTCCTTCATAGGCTTTAAGATGATAGGTAGTACTGACTTTCTTCTGTTAGACTTGTAGTCAGGGAATAGTTTCCTTCTGAAGTTAGCTCTGTCACTCAACGCTAAGACTACTTCATCAGCTTTTAACAAGTCCTTGAATTGTTCTATTCTTCCTATTACTCTTTCCTTTGCAACAGTCATGTCAGCATGAACAGTCCAAAGCTCCTCTTCCCATTGTATATTTTCTTGTGCTATAATTGATGATTCAAATGCTAAGACATCTGCATCAATTAGTATTGTTGTTTTACTCATAGAATATGCTCCAGTTGTTTTGGTATTTTTTATGTTTTGATTTACTGTTAGGTAATGTACTTAACTTTATAGTGAGTCCATGTATATTATCTCTAGGTATTAACCACCAAGTCTTCTCAGGTAGAACATAACATCCTACAACATCTATTGTATCACACATTGTAACTTTTCTTGTACAGCCTGAGCCACAATTAACACCGTAGGAATTAGTAGATGTCTTTTTAGTTGTAGCTTTGATCTGTACCTTTAGCATACCTGCTGGACAAGTGACAATGAAGTCCCAAGGCATAGGTGTTGTTGGTATGTGAGGTTCAAAGTCTCTCTCTAAACATTCTGTTATGAACCTTGACTCAGCTATTGCTCCGATTCGTTGGGTATTTGAAGATGGCATAGGAAATCTTAGGTCAACTGTATCGTACAATTCTGCAACCTTCAAGTGCCAATCGTAATCTAGTGTGTCTCTGCCCATGACTTACCAATCTTGTACTCACCATCCATAGGACAGTTAAGCTTCAAGTCTTTACCTGCTGCTTTGATTGCTTTGATTGCTAACTCTCCGTATGTCTCAGCAAGTTCAGGTTTTACTTCAGCTTGGAACTCATCGTGGATATTACCAACGAATGAATACTCCCTTCCGTGTTGCCATCCTAAAGTCTGTAACTTGTTGTGTAACTTTATAAGTGCAACCTTCATAACCACAGCACCAGCAGATTGAAGTAACATATTAAGTGCAGCGTGTTCTGATCTTACAGGTAATTCTCTACCATCTAATCCAAGTAAACTTGCAGAGCTTCTTACTTTCTCTTCTATCCTTTGCTTAAGTATCTTTAACGCAGGTAAGTTAGATAAGAACTTCTTCTTTAATATTGCACCTTCTCTTTGTGAACCTCCAACTATCTGTCCTATCTTAGCATCACCTGCACCGTAAAGGAATCCATAGATAAAAGTCTTCGCTTGATCTCTAGTCTCTAACTTAGCAGCTTGTTGATTAACTGTGTGGATGTCTCCTTCAAGGATAGCTTTAGTGTACTCACCTCCATCCCAATTAGCTAGGTAGTGTGCAAGCATTCTTAACTCAAGTCCACTAGCATCCACACCTACTAATACATTACCATTGAGTGGGATGAATAAACTTCTGCACTCCTTTCCGTACTCAGCTCTAACTGCTGGTACTTGTGCTAGGTTAGGTTTGGAATGTGTACATCTTCCTGTGACTGCACCGTTTGTATTGACTCGTCCGTGAATCCTTTTATTCTTAACTAACTTAAGCCATCCATTCTCGCCTTCAGCCAATGCTCCTAGTCTTTTTACGACTAACAAATATTCGAGCAGAAGTTCGGCAGCTGGGTGGTTTATCTTTTTAAGAGTAGGTTCATCAACCTTTATAGTCTTTCCATCCTCACTGACAGGTATCTCATATCCAAGTTCTTCAAAGCGTTCCTTGATCTGCTTCCTGCTACCAGGATTAAAAGGTATGATCTCCTCCTTTACATCTAGTGCTTTAGCTTTGTTAACTAAGTTCTGTACCATGCCTCTACTCTTGAGTATGCTTTTAAGTTCTACTTTGGTAGGTGCATTGATTACTTCAACTCCATCCATGTGTTCAATAGTTAAACTATATCCCTTTGGAGTCTTCATCTTTTTAACAGTAGGTTCAAATATAGCTTGCAGTTTATCTTGCAGCTTTGCTCTTAATTGAATCAGCTTTTGTTCTAGTACTTCTGCTGCTGCTATATCAAACCCAAAGCCCTTGCTCTCTTGCAGTCTTATGATGTAAGCGAACCAATGTTCTATGTCTACCATCTTCTTACTAGGTAACTTGTTAATGAAGTATTCATACAAGGTCTTAGTAACTAGCACATCACGCTCACAATACTTCTTCATCTCCTCATTGTAGCTGTCCCATGCGTCCTCGTTCTCTCCGTAAGTAAGCTTTAACAACTTACCCATCCTGTGTCCCCATGCTTTCAAGCTGTGACTACCTACTAACTTAGGATCAAAGTCCTTACGCTTGAAGTCTTCCTCTCTTAAGTCAGGATGAATACATCTGGACATTACTAATGTGTCCTGTACCTGCACTAGTGGTGGATAGAAGTCGTACAACTTAGACAATACAGGCAAGTCAAAGCCTATTATGTTATGTCCTACAATCTTGTCAGCTTTTGCTAACATCCTGCATCCCTCTTCTATACCATCACCACTAAAGGTAATCATCTTCTGTGCTATTGGATCGTAGATTGATAAGCAATGTACAACTTCAAGGTCACTAAGATTAGTGAAGTCTTCTATGCCGTTTGTTTCTATATCAAAGAATAGTATTTTCATAGTTTTAATTCTAATTGTTTTTGTGTCATCCATGTTGATGCACTTTGTTCATTTTCTACACGATCCGCTATTACCGCAGCTCGTTGTCCTCTTGTAGGAGGTGGATACATACCAAACCGTTCTACTAATAATCCATTCCTCTCTGCATTAGTAGAGTCTGCACTCTTTAATGGTAACCTAGTGAACACTTTGGGATTTAACATACGCAAACCATGCATCCTAACTTTTGCTTTTCCTAAATCATCGGTAACTATATTCATTATCTCATTCATGCGTGACCACCATATTTTAGAATTAGGATGCGAATATTCACCGCTTGATCCTAGACATATATAATCATAGTTATCTATCAACCTTTCTAACCGTTCAAATGATTCGTGCAGATGATAGACTGGTACTCCTATATGTTTAGGTAGTGTCCATTCCTCTAGTAGTGCATCGTTCTCATCTTCAGTACCGTCGATAACATCAGGCATTACTGCCCAATCAAACGCTGGGTGCTGCATCCACTTCGTAACAAACTCAGTGTAACCGCTCATATCAAAAGGCTTGCCTTGTTTCCATGCAGTGAACGCTCCGTTATCTAACGCAAAAGAAGAACACACTGAAGCGAACAAAGGCAACTTAGAACAAGAAGCATAACTAGCAAAGCAATGTCTACCTTTCGATAAGTTTACCATATCTTGTATAGTACCTGCTCCTGACATTCCATGATAATGTATCATAATAAAACTTTTGGGTACTGTAAGTTCTTGATAGCTTCATCTACTGTAGGAAATATATGGTTTGCATGATACCTGATCCAAGGACTATAACTATTCGTTACTACTATAATCTGCTTTTGTAGTGACCAAGCAAACATAATTTCCATCGCAGTACCGTAACTTGGGTGATCGCATTTAGCTAAAATAGTATCACAGTTCATAATGTCAGTCTTATCTCGCTTTACTATACGCTCAGGTATATCAGGTTTTCTCTCCATTCCTCTGTAATCTGCGTCGGTAGGCTTTAAGCACATAATCTTTTTCTTCATTAATAACTTGTGAGTTGCTTTCCTCCATCGAATACAAGTGTCATCTTGCTCGTATATTGGTCCTGCAAGATATACTAATTTACATTCGATCATTGCTTACCTCCGCTTGCGTTGTTGTCTTGCATACTTTTACAGAATCTAAAGTAAGATTATTAAATGCTAGGTTCTTCTCTATCTCCTTAAATAAATACAGAGCTATACTTTCTGCTGTGGTTTGCTCCATAATTTCATTTAAGTATCGATGATCTAATCTCTTTATTACTCTGCCAACAATTCCACGAAACTCCTGTTGGTCAATTAACCAACCAACTACAAGGTCAGGTTCTCCTGTTACAGTCACATATACTTTATGAGTGTGTCCGTGTAGTTCTCCGTATTCTTTTCTTTTATTTAATATACGATGTGCAGCCTCGAATGAGAACTCTTCTGTTAATTTGGTTTTCATAATTTTAAAATGGTGCTTTGTCTTTGAATACATTCTCATCCTCAGTATACCTGCCACTGTCTTGTTCGTAGTACAATGTAGTAGCTAGTCCTGTCTCACCTGAGAATCTATTCTTAAGCACCCTTACTTTTGTTTCGTTATTGTTTTCTTTTTGTTGATTTCTCTCTAATCCTAGTACCATATCACTAAGTTGTGGTATAGAATGACTACCTCTGAGGTCTGATAATCTAGTTACTCCACCCTCTTCATGTCCTCCACCATTCGGTGGTCTTCTAAGGTGTGAGACTAGCACCATTCCACATCCAGTCTCTTCAACTAGGCTTCTAAGTTTTGTCATTGTATTATCTATTAACCTTCGTTCATCGTCACCTTCGATACCACTAACAACAATCGATAGATGGTCAAGGAATATCCACTTGCATCCTAATCCTTTGCACAGGTACTTGATCTTACTTAATAGATTGTCAGACTCAGTACTTCCGAAGTGGTCATAGGTATAGAACTTTCCATTACCCACTGTATCTTCAAATGCTTTACGAAGTTCTTCCTCCTTCAAGTCATTCTCTAAGTGTAATGGTTTGTTAACATGAATACCCATGATCCCAAGTGCAGTCCTTCTTACTGACTCCTCAAGTGCTATGTATCCTACAGTCTGATCTAGTCCTAGGAGGTGGTGACAGACTTCACGACAGAACAGAGACTTTCCAATCCCTGAACCAGCACAAAGTGTCACCAACTCTCCCCTCCTAAGACCATGTGTCATCTCATTTAACGAAGCATAAGGATAGGGCTGACATTCAGATGTGTCTTCCTTTGTTACTGCCTCCCATATCTCTTCTCCTCCTACTATCCCATCAGGTCTGTACTCTCTTGCTTGCCAAAGGCAATTCACCAACTCCTCGCTACGCTTTGCTACTAACATATCATTAGCATCTTTAAGAGGTAACTCTGCGATGTGTGCTTTACCAGGTGTTAGCAGGGCTGCACATTGTGTAGCTCCACTCCTTCCTGGATCATCATTGTCAAAGCAGAAGATTACTTTCTCAAAGGATTCCAACCAATCGATAGCCTGACTAACATATTTCTTAGCTCCTCCTGCACCGTTAGGTACAGATACTACTGCCCACTTGTTACCGAATGCTTGGCTTACAGATAGTGCATCAATCTCACCTTCACACACTACCACTCTCCTTCCACCACTACTCCAAAGGTGCTGTCCATACAAGCCATACAGCTCACCCTTGATAGAAAAAGTTTTGTTTGAGAACCTAAGCTTCTGTGCTACAAGTGTTCCGTTCCTAGATTTATAGTTAGCTATATGTACTGGTTCACCATTGTGTTCTCCAATATGATAGCCCCATTTCTGACATGTCTCTTTAGTTATATTTCTTCTAGCTATTTCTTGTGGTCTTCCATTTATAAAATTAGTTTCACTCACTTTGTTTATTTGTTTTCTTTCTTTTGTTTGTCTGCTTCTACTGTATGTATTGCAGCTGAAACACATTGTGCTTCCGTCTGCGTTGACTCCGACAGCGTCACTCGATCCACATCTATTACATTGCTGATGCGTTCTTGTGAAAGCCATGACTTTGGTATTTGTTTGTGTGCATATAATATTCCTTTCTTCTCACACCATTGTGCGTAGGTAGTCTTGCTACCCTTACGAAGTTTGTTATAAGCATTCATAAACACTAACCTGACATCTAACTCAGGATGTTGCTCACGAATTAACAAGTGCTTTGATCTATCCTCACTGACCCATCTACCCTTAGTCTCAATAATGATTCCATTAGGTAGTATAAAGTCAGGAGTGTAGGTACTCAGTCTCTTGTACTCAATGACTAATGATTCGTAAGAGTAGCAGACACCACACCTTTTAAGTTGGTTTGCTATTCTCTCTTCAAATCCAGACCTAAAAGTCTGCTTTGATGATGTCTTCTTCTTCCTCTTCGGCATCGAGTGCTCCTTCAAGTGATTCACCTCCGTTAACATAGCCGCCTTCAACTTCAGTAAAGCCAAAGCTTTCAGCTGCTTTATCACTCAGACCACCATCACCTAACTCGATTACTTGGACTGCTAACAAATCAAGGCTCATTCCAAAACCAGTTGATGCAACATACCAAAACCTAGGACGAACTGCTAACTTAACCTTTGATCCACCTCTTACCAATGTATCCTTTAATGGCTCACCTTTTGAATCGTACAATGCAATAGACTTGGCAGGTCTTGGGTCTCCGTTCTTGTAAACACCAGCTAATACATTCTTTAACTTTGCTTTTACTACCCAGTTACCATCATCATCTTCACGCACAGGTGGATCAGATAACTTAAGCTTTTGCTTTCCTAACTCCTCCAACTTAGCTTGGTATTCAGCATCAAATAAAGGTTGGAATTGTAAGTTCAAAGCAGCAGCTTCTTCCTTTGTTATTATTATATCACAAGTGTACTCACCTTGGTCATTAAACCTAGTATTAGGTGTGTTGACATTAGGATACTTTGCAGTACCAACTGGTGTTACTATTTGTGGATGTTTTGTTCTAGCTTTTATTGCCATTCTCTCTCTCCTTCTTGTTTTATTATTATTAAGAGAACATGTAGAAGCAGTCGTTAATTGCTGACACATCTAGTGTGCCAAGTTCAAAGCTGTCTGCAACTTCTGTGTTCTCAGTTTGTTTCAATAACTCACCCTTGAACTTTTCAGTGAGGTCTTGGTTAAAAATGTTTTTATATATCTCTCTTAAATCTCTGTGCATCTTCGGTGCGTTTGGGCTTTGAGTAGCAAAGCAGTCATGTATAGTTGAAACATCGTAGTCAGCTTTGCAAGCTAAAAAATGTACAACACTTGCATCTATGCTATGTATGTAGTTGGCAACCACTGCTTTAGCTTGCTTCTTAGGATCAATATTATCTTTATCTCTTCTGTAATTAAGAGTTGTCTTTTCCATTCCTAATACTGAATACAATCCAATCTGTACTGACTCATGTATGTGTTGTTGAATCTCCAATCCGAATGGTGTCTCCCACTTCAAAGTGTCGTTACATCCTAACACTACTGACTTGATCCACTTCATAAAATTTATGTGGTTTTCAAGTACAATATTTGTTTGCTTGTTAATCACTGTGGAAAGATAAAGGAGTGCTTCTAAGTATTCGCTCTTGCTAAAAGGATTACTCCTTCCATTTCTAAGTTCACTTAAGAATACAGATTCAAGTTCAAAGGTACTTGTATATCCATTCATTCCGAAAGGCTTAGTCATAACTATCCTTTTACAATACTTCCTGTCTATTCCCCACTTCAACCAGTCACCTGCTAGGCTCTGTCTGTTCTTAGCTCTGTGTAAGTTCTTGTTAACCCTGTCAGCTATGTGCTGATATACATCTTGTGGCGGTAAGTTAGGTACTAAGTTAGTTAGCTTGCCTATCTTTTCATCCTTTAATAACAAAGATAATATCTGTATTCCATTACAACTAGCATCCATCCTGCAAGGTAAGTGACTTAAGAATCCATAGCCTTCCTTCTTGAACGCTGCGTATTCAAAACAGAATGCAAGGAAAGCCCAAGGCTCGGATGCATCATGCCACAACTTATAATTATAAGGATCATTAGCTATTGTAATTATCTCTTTTGTATTCTGTTCTATCCAGGCAATACGATCCTCAAATGTACCCTTCCTTCCCCATACATTAGCTCCGTGTATCTTTAACCACCTAGCATCTTCTTCATTATTGATTGGTACACCATCGTAAAACTCAATGCAACTCCTTCCTAAGTCACAGCTCTGTGGACTAACAAAGGATGGCACAGTATATACCCTGCCCCTGTAATCAACTTGATATGGAAAGTAAAACTTTTCCTTCTTACTATATAGCTTGGCAACATACATTATACGCAGTGATCTAAGTCTCCTGCCACTTGTTTCTAAGTTCCAATCATGTACATATTTAGCTTCTCTTTTCCAAGCTTTAAATGCTTCAGGGTCTTTCTCTTTTAAGTTCTCGATTGGTTCAAGCAAAGGTAACAACTCACGCTTTTCCATAGAACCTACGGACACATCACCCTCCCATAAGCGTAACATCACTTCATATTGCTTCACATTCATTCTATATGCTACACTTTGAAGCTTGTTTAATGGTTCATATAACTTACTAAAGTCTCTGTTATCAATGTCGTAAGCATTCTTCATTATAGGAAGCATAGGAAGTCCATCGCTCAAGTATCCACCTCCGTAATTACCTTCCCACTTAACAGGTTCTTCAGAAGTAGCTAACCAAAACGGACGGAGACATTCAGAGTTTTCATCGTACTGCTTTATCCATGCGTGTAGCTTAGGATTCGGTGCTATCTTTTTTATATACTTTCCATCACGGACACGTACGCTTTTAAGCGAGAACAAATTAGTCTGCATCCTTATTATCTCGAACAACCAAGCACCGATCTTAGCCTTGTTCTTTTGAGTCCATAGCTTGAAGCGTTCGTACCTTCCTTTAGAATGTAAGTTCTTTTCTCTAATCCAGAACTTGTCAACAAATCTTTGCCTTGATTTTACATTTTTCCTATCTCTCTGTAATAGCTTCCATGTATTCGTGTCCACATAGTCTTTAAAGTAACGGACTCGTACTTCATCCTCTATTGCCTTAGCTAATTCAAAAGATACATACGCAAAGGTCATGTCCTTACCATCCAGTAAATCCATAGCTCGTTTGATAGCTAGGAACGCAACTACATCTGCATCTAAATCCCAAAACAAAGGCAACCAGACTGGACAAGGTGATCCCTGCTCAGAGCAATCATCAAAGAACTTACCTATTACCCTTGCTACATCTCCGTGCATTGAATCAGCTAACTTTTTATAGCTAGGATTTTCGGATAATAAATTGTTGTTTTCTCGTAGTGTTTTAGCTTTGTTGTACCTAGCCTTGCCTAGGTGTACCATTAATGCTTCTTCGTTTTGCATTTTTTTGTAAATTTTCCGAATAGAAAGTCATTGTTATTCTGTCTCGGATGTACTCTTTTCTTATCTGTTCTTATTACATTGCCATCCTTATCGTATCCTAGCTCTGTGTTCTGAAAAAATATCTCAAATGCTTCATTGACTTCCTCAGAAAAAGCCTTCCACCCATACTTTTCAACGAACTCGTAGTCCTCGTCGTTACTACTCATCTTCTTCCTCTTTTTCTTCGTCGTCTAGTTCTTCGTATCTCCATCCTTCGCCTCTTTTAATTCTTAAATCTCGTACAAGTTCAAACTCGTACTCGAATCTTAGATCATCGTAAATATCTATATCTTCATCCATTGGTTTCCATTCCTTTCTTTAGCTCTCTTTCAACTAACTTTTCCATGTGCCAGTTCTTATAATCAGGGTCTGCTTGTGTTTTCTTTTTCAGCTCTCCCCATTCACCTTCTTTAAATTCTTTGTACCAATAATCATTCATCCATATTAACTCGTGATCTGAATAAATATCAAAAGAATCAAAATCAATATCATCTAAGAAAGTAAAAAGATAATCTATTTGTTTTTTAACTTCATCAATTTGACTTGCTACTTCCGTCATTAAATTAGTTGAATCTATTCCTTCATCTGGTTCTTCAACATATGTTTTCCCATCCTTTTTAATTACATCTTGATCCATAGGAAAGCACATATCATAAACCCATTGTCCATCAGAGTCTCCTAAGTTTATTAATCTGTCTTTTATTGCATCAAGTATTAGTTTTTCTCTGTTTATATATTTGGTTATGTCCATTGGTTTTATC
>Ga0209645_1001386_pt1 | contig 12185 bp, 21 predicted proteins | sample ETNvirenome_6_30_FD_184070 | JGI IMG/M metagenome (GOLD analysis project Ga0209645, IMG submission 184070) | Marine viral communities from the Pacific Ocean - ETNP_6_30 (SPAdes) (version 2) | ecosystem: Environmental > Aquatic > Marine > Oceanic | place: Pacific Ocean | collected 2013-06-19
CTTCGTCCGCGACAACGTCGCCCTTACTCCGCTCGGCAACGCGACGGGCCTCGTCTCGGGCGCGCGCTACGTGGTGCGGTGGGGCTTGGAGATGAACGCCGAGACCGGCGCCGGGCGCAATCTTCAGGTCTGGTACAGGCGCAACGACGGATCCACGCCCGAGCGGCGCCGCTGGACGCGAATCGGGTCGTTTACCCTCGCCGACGACTCGGCGGCCGGCGGCGCGGTGCCCCATTTGGAGTGGGGCCACATCGCCAACAGCGGCGACACGACGCGCAACGAAAGCACATGGCACGCGGTGAGCTGGGCGTTCCCCTACAGCTCCGTCGGGCAGTCGCCGGGCTCCTACGCGCTATGGGCCGACCTCGATCAAGCGGGCGGCGACAACCCCGACATCCTCCCAGGCCGACCGCTCGGGACGGCTCAGGGCTACTGTCTCGACGGGCTGGAGCTCGCCGGGCGCCGCGGTCCCTTCAGCGTCGGCGACGCGTTCAAGGTCGGCGTCTCGGGCGACTATGAGATCGCGCGGGCGTTGACCCTCGACACGCCGACCCGACGCATTCATCACCGCACGACGGACACGAGCGCCCAGGTCGTCATCCCGTGGGCTGTGGACGCAGCGCGGCCGGGCGTCGAGGATACCGAGCATCCGCCTATGATGGCGCTCCACATCGCGTGCAACTGGCGGACGGCTTTCCTCGAATACCTGCCGCAAGGCGGATCCTGGACGCAGGCCGCGAGCATCGACACCGCCATCCTCGACGGCGTCAGCTACACGCGGATCGGCCGCACGCTGCGGGCGTCGGCGACCGGCTCGACGGTCTACCTCCACCGCGACGAGGTCGGGCCCGACTGGACGGTCGAGTGGGACGATGGCGCCGGGACCGACGTCTACCGTCACCTGTCAGGCAACGCGCCGGGCCGGTGGAGTTCTTCGACGAGCGAGCCGCGGGCGCGGCTGGAGCTTGAATCGACCGAGAGCGGCGACCCGACGACCGGCGGCACGCTGTCGCTCTGGTCTCCTGCGGTGACGGTCCTCGTCGCGGGCGTGACGGCGACCGCGTGGCGGCTCCGCATTCCGACGCAGCCGACCGCCGACGGCGACCTTCGCACCAAGATCGCATGGTGCGACGTTCACCCCTTCGCTTTGCCGCCGAGCTGGGGCCGCGGTTTTACGGCCATCCCAGGCCACCAGCGGGCCGAGCTCGAAGGCGACGTCGGCGTCCGCGTCTCGCGCGCGCCGGCCTCCCGAGAGCTGCGGATCGCATGGGACGAGGGCGTCGACGAGAGCGACATTAGCGGGTCTGCCGAGGTCCGCTACGTCACGCCCTACAGCTCGGGGAGCGAGCCCGCGGCGTCGCTCGGCGAGATCCCGCGGTCGCTCGTGTCCATGCTGGAGCGGCAGGACGGCCGCCCGGTCGGTTGGGTCGCATGGGACCGCACCGCATCGGGCGCGGTCGTCCTCCGTCGGCAAGCCGAGCAGCTATGGGGAACCGTCGAGAGCGCGCCCGACCTCGAAGTGGTCCTCGGCGACGTCGGCGAGACTGAGGTCGTCCGCGTCGCAACGCTGACCATCCGCGAGGAGGTCTGAATGCCGACCGCCTCGACAGGTCGCACGGACTACGACGACGTCCAGGTCGCCGCGGTGCTGTCGGTCACCTGGGCGGGCCGGACGTGGTACCTCGCGACCCGGTCGCTCGTCGGGTCGAAGTGGGCCGCCGACCCTGGGCTCGTCGAGGAGCCATCCATCACCGACGAGATCAGCTTAGAGCCCGGCGGCGACGTCGGGCAGTCCTTCCCCGTCGCCTTCTGCCTCCCAGCGGTGCGCGTCGAGGACGTCCTCGGCGCCGGCTACGACCTGGAGGACATCGCGGTCGAGCTCGCGGTCGTGTGGCATCGGGACGGCGAGCTCGTCCACGAGTGGGCGGCGCGCGAAGTGCGGGCGGTCGGCTACGCGGTCGAGGCGGTGCACGACGACCCCGAGCAGCCCGCCGGGTACATCGCGTGCACCGTCGAGGACTCGCCCTACAGGACGGAGCGGCCGCTCGCGCGCTTTACCTGGGAGGTCACACAAGACACTTTCAACGACGCGCCGGAGTTTGGCTACCGCTACCCGTGGGTCATCGGTAGGCCGGCGCCCGAGGGCGAGCTCGACGGCCCGCCGGCTCCGGTCGTCTCGCGGATCTTCGGTGTCCCGGTGACGAACGGCAACATCATCGTATCGGTCGGCTGGGCGGTCGCGCAGTCTGTCACCGTGCACGACGACGAGGGAAACACCGACGTCCTCCCGATCTTCTATCAGCAGGACCAGCTCGGGCAGACCTGCGCGCTCGTCGATGTGAGCGCGTGCGCGCTCGACGACTCTCTCGGCGTCACGTATACGACAGCCTGGACGGAGGGCGCCGCGCTCGCGCCCTACGGCGACACCGACCCGCTCGGGATTGCGGCCTACCTGCTCTCCGTCGGCGGCGCCGACATCGACGTCCCCGAGTGGGTGAGCCTGTCGCGGCTGCTCGACCTGGAGATGGGCGGCTACATCGACGACCCTGACTCTCGGGCGTGGGAGGTCGCGCGCGACCTGCTCTCGGGTCTGCCGGTGACGATGCGGCGAGCTCGCGACGGGTGGGCGCCGGTCCTGCTCGACCCGTACCTCGCCGACAAGGTCTGCTCGACGACCTGGGACGAAGACGGGCCCTACCGACGGGTCAGCTCGTGGGCCGGCGCCGGAATGAGTCGCGTCGGGCGCGTCGAGGTCTCGGCGAATGCGGGCGACGTCCGCGTCGGCGCGACGGCCGCTCGGGACGCCGCGCTCCCGCACGCGTGGGTGCGTCACCTGGACGGCCTACAGGAGACCGGGCTCCAGACCTCGTGGAGCTGGACGGCCTCGACCCGCTACCGGCTGGCCTCGTGGGCGGCGCGGATCGGCGCGATGGGCTGGGAGGCCGCGGCCTACCAAGTACCAGCGAGCTTCGGCCGCGTCCGCGCTGGCGAGTGGGTCCAGCTCTCCTCCGACAAGAGCTTCGCCATCGTCCAGCGGCGGACGCTGTCGGACGGCGTTTGGGACTACACCCTCGCGCGTCCTCGGGCGCGGTAGCCCTCGCCATTGATCCCCGCGCGCGCTAACCTCCGAACAACACACAGGATCCGACATGGCCTACGCATCCACCATCACCGTTGAGCAGGCCGGCACCGGCCTCTACGTTGTCACCATCGCCGAGACGGACGCCGCGGCGACCTCCGAGGTCGACATCGACCTCGCCGCCGAAGGCCTTCCGCCGGTCGGCGCCATCGTCGCCCGACGGTGCGCGGTGACGAGCGGCGCCGGCTCGACGGTGCAGCCGGTCCTCGGCAACGCGAGCGACCCCGAGAACGCGGCGTCGTGGCTTTTCTCGACTGACACCGCGGCGCAGCCCGTGCACCAGCAGCCCGCGGTGCCGATCACCTACGGGACGGGCGTCTCCAACCTGTACCACCGCGCCAAGGTGGACACGGGGACGAACAACTCGATCACGACCGTCCTCCACATTCGCCGGGGCTGGTGATGGCGAGCCCGATCTTCTATCCGAAGAGCCCGACGGACATGGGCGGCGGCGCGGCCGCTGGAGGCGGCGCGGATCTGTCGGCGCTCGGATTCGTCGAGGTCGACCTGACGGACGGCTTCACGCTGACGGACCCCGACGGTCTGGTCAGCGCGACGGAGAACGTCGCTAACGTGAACAAGGTCACCTTCAACGCGCTTGCGGTTGGCTCGACCGACTACAGCTGGGGCAGCGGCAACAACCAGCGCGCGCCGCGGTGGGTCAAGAGCTTGACCGCGACCGATGGCGACGGTGCCGAGCAGCAGATCCAGAGCGGCGACACCTTCATCCTCCAGACCGTCGTCCAGTTCGAGACGCCCGACAACCGGTATGCGGCAGAGGTCGTCGTCGCGTCGAGCGTAGATGGGACGGGCCTCGACTGCTTCACGAATGACGCCATGGGCGGGATGATCCGGTACAACAGCACCGGCAACATTAGCTACGGGATCTTCACCTTCAACGGCTACAACGCGCTCGCGTCGGCTTCGAATGATCGCGGCGTCTGTACCGTCCTGCACGCGGGCGCGCGGGGGCAAGGTGGCGCCTACATCAACCTCGACAGCTCCGGCGAGGCTGTCAACGGCGGCAGCCGCAACGCCTCGATGGGCTACACCGACGGGACGACCTCGATGCAGCTTATGATCGGCGTCGGCACCAACGGATCGAACACGATCGGCGCTGGCGATGACGCGCAGTTTCGCGCGTGGTATCGCGTCGTCCGCTTCACCCTGCCGAGCTGAGAGACGCATGCCCGAAGTGCACATCGACTACCCTGAGGTCCAGGTCGCCGCGAGCATCGGCACGACGGACACCGACGACACGCCGTGGGCCGACGGGGTCTTCGTGATCCCCGTCTGCATCCCGCTCTCGGCCGCGGGCGAATGGCTCGGCGCTTACGACCCGTCGAGCTCGACCAGCCCAGCCGCGGCGACCGGGCGGATCATCGCCCGCGCGGTCCTCGACGCGCTGAAGCGAGCTGCGGAGGCGCCCGATGGATGACATGAGTCTGATCAGCCTCGCGACGGGCCCTTTCTCGTCGCTTGTGCTGCTCTCGGGCATGGGCCTCGGCGCGTGGCGATTCGTGACCACCAACGTCTTTCCGCTCGTGACGCGGTGGGTTGACGAACAGCAGGCGCAGAGCGCGGAGCTCCTTCGGCAGCATGAGGCCGACCGCGAAGCGTGGCTCGAATCGATGCGCGAGTGTCACGAGCAAGGGCAGCAGATCCTCCGCAAGCTCGACGACATCAGCGGGCTCATTCCGGTACAGCGTCAATGAAGTACGTTTTCAGCCGGCGGTCCATTGACCGGCTCAACACGTGTCACGGCGACCTCGTCGTCCTCATGGCGGAAGCCCTCGCCGACGATGCCTGCCCGTCCGACATGACGGTGCTTTGTGGCTACCGCGGCGAGGCCGAGCAGACGGCCGCCTTCGAGAGCGGCGCGTCGCAGCTTCGGTATCCGCAGTCGCGGCACAACCGGTCGCCGTCGCTCGCGGTGGACGTCGCGCCCTACATCGGCGGCGTCTCCTGGGATTGGGAGCACTACCACCCGCTCGCCGACCACATCAAGGCGACCTGGGCGCGGCTGGAGGCCTCGGGCCGGCTGTCGGGTGCCTACGACCTGCGGTGGGGTGGAGATTGGACAAGTTTCAAGGATGGGCCCCATTGGGAGCTCCGCGAGCGATGACGTGGGCGATTGTCGGCGGCGTGCTCCTCTTCGGTGGCGGTCTCGCGACCGGGCTGTCTCTCGGGCGCGACCGGACGGCCGACGTCGTCGAGCGGCAGACCGAGCTGATCGGCGAGCTCCAGGACGGGCAGCGCGCGCTCGTCGAGGCGGCCGCGCGTCCCGTAGTCCTCGACGCCGAGCTTCGCGCCTCGCTGGCCTCGACGCCCGTCCAGTGCGTCGCCGAGCTCGGCGGCGACCCGATGTCCATCCAATGCGCGTGGGCAACCTGCGGCGCCTTCGGCCAGAGCGACGCGGGCCGGCTGGAGTGCTCGCAGCTCACCCGCCGGCTCGTCGAGGCCTTCGACGAGGCGCCCGAGCAGCCGACCGCCGAGCCCTAACCGCGCCGGCCGTCTACAGCGCGCAGACGAGCTCGCACTCTGGAAAGCGGGCGAGGGCGACGTCGAGCGTGCACTCTGGCGCCGGCTCGTCTGTCGTCGCTTGCAGCATCATCGCGCCCATGAATCCGAGCCCGACGCCCGATAGGAGCCCGAGGAGGACGGGGAGAGCGTCGGCGAGGTAGCGAGCGGTCATTGTCTGCCCTGGTGTGTTACGCCCACCTTGACCCGGCGCGGCGTCGTGTCTGTCTGTCTGTCCTGTCGGTCCGCCGCGTCGGGTTCACCCTCTGTAGGGCTCGCCGGCTACCCGCTGGCGGGCCCTTACCGCTTGTCCCTGACGGTGCGCGCGCGCCCGAGCTCGGGCAGCAGACGCGAGGTTGGACGGATCGAAGTAGTACCGCTTGCCGCTGTCGCCCCACTGGAAGTAGGGACCGCGCTCGTCGCGTCGCTCGAAGACTGGCATCAGACCTTCCTCGTCGAGATTCCAAGATGACGCAGGAGAGCGCGGTTCCGCGGTCCTTCGAGGAAGCGGTTGTACCACGCCGGATCCTCGCGCTTCACGATGCGCGCAGCCCATCGGGCGCCAGGATCACCGCCCCACAGCTTCCAGGCTTGCCAACCCTTGCCCTGCCCCTCCCAGGTCGCGCCGCTCTTGTCCTTCAAGTGCCGCGAGAAGTAGCCGAGCATCCGCTTGACGGTGTCCAGCGACAGTCGCTCGCGGTTCTTTAGGTCGCGCGCTCGACTGACGCCGACCGCAGTCCCGCCTCGTCGGCTCTTCGGCGCCGCGCGCCGCACGCCGAGACCTCGACGGGCCTCGGCGGCGACAGATGCGGGCGGGCGAAAGCTCATGCCACGAGCTTAGCGCAGGGCGACCACCACGGCATCGGCCGCGGGCGAGACGAGCCACGCCGCAGCCCGAGCGCGGGCCTCGCCTTCGAGGGAGGAGGGCGCCGGCTTGCCCTGCTCGGCGGCCCACGCGTCGAGGGCTTCGAGGGTGAGGCCCCGAGCCTCGACGGCCTCCTCGAGCGTGACGGAGGGCGCGGGCTTCGGTGCCTCGGGCATCGGCTCGATCGTCACGGGCTCGCGCTTGCCTCGCTTGACCGACACGAGGACGACCTTTCGCCCGTCGATGTGCGACAGATGCGAGACGCGGATCCCGCCGACGCGCTGGCCTCCCCAGGTCACCCGCGGGTCATTGAACAGACGAGCTCGACGGCCGACCCAGGCCTCGCCGTCGGCGCCCCACAAGGCGACGAGGACGCGGCGGACTGTCTTGCAGGGCTTCCAGGGCCGATCGGTCTCGTGCAAGTGGACGAGGACGGGCTGATCGTCGGCGACGCGGCGGACGCTGGCGACCGTCACGTCGAGCGGGCCGGCGAGCAGGTCGTCGGCGTTGAGCTGATCGCTCTTCGGCTGGATGGTGTCAGAGAGATCGAGCATCAGTCCTCCAGCTCGTCGAGGGTGTCGAGCTCCCAGGTCGGCAAGAGCAGGTAGCCCGGCTCGGGAAGCTGACCGGGCCATTCGCCCGACCGGAGGCAGGCAGCGTAGCGCGAGAGCAACTGCTCGCGACGCGCGCGCCCACACTGGAGGGCGACGTCGTCGAGTCGGTAGAGCCCGCAATCGTGCGGCGCTTCGGTCTCGACGACGAGCAGCTCGGCGCGGACGGGCGCACCGCCGAGCGTGGCCGACAAGCCCTCGGCGTAGTGGGCGAGCTGGCCGTGGTACATGAGGCGGGCCGCGTCGCGACCGAAGCTGCGGGCCTCGACGTCGCGCGTCGTCTTCAGGTCGAGGACGACCCACGAGTCGCCGTCGTGGTAGATCCAGTCTGCGCGGGCCTTGCAGACGGCGTCCAGGTCGGCGAGGCGGCTGTAGTCCTCGCGCCACACGAGCGAGACCTCGGCGAGCCCGTCTTCCAGGACGGCCGCGAGGTCGGGCCGAGACCGCACCGCCGACGCCATCGCGACGACGTTGTCGTATTCGGTCGCGTTCAGGATCTCGCAGCCCTCGTGCTCCTCGAAAAACGCAGCCCAGGCCTTACCAGCGCGGCGCCCAGCGTAGACCACCCACTCTGCCGCGAACCGCTCAGGCTCGAGGATGGCAGCGTGCACCGCGCGCCCGACGCGGAAGGTCGGCGAGTCGGGCCGCGGGTTGTCGCGGCGGTGGCGGAAGTGGAGCGGGCTCTTGCTGATCGTCTTCAGCAGGCTCCAGTTGAGCCCGTGATGCGCGCGGTAGGCCGCCTCGGGCTGGATGCTCTCGTCGAGCGCGGCGCGGAGTCGGTCGAGCGGTCTGTCTGTCATGTCGTCCTCTTCGGTGTGGAGTGACGCGATACCGTACCCTCGGACGCGCCACCGAAGAGGGCAAACAATGACCGATTACCCGACGCTCGACCTCGTCATCCCTGGCCCATGCGAGCCGAAAGGCCGGCCCCGTGTGGCTCGTCGAGGGCAGCACGTCCGGCTCTACACGCCGAAGGCGACCGAGGACTACGAAGAGCGCGTCGCAGCCTATGCGCGCCTCGCCGCGGCCGAGCTCGGCGGGTGGGTCGTCGGGCGCCGCGTCCCGCTTCGGCTGGAGGTCGAGGTCGTTTGTCGGCGGCCGGGCCGGCTGTGGCGGCGGCTCGATGACAACGGCGAGCGGGCGCCGGTCTGCACGCGGCCCGACCTGGACAACTACGTGAAGAGCATCCTCGACGGGCTCCAGCGCGCCGAGCTCTTCGAGGACGACGCCCAGGTCGTCGAGCTGTCGGCGCGGAAGGTTTACGGGCGAATCCTCGACCGCGAGAACAAAGGCCAGGAGGGCCCATTCGCGCGGGTGCGGCTGTCGGTCGTCGCTTTTCTTTAGTTTTCTGCTTGCATGGTTGAGCGTAAGCATTAAACTATGAGTGTCAGAAAGACAGACACCCTGACCGGAGACAGACCATGACCCGCTGCCTGCCCCACATCGCCAGCCTTCCTGAGATCACCTTTCAGGAGGCCCGCCAGATCGCGGACATTGACTACCCCGCCAACCCCCAGGGCATCGGCGCCCCGCTCGCCTCCGGCCCCTACATGCGCGCCGACGGTCGCGTTCGCACCTTCGACAGCGTCCACCGCGATGCTTTGGGCCGCGGCGTGTGGCTTGTCAGCCGCGACGGGCTCCGCGTGCCCTGCCCCCGTCGCTCCTGACCCGCGCCGCTCGCCAGCCCGCCCCGTACCTCCCCGGAGGACGGGGCCCAAGCGGTAGGACAACCCGACAGGAGACAGACCATGCCCGCTCGCACCCCGACCCGCGCCCGCGCTCCGAAGATGCACGCCGCGCTCGACTACGTCCTCGACAACCCCGGATGCTGCAAGCTGGCAGTCGCCGAGGCTGTCGGGCCCTACAGCTCGCGCCGGTACGGCTACGCCATCGTTGACCGCGCCATCAAGGCCGGCATGATCGACGCGACCCGCGGCGCGTGCGGCCGCTACACGCTGCGCGCCCACCAGTAGAGGACACCATGGACGACACCAAGAATCGAGGCGGCCGACCCGTCGGCGCCTACAAGGGCGACGCCGCGCGCTCGCGCGTGCTGTCGGCCCGCGTCGAGCCTTGGGTCGTCGAGCAGCTCGACGAAGACAGACAGCCCGGTGAATCCCGCGCAGATGTGCTGACGCGGTGGGCCACCGACAACCGACAGGACGGACACGATGAAGACTGACACCGAGACCGATTGGGTCACCTACACGCTCGACGAGGCCGACCGGCTCGCCGAGCGGCAGACCGCGCGCAAGCCGACGCCCGAGCCCGAGGTCGTCTACCTGGAGCGGCCGAGCTACGACGCGGCCGGCGAGCGCATCTTCTGCGGCTTCGCCGTCGTGATCGGCTTCGCGCTCTGGTGGGCTGCGCTGGTGCTGGCATGACCGACAAGCCGACGATCGGGCTCTCCGAGCTCCTCCAGCGGTGCGCCCTTGCCGATGCCCGGATGGGCGGCGTCCGCTCCTGGTTCTTGTCGATCTCCGAGTACCCGCTCGGCGAGGGCGCCGACATGCCCCACGGAATCGTCAACTACGACGCGAGCCCCTACGGGAAGACCATCGGCGTCTCGGACGGGTGGCGGCTCATGCTGCCGCCGAACACCTTCCCCGACCGCACCGCGACGAATGACCGCGGCGACTGGACGATGAAGCTGTACGACCTGCCGAACGGGTGGACGTTGCGCGTGCTGCCTGGGAACGAGGTCTGCCACGCGGTCGAGCTCGACGAGGGCGCGGCCGGCTACGTCGAGGTCGCGATGCTGTCGCTCTCGGCGAAGGTCGAGGCGCAGAAGGCCGAGCTCGTCGCGCTGCGGGCTAAGCTGTCGGCGCTGGGGGTTCACGATGCGTAATCGTCCGCAGATGGCCGAGAATCAAATTACGTTTCCGCCCGGTAGCGCGATGATCTTCCATGTCTTGAAGCGGGACGGCGGCGCGACGCTCGACGAGCTGATCGAGCATACGCGCCGGCCGGCAAGGCTGCTGCGCGAGACCCTGCGCGAGCTCGTCGAGAGCTTGTACATCATCAAGTACGACGACCGCGGCGTCGAGCGGTACGTGATGCAGCTCGACGAGACCCGCTGGGCTCTCCAGCGCGAGCGCGTCGTGGAGAAGCTGTGCAAGATGCACTCGAAGCGCGAGCTCGCCGACATGCTCGAAGTAGCGCGGCGGCAGGCTTCGGCCGCGCGGGGCTTGCAGACGCAGCTCGACAGCATGGAGCGGCGCGGGACGGTGTCGCGCAAGCTCTACGAGGAAAACCAGCGGCTCAGGCAGGCGCTCGCCGATATCGAAGACCTCGTCGATTCGATCGTGGTCCGGCATCAGCAGATCGTCGCCGGGCATGGGAGGCAGCATGCGTAAGCGCAGCAAGAGCGAGGTCCGCGCGAGCAAGCAAGCGCGGCAGGACGTCGCCGACACGCTCCGGCGCTACGGGCCGGCGTCGATCGACGGCGTCACCGCGCGGTCGGGCTACAGCCGGCATCACACGGTTACCGTCGTGCGTGAGCTCTGCGTCGCGGGCGTCGTCCATGTCGTGAAGACGATTCGGAACGGCCAGAGCGGGCGACCGCTGCGCATCTACGGGCTCGTCGGCGTGCACAGCGCCGCGACAATGATCCGCGACCGCATCGTCGAGCGGCTGGCCGACGACGGGCCCTCGCCGAGTCTGGAGCTCGCGCGGGCGCTAAAGATCCACCCGAAGACGGCGCGGTATCACCTGGGACGCTTGCTTGCTGAGCGACGCGTCCAGGTCGTCGGCAAGCTGCGCCGCGGCTCTGGCGGTTACCCGGCGCCGCTCTGGAGCGCCGATGTCTGATCCTACGATTCCTGGCGCGGCCGCCCACCTTGACACCCTGTCATCGTATGCGAGCGACGCATCCTGCGTCGAGGGCGGTCCGCGTCACCTTTCCCCGACGAGCGGGCGCATCCTGCGTGCGCTGGGCTCCGACCGCGTCGCGACCTGTCGCGAGCTCACCGTCGAGCTCGGGCTGGAGCCCGCGCGGTGCCTCGTGGCCCTCGACCGGCTCGTCGAGGCCGGCAAGGTCTCGCGCACCGAGAGCGCGCCCTTCACGCTGTATCGGCGGCAGGCGCCGCTCCGAGACCCGCGAAAGCTGCACGGGGCCCTCGACGGCCTCGTGCTGTGGGTCTCGCCCGATGGCTCGGCAGAGCTTCGGACGGAGCTCGGGCGGTCCCTGCTGCACATCGACGACGACCCCATCCGCGTGGTCTGGATGCTCGCCGAGCACTCCGAGGCGCCGCGGGCGTTGTCCTGGGCGGTCGGCACCGAGACGACGCGCCGGCATCTGGCCCTCCTCCTGCAGTGCCTCGACCTGGACGGCGTCAGCCCAGGGCGCGACCTGCTACGCTACCTCGACGAGCACGAGCTCTCGGGCTGACAGACCCGACCACGACAGACACGAGACCCGACATGACAGACACCGACTACTGGCAGGGCGCCCCATGGGTGCCTCGTGCGTGGCAGCGCGCGGCGTTGCCCGTCATCATCGACCGACTGCGACAGGGCAAGCGCGGCATCGTCTCGGCGACGATGGGGTCAGGCAAGAGCATCCTCCAGACCGCGCTCGTCGCGACGGCGCTCCCGAAGGCCGGCGACCGGGCGATCGTCGTCACCGCGCCGCGGCAGGCGCTCGTCTCCCAGCTCGCCGACACGATGCGGGCTTGGTTGGGCGACGAGGCGGTCGGCCGCTACTTCGAGGGCGCAAAGGAGCACGACCGGCCCGTCGTCATCGCGTGCAACGCGTCTGTCTCGTCGCTCCGAGACGCGCTGGAGGAGTGCGGGCGCCGCGTGGCCCTCTTGATCTGCGACGAGGCGCACGGGACGCAGGGCGCGACGCTCCAGGCCGAGATCCCGAAGCTCGCACCGGCTGCGCTCGTCGGCTTCACCGCGACGCCGTTCCGCTCGGCGCCGCGCGAGTCGTTGGAGCTCTTCGACGAGGTCTTCGTCCGCTACACGCTCGCCGACGCAGTCCGCGACGGCGTCCTCGTGCCGATGCGTCACGAGCGGTTCGAGGGCTTCGACCCTGACGACCTGGACG
>Ga0209645_1001387_pt1 | contig 12179 bp, 13 predicted proteins | sample ETNvirenome_6_30_FD_184070 | JGI IMG/M metagenome (GOLD analysis project Ga0209645, IMG submission 184070) | Marine viral communities from the Pacific Ocean - ETNP_6_30 (SPAdes) (version 2) | ecosystem: Environmental > Aquatic > Marine > Oceanic | place: Pacific Ocean | collected 2013-06-19
TCGTCTGGATTGTTTTTACTAAAGTCTAAAAACTCTCTCAAAGAATTTGGTTTGTATAATTCAAAAATTTTATTCTTCATTCTATTATTCTCTTGACACAGATATAACGATTCCTATATAGATGTCAAGTAGAAAGTATATGAATTATAAATTTAAAACAAAACCATATGAGCATCAGCTCACTGCGTTAAAAAAATCGTGGGATAAAAAAGAATATGGCTATTTTATGGAGATGGGTACAGGTAAATCAAAAGTGCTCGTTGATAATATGGCTATGCTTTATGATAAAGGTAAAATAAATGGGGCATTGATCATAGCACCAAAAGGTGTTTACACCAACTGGTTGTCTCAAGAAATACCAAATCATTTAGTTGACCACATAAAACCCAAAATGGTACTATGGACTGCAACAACATCCAAAGCAAAGGATAAAGAGTATCAAAAATTATTTGAGCCAGACCTAGACCTTCACATCCTTATAATGAATGTTGAAGCTTTAAGTACAAAAAAAGGTGTAGAGTTTGCGTATAAATTTCTAAGAACCCATAAAACAATTATGGCTGTGGATGAGTCTACAACTATTAAAAATCCAAATGCAAAGAGAACTAAAAATATATTATTGCTTGGTAAGCACGCCAGATACAGACGTATCTTAACAGGTTCACCAGTGACTAAATCACCGTTAGATTTATATAGTCAATGTGCTTTTTTAGATGAAGATTTATTAGGACACGTATCTTATTATACATTTAGAAATAGATACGCTGTTATGATAGATAGAAATTTTGGTGGAAGAAGAGTACAAATTGTAGGATCTTATCAAAGATTAGATGAGTTAGAAGAGATATTAAAAGAGTTTTCATACAGAGTACAAAAAAAAGATTGTTTAGATTTACCTAAAAAAATATTTATGAGTAGAGCTGTTGAGTTGACTAAAGAACAACAAGAAGCTTATGCCACAATGAAATCCGCGGCCCTCGCTTCTTTAAAAGGTAAGATGGCTACAGCTCCTCACGTATTAACACAACTTATGAGATTACATCAAATATCTTGTGGCCATTTTAAATCTGATGATGGTGTAATAACTACTCTTCAACATAATAGAATTGATGAGCTTCTTGACGTTACAAATGAAATGGAGGGTAAAGTTATTATATGGGCTAACTATGTTCACGATATTAAAGAAATTACACAGGCCTTAGAGGTTGAATATGAAGAGGGTTGTGTGGTGCAGTATTATGGAGAAGTATCATCAGAAGATAGACAGAGAGCCATCAAAGAATTTCAAGACCCAAAATCAAAAGTAAAATACTTTGTGGGTAACACGCAAACCGGTGGTTATGGTTTAACTCTTACAGCCGCTAATAATGTAATTTATTATTCTAATAGTTATGATCTAGAAAAAAGATTACAATCAGAAGATAGAGCACATAGAATAGGTCAACATAAGCCAGTAACATATGTGGATCTCATAGCAGAAAAAACTGTTGATGAAAAGATTATAAAAGCTTTAAGAAAAAAAATTAATATTGCATCCACAGTTATGGGTGATACAGTCCAAGACTGGATATGAAATACCCGTTTTACATAAGAATGGCTATACTATTGTGTGTTGGTGCTTTTGCACCAATTGGTATTCATCATATTGTTTTTAAACTATGGGATGTTACTATATTGCGAGCAGCAGAAATAACTTTTATACTATGTATTCCAATTGCTTATTGGATGGCTAGTAAAATAAATGAACGATGGCATGATGATAGAGAATGAAACCTATAATGATAACATTACTTTACCTCACCTTTGGAGGGGATATTAAATTAGATACATTTGAAATAAATGATTCTTGTTCTTCGTGGTTTCATTACAATGTGAAAGTGCATGAGAAAAAGAAAAAAACATTTTTATCTAATCATTACTACCATACCTACGAGGGTAAAAAAGTTATAGGTTATATTTGTGGTGGAGAGGAACCTCAATGAGTAATTTTTTCTTTCCATACTTTGGACCTTTAATAGGACATACAACTCTTACTCCACAGCAAGTTAAAGATTTAAAAAAAATTTGTAACACAAAAATAAGTAATCATAAAAATCTAGCAGGCCATATAAAAGATGAGTATCTTTTAAACGCTGTAGATTATGAAAAAATTGTTAAACCTCAGCTAGAAGGTTATAAAAAATTATATAAAAACTTTTACAACAAAGAATTAAAGTCTATAAAAACTACAACTGCCTGGGTTAATTATATGAAAGCAGGTGATTTTAATCCTCCACACATTCACATTAATTGTAGATTTTCTTCAGTATTGTTTGTGCAATTTCCTAAAGAAATATTAAAAGAAAACGATGAACATCAAGCTGCCAGCAAAGGTCCTGGTGCAATAGAGTTTTTTTATGGGGAAAATCAAAGAAGAGACAATGTTAATTCTTATGCAATAGTTCCTAAAGAGGGAGATATGTTTATCTTTCCCGCTTTTCTTACGCACTTTGTATATCCATTTAAAAGTAAAAACGTAAAACGAATATCTATTGCTGCTAATTTTGATTAAAGATCAACTAATCCAGTTTCTCTGTTTAAATATTTATATTCTATTTTGTGAATGTTAAAGTCATTCATAAGCTTCTTGCAAATATCTGTGTGATCAAACTCACCACAAGAGTATACATCCATTTGTAATAATGCAGGTTTTGGTTCATCCCAAATATGCATAGCAATATGTGATGTTTCTATAATTGCAACAGCTGTTATTCCTCTGTTACCAGGCATATTACAATACTTTACATAAGGCCCCATAAATACTTTCATATCTATAGACTCTATAAACTCTTTCATCCAGTTTTGTAATTGCTCTTCGTCTGTTGGTGGTCTGCTTGCCTCCGCACGAATAATTAAATGTTTATGAACTAGGAGGCTGTTCTTCATAACGCTAGATCTCTTCGTATTGAGTTTTACCAGCGTCATTACGGAAGGCACGTAAAGTTTGTTTTCGATTGCCGTCTTCATTGTATGATACGTGTATCCATCCACTGTTTGGGTCGCCGTCGTAAAATTCTAAAATGGCTTGATCAAACTCTAGGTTTTGAGTGATCCAATCAAATAATTCTCTATTGTCTACTGAGTAACATTCGAAGTCTGCCGCCTGCCCCTTGGCATGTTGCGAATTGACTGAACTGCCTATGGCTACACATAAGTCTGGTGATCTATATCCTGATGATACACTTACAACGCCCCATTCATCTCTAACAGGTTGTAATACATTTTCACAAAGTAATTTTAAATTTTCTATATGCTCGTCGGTAGGTGTATTATCAATACCTTTACGATCCGCTGTCTGCGAAGCTACTAATTCTTTTAAAGAAAAGTTTTGACTTAGCCTCATCCAAACATCCTCTCTAACATAAAGATGACTGCAGTTCCCGCAACAGTTAAAAGAACCCAATAGAGTTTATCTATCTTACCGCCCAATTTTTCTACATCTCCATGTAAATGTGATAAATTTTTTTTGACGCCTGATATGTGTCCATACAGGGATAATATGTGTTCTCTTGTTGTTTTAGGTTTTATACCCATTAGCCAATTCCTCTTTGTTTTAATCTTATTGCTTGCTCGTCGGGCGATAATAGTGCGGTTTCTGACACTGTCAACCCTGTGTTTGGTATAATATTTGCTTGTGTTTGTTGCACCACTGGCGCTGGTTGTTTTGGAAGCGGTGGTGTTTGTATTGGTGGTGTAGGTCTTAAAGAAGCTATACCAGTATCTTGTGGCTCAATTCTAGGTAAACTGCTTCTTTTATCTACTGGTCTATCATAATAGAAAGGTTGATCAAAACTGTCTCTGTTTAATCTTCTAATTACTCTTTTCATTTGTCTTTTTGGAAATATAAATCTTTTATCTAGATCATACGTAAAGCCTTGTTCTTTTTCTCTTTTCTTAATTGTATCTAACTTTTTCTCAAATCTTTGTTCAGAGAAGTTAACTGGCGTAAATTTACCATTCATAATATTTCTAATTGTTTTAGAACTAATACCTTTTCTAGCTTTAAATAATTTTTTAATATCTCTATCACTTAAACCAAATTCTTTAGCTGCTTGTACAGCGTTGTATATATCTTTTTGTAATCTAAAAGCTTCTCTTTGTATGTCTACAAATTCATCTACAATAACTTGTCCACCTCTAGCCCTGATATCATCAAACTTATAAAAGTTTTCTGCTCTAAATACGTCTGATCTAATTCTTGTAAACTCAGATATTTTGTAATCTAAAGACTCTTTGATGTCTACATTGTAAGGTTTTAGACCTGTGCCTGCTCCAATGATTACATCGCCTGTCTCTCTTATTACACCTGTTGGTGTAGGTTGTTTTGTAATTGCATTAAAAAGTTTTTGACTAGATGTAACAATACCCGGCTCTAATACATTCAAAACATGCATAAGAGATTTTTCCCCTTTTTCATAAAGAGTATCTGTTTTGCTCCATATTTTTTTTCTTGTATCTGTTTCTCCTCTAGCTACATCTATAAAAGGTTCAAAACCAATAGGCGTTGTTAAATATGATTCAAAGAAAGTTCTAACAGGTCCATTTTTGCCAAAGAAAACTTCAAGCATATCTGTATCACCTAAAGATTTTTGTTCTCTTAATTTTGTAAAGATGGCTTCGATTGGTTCTATCACCACAGATTGTGGAATAAAATCTGATAGATCTACAACTTTAAATTTACCTTTGTCAGGTTTAGTCAATGCAAGCATATTTGAATTAGCTTGGTATTCTGGTGCAAAGTATTGTTTAAATAAATTCATTTCTTCATCACCTATTCCTGTTATTGCTCCATATAATCCTTTGATACCCATAGATGCGCCACCCAATACAGTATACAAACCAAGTAATCCTCTTATACCCATTTGTCTTAATTCAGGGTTTGTTGAACCTGCCTCTTTCATAGAGATGGTCATATTGTTAAATGTTGTTCTTAACATTTCTGCAGGGAAAGAAACGAAATTACCAAAAGGTGTTCTTCTTAATGCTTGAATAGCTATTGGAACTTTACTGTATGTGGGTAAAGTATTTCTTGTATACCACGCAGCTGCTTGTCTAATAGCTTCATCTATATCTACTTTACCGCCTGTTAATGTGGTATCTAGCATTTCTCTACCAGCTATGTCTCTAAACCATTTTCGTGCGTTTGCTACATCACCTTTAAATAAATCTTTTGTAAAAGATTTATACCAATTATATGTAAACCATTTCCAAACGTTATCACCACCTGCATATAATCTAGCAGCTTTTTCTGTAAATGGATTCTTTTCTAAAAATTTAGCCAGCCCTTCAACAGAAGCAATTTTACCGTTTCTAACTTCTCTTAATACAGCCGCAAGCTCTGATGCTACAATGTTTTCATCATACACACCGTATTTAATAGCCTCATCAATATTAGCTAGTAGTCTTAATTCTGCTTTAGCATCTCCTTTACCTGCATTAAAAATATCATCGGCTACCATTGCAATAGCATCTGTTGCTGAAGCTCTGCCACCAAGAACACCTCTTGCAAGAGGAAACATCATTGCAGAATAAAAGTTTCTTACTTGTGTTTCTGGAGATAATACAGTCTTACCATATTGAACCCCTGTTTTTAATTGTAATAAATTTTTGTAAACACCGTTTGTTAACCACGCATCTAATGGTCCCTTTGATGTAGTAATTGCTTCAACTAAATCTGCAGCACCATATAAAGGTTTTTTAACATCTGTTAATAAAGACTTCATAGCTCCAAGACCTTGAGCACCAGATACTCTTACTGGATTCATAATACCTGCTTTTTTTGCTGCTTCTTCTGTTTTAAATAAAATTCTTTCTTTAGTTAAAACTTTAGCTAGTCTATCAAATAAAAGTTTATTAGCAGTCTGTGTAGACATTGCTGAAACTGTTGTCATCACTTGTGATTTTAAATTGTTTTGTTGACCCAATAAATTTTTAATTACTGTAGGTAATTCTTCACCTGTTGCTATGAAGTCTTTCATTCTTATAACTTTTCCTATTTCATTTAAATTTTTTATAGGATCATACATATCAACTTTACCTAATCTTAATATTTCTCTAACCATTTCTTGTGCCTGTAGCTCTCTTGCTCTACCTACAGATACCCCAGGACCACCATAAACTTTTTTAGCTTGCACTCTATAAACTGCACCGCCTTTGCCATTAACTAAATTAAGAGCAAACTGTTGTGCTTTTTTAAATAAAGGTGAGTTTTCAGGAACTGCATATCCAGGGTTTTCAAATATAGCAAAAGACTTTCTCATATAACCTTTTACATTTTTAAGAACAGCGTTTCTTAAATCACCTGCTGGTAATAAGTCACCAAATGTCTTTCTAATTGTATCCATATCTTTTTTTAAAGCATTAGCTGTTACTCTTAAATCTTTTGGTAATGCTGCTAAAGTTTTTTGACCTTTTAAAAATTCTAATACACCATCTAAATAATAGTCTTGACTAGCTGGTGAGTTGTGCACTCCTTTGTTGTATCTACCCTCAAAAGATTTAGCTAATCTATAAGCTCTTTTTTCTATACTCTCTAATAATTTTTCTGTTCTTCTGGCAGCTCTTTTAATTTCTTGTCTTGCTGCTGTGGTTAATGAATATTGTTGTCCGGTTTGTGGACCCATAGATCTTAAATAAGCTAATTTGTTATCTAATTTTTTTAAAGATACTTCTAATGGTTTAATGCTTTCTGTTGAAAAAGTTCTCCACTTTGCAAAGTCTGGTAGTTTAGCGGTCCACGCTCCTTTTAATGTTTGTCCAAATGCAGGTAACACAACTCTTGTGCCTAACTCTTTAACTACAAACTGACTACCTTTATTGACTACTTGAAAAGGAATTTGTACACCAGGTATCCGTGCAGTAAGATATGATACAGGTTTAAAGATAGCTTTATCAGCTACCTTAGATCCTATGCCTAATGCAAAAGCTCCGGGTTTATATAATCCATATTTAGCACCAATAGGTAATGCTTTACCCGCAAAGGCAAATCCAACACCAAACGTTGCACCTTCAGCACCAAACTTTAATTTGTTTATAAACCTAGCTGCAGCTAAATCTCTACCTGTTTTACCTTCTTCACTAACAGGTTCATAAAAAAATGTTTCTCTATCTGGTTCTGCAACTAATGCATCAGCTGCTCCTAAAGATAAACCACCTTGACCAGATCTTCTAGCTATACTTGTACCCAGTTTAGCTGATCTTCTTAAAAATTTGTTTTCTATGTTAGATAATGTTTTTCTAAACCCTGTATAGAGTTTACGCATATTACCTAATTTAGGTATTTGATTAACAAGTTTTAAAGTTACCGTGCTGGGTAAACCGTATTGAACTCCTAGTCTTGTAATGTCACCAGTTAAAGTTTTTGGACTACCGTGTTCTTGTACAAATTTTCTAGTTACAGTGCTTAGATCTTTTGTAAAACTTGTATCAAAAGCATAGTCAACAGGTATGGTAAGTAAGTTAGCGACACCTTCTCCTATATTTGCAGTGGCTCCAGCTATAGCAGCTTGAAATTCTTTACCAGCTGTTGTTTGATCTTTCTTTAAATCTTCCTCAAATAAAGGTTCAAGACCTTTTTGTTTTCTTTGTTTATTTACATAATCTAATGCAAAAGCTGCACCGAAAGTTTTTGGATCATTTCTTAATGATTCAACAAAACCACCTACTTTTGTTTTAGGTTTTACAATTTTTACTTTATCACCAGGATTAGTTTCTAGAATATTTTTTCTTGTATCTACTTTTTTAAAAGACTCTTCTAAGTCAGGTATAGTAAGTTTAAACGGATCAGCCATGATTAGGCCTCCTGTGGTAATACTAATTCGACTCCGTATTTGGCATTGAAATTGTCTACATCTGCTTGTGTTGCAATTGAGGCAAAGTCCGCGAGAGCTTCATAGCTGTTGGCTAATAGTGTTACGATTTCATCACCTATCTCTTTAGGTAGTCTTGCTCTTAATTGATCGTAAGTTAATTGCATAGGAGCTGCTTGTGTAGGATCAACAACTTCTGTTTCTGACATATTAACATCTGTCATACCAGCAGGTGTTTGTGTCATTACATTAACATCTTCTGTCATCGCTACTGGTCCGCCTTCTGCAAAACCTGATTGTAGATTTTTTCCATACTCTTGTGTAATTCTTGTTGCCTCTTTAATTAATTCTTCAGAAAATCTTGGATCTTCCTCTGTTATACCTTTAGCTTTAACATTAGATTCTGCTGCCTCAAAAATTCTTTCTTGAACTTCATCACCTTTAACTATGTTTGAAATATCAGAAACATCTAAACCTTTTACAACAAAGTTTTCAAAGTCGTTTTGATACCTTCTTTCTATCTCTGCTAATTTTTTTGAATCTCCTCCAGCTGCTTTTCTCTTAAGTTTATATACTTCATCAAGATATCCTTTAATCGCATCAACTCTAGTTCTTGATCTTAATTTTGCACCTTTTAATTCTATTTCGCCAGCTGTTACAGCTTTAACTAAATCATCTCTTCGCTCTCTACCTTTAGCTTCTCTCGTATCTATCGAAGTTCCAAGGTCAACTCCTAATTTAGACAAAGGTTTTGATACTGTAGCAAGTGTTCCTTTAATACCACCACCTTCTGATGGTGTGCCTAATATGTCTAAACCTGCACTAGCTATTCTTAAGTAATCACCAACTGATAAACCTGGTGATTGATATGCTGGAATTTGTTCTTCAACACTTCTATAAATATCTAATACTTCACCACCTGGTGCATAACCTGGTCTACCTAAACCAGATGCAATACCAGTACCATAACTAGATACTTTACCACCTCTAAACATTGGTCTTCTTAATATTCTACTCATTATATTCTCCTAATAGCTCCTGCTAATCCAGCTGCACCAATACCTAATCCTAATAATTGTTGTGTTGCACTTGGTGGAGGTGTTGATTGAACTTGTGTTGCTGCAGGGAATCCACCGATAACTGATGCTAACTGTGGTCCAATTAATCCTAATTGTGTGTAATCTCCAAACGCTGCTTCTCTAGCTGCCTCTTGATCTGCTGCTAGTTTAGCTTGATCTATTTGTCTGGCTTGTGAACCTAATGCTTGTTGATATTGTCCTAAACCTTGTCTTGCTTGAAGGTCAGCTGCAGCTGCTGCTCTTGCATTTTGAAATCCAGCCTCTCTTAATCTAGCTTCTTCAACTGCTCTAGCTATATCAGCTGTTGCTTGATATTCACCTAAAGCTGCTGCTTCTCTACCACCACCAAAAGCTCCAGCTTGTGCTGCTCTTTGTCTTAAAGCTGTAATTCCTTTTGCCTGTTCTCTATCCATAGCCGCAAGCGAAGTATCAATAACTTCTTGTTGGTATGGTGACATAAATTGTTTGTAAGCGTCTGCTCCAACTAAAGTGTCTAAACCTGCTGCAGCTGTTGCTGCTTGTTGTTCTAGTGCTGATTGATCCTGTACAAATTGTCTACCTGTATATGTAGCTGTAGGAATAGGATCTTTAAGAAGTTTTAATCCTCGTTCTGTAATACCTAAACCAGCTGATTCTACAAATGGTTCACGAAGTTGTCTTGTTATTGTTTCTGCCATTATATTTTTCCTTCCAAACTATACATCATATCATACATTCTTTTTGCACCTTTGTTAACACTTCCTCCACCTGCTGCTCTAACAGCATCTGCTGTCATTACAAATTCATTTTTACTTAATCTTGCTGGTACATCATCAGCTCTCTCTTTAGAACCTTCAGGTATAAATCCACCACCTCTCATATCTTTTTCCATTATACCACCATCAGCTGCTTCCATAATACCGTCCATTTTTTTAGGTTTTGGCATTTTATCTATGTGGTCTTTTCGTAACATACTTTTGCCAGGTCCAATATCATCAACATTATCATCATGAACTTCACCACCATCTTTTTTATTTTTTCTTTTTTTCATAGATTCTCTTATCTGATCTATTACACCATCTTGTGCACCCTCTACATATGTTTTAATAAGATCATTATCAGCACCTCTTTTAATTAACATTTCTATTTGGTTTATAGATACTTGACCACCGTCTTTGTAACGACCACCAACTCCTTCATTATATGCTATTTCGCCCGCTTCTTCATAACTGTAACCTTGATCCATTAATTCTTCTACTCTATTTTGAAACCAATCTGGTCCTCTCATCCTACCACCTCTAGCCATACCTGCTCTAGCCTGTGCTAAAAATTGTGCAAAAGACATTGGTTCTAATCCTTGTTCTTCCATTTCAAAAACATATTGTTCATACATTTCTTCCATATCAGTTTTATATCCTGATGCCATTTGCATAATACCTTCATCATCTGCGGAACTTCTAAATTTATTCATTAGTCTTTCTAATTCTTCTTGCATCATTTGCATTTCATCTGGAGTTAAATCTTTATATGGTTTACCAAATAAATCCATAGCCATATCATCGTAGTTATCTTTTGGACCAGGAGCTGATGCCATCATTATACCAGACTCTTCTACTTCTTCTTCTACTTCACCGCCTCTAGCAAATTTCATCATTGGAACAGGTTGAACGGGTCTAGAAGCTCTTTCAAGAGTTTCAAGTCCTCTTAAAGCTGTATTTAAAGATTTGTCAAAAGCATCATCATCATCGTCATCTCTATCAGGAAAGTTAACTACAACATCACCTTTTTCACTAATCGTCATTTCAGGTTCTTTTTTCTTTTTCTTTTTTCTAAACAGAGCTTTCATAGCATCTTTAGAATCTTTATAACCTCTTGAAAAGTTTTCTAAAATCTCATCAGACATTTCCATACCTCCGTTAGCAAGATAAGCTATGCCACCACTTTCATATCCATATCTATCTAACATACTATTAATATATGAAGAATCATAACCAGCTCCACTATAAATATTAAATATAGCTGATCTTCTTTTAGTTTTATCTAATACACCTTGTCTTCTTAATTCTTCGTTGTACTTATCTATTTCGTCTTGATTAATTTCTTTAAATTTTGCAGTTTGATCTATTGCTGTTTGTGCACCAATAGTTTTTAATGGGCCAAAATTTCTTACAGCAGCCTCTCCTTGGCCTGCTATATTAGCTAATTTTTCTGTAAAAGTTAAAGCAGTTCCAGCATCTTTTACAGGACCAAATTTTGTAGCAACTTGTCCTAACCCACCTGATATTGCTCCAGGAGCTGCTGCTAAAATTCCTGCTCTTAATGGATCTCCTTGCTCATCTGTAGCTGCAGACGTTGCTGCTGCTATTAATCCTCTTTGTGCTAATGCTGTTCCCAGTCCACTACCAAATGTTAATCCTGCAGTAGCAGGTCCAAAGCCAGCAGCGATATAAGGTAAGAAAGGTCTTACCTCTTTAGGTATAATTTTCTTTGCTATTTTACGAACTGGTCTGAATATTTTTTTAAAAAATCCCATAATATGTCTCTAATTAATGTAGTGAAATGCAAGTCTGCTAGGCTTGTGTACGCAGTACCGTGCATTTTACTTGTTTTTTTACTCGCAGTCAATCTAGAATATATTGGTAGCAGCGCCCAAAGGTACTTCTTCGACAGTCACTTTTACATCTCTTCGGATGTGTCCAGATTGTGTAGAAGTATCAGGGTTTTGTACGTCTGCCAACGCTTCTGCGTCTGACATATACTCTTTGCCTGTAACTGTATTTGTTAACGTTACTTCACATTTAGGCGTGATCACTGGTACTTTTTTACCATTGATTGTCTCATACCTAATAGAAGCTTCTGTTTCTATAAACGGCATTATCTATCCTCCCTATTTATTTCTAGTATTGATGCAATAACATCTACTGCACCACTGCTTGCTTGTACCTTTAATATTTCACTTTCCTCCATAATTAAAGGTTCACTCAATACTTGTTCCTTTTGATTAGCAGATAAATCTACATCATTATCTACTACAAAACTAGTTGCAGCTGCATTTACTAAAGTAACTTTAACAACGGCTGCACTACCGGCATCTTCTGATACTAATAACGATTTAACAATAGCTCTAGAATTAGTTGGCACAGTATACAAAGTTGTAAGTGCTGTTGATGTTAAACTTGTTTTTTCGTTCTTATATATATTTGCCATTAACCTAATCCTAACCAAGTAAATCGTTCTTGGTCTTCTTTTTGTTGTCTTAAAAACGTAGAGTTTA
>Ga0209645_1001388_pt1 | contig 12179 bp, 25 predicted proteins | sample ETNvirenome_6_30_FD_184070 | JGI IMG/M metagenome (GOLD analysis project Ga0209645, IMG submission 184070) | Marine viral communities from the Pacific Ocean - ETNP_6_30 (SPAdes) (version 2) | ecosystem: Environmental > Aquatic > Marine > Oceanic | place: Pacific Ocean | collected 2013-06-19
GGTATTATGCTAGAAGACTTTTGTTATAATAACGTTTATTATTCCGGAAAAGATATAAACAATTTCATAAAAGATTTATATTCTAAGGAAATACTCCTTGATAATTTAGAGGAACAATGATATAATATATGTATAAGTTTTATGAGTAATAGTGATAAAGAATAAAAATGAGTCATAATATAACAGATAGAGATACCCAAGTAGGGTTGCAGCAAGCATGGCATGGATTGACAGAAATCGTCGATGCTATTGATGTTAACGATAATGTGTTGACAGAGTGGGAAGTGGAGAGAATGCCGCTTACTTATATTAACGGAGCAGGAGAAGAAGTAGAGACCGGTTACGGTATTCTAGTTGGATCCGACGATGGAGAGATGATTGGCAAACCGATGTCGCCATCTTATAAGCAAGTTACTAACGAGCAGTTTTTAGACCTCGTAAGCGACGCAATGAGCAAGCTACCGAAAGCTAAGATTGAATCTATTGGCTCGGTATGCAATCGCGGTAAGGTATTCGTTACTGTAAGCTTAGACGGTAAGAGTAATTATAAAGTCGGAGACCGAGAGTTTAAAGATTATCTTAACTTCGGTAACGCGCATGATCAGACGTCGAAACTCTGGATTAATAATACTAATACCTGCACCGTTTGCGATAACACTTTTACATACAATCTCAACAATAAGAGTAGTATGGTAGGGAGTGCGGTACATAGAGGAGATATCGAGTTAAAGCTCGCTGACTTGTCTAATGTTGTTGATGACTTTCTTGGTACGCAAGAAGACTTCCGCAAGAAGTTTGAGAATCTTATCAAGAAGAAAATCTCTGCTAAAAATGCGCAGTCGTTGTTTACTGGGTTTCTTATGCGGAATAATCCCAAACAGGGTCTGAGTACTCGGTGCTTGAATACGGTACAGTCTCTTAATAGTCTGTTTAAAAGCGGTAAGGGTAATCGAGGAGAAAATTATGCTGACGCATTCTCTGCTGTTACCGACTACTATACGCATAACAGTACTCGCGGACAGGGTGCAAATCGTCGTAATCAATACGTCTCGTCTGAATTCGGATTGGGACGGATGAATAAGCAAAGTTTCTGGACAGTTGTAAATAACGAGCAGCTGGCAGCAAACACCATCGAGAGAGGTAACAAGCTTCTTTCGCTGGTTAATCAGTAATAAAACAAATAAATATATATTAATATGCAATTCAAAGAAGTAACTCAAGGGTTTACCTTCGCGCAAGAAGAAGGTGATGTAATCAAAGCTTACGATACTGTCGGAGATATCAGCGATATCCAGCCGGTCTTTATCAGCCAAGTAAGCGTTGATAATCAGAAGGATTTTGAAATCGAGATTTCATATATTCTTATGGACCATTTAGCTGTTGAAAACTAATTTAAATAGTATATACTTTAATCATAAGGGGCTCTTCGGAGCCTTTTATTTTTATAAAACCAAGTTATGAAAATACAAGATTATATAATAACGACAATTGTCTTAAAGCTAGAGAAGATTAAGACTCAGATTAAAGATGGCGATAAGAGTAACGCTATCGCTGAGATTGATTGTCTCTTAGAGAACTTAGAGAGGTTTGATAAAGATGGATCCGATTGTAAAGACTCTTCTGAATAAGTTTTTTATTGACAATTACCCGACAGTGTATAAATCTACTCCGGAATTAAAGCAAGAAGGAGACGATTACTTTTACACAACCAACGAGGATAGCGACATTATTTGTTTGATGCCTCTAGAGATGGTTTTAGGAACTTAGATATAATATAGTATGTCAAGATTAGCAGCTGATCCTAACAGAAAGTTATTCATTCAGAAAGAGAAATTACCTCTATGGGAATGCTGGGACTATAAGACATTTTATATGACAGTCCGTAAGCAGAATACCGAATTAGATAAGAGACATCGTAGAGATGAAGACAAATATATTCTGTATATGAGCTCGTCTGAGACATTCGATAACATCGATACACCAGAAGACGCTATGAAGATGGGATACGAAAGAGCTAATAAATTATATAATCGCCGCTTGAAATCTAAACCAAATATGGTATAATAGAGATATGAAGAAACATAAAGAGGGAGATTATATTACGTATAAAGTCCAGTATCCGGGTAACGAGCAAGTATTCCACGCTAACGGTACTATCGAGAAAATTGTAGAAAAAAACGGAAAGACAGAATATCTAGTTGCAGAAGGTAATGGCGGCGCGAGTATGACTTACGTCGACCCAGAGACAGTTGTAACGCTTCTAACTGAATAAATTTATGGCAAAACGAACATTACAAGGACGAACCCAGTTTAAGGGTGGAGTAGGAAAAACCACCGGTCGCTCTCGCGGCCCGATGGTGTTTAATGAAATTGTTAACCGAATGGTAACGCCAAAGATTGACGAAGCCATTAAGAACAATAGAAAGGATAAAGTTTAATTATCCGTTAAGAAGATTTGTAACTGCAGTTACGACGTCAGCATTAGTCCACTCAGCAGGTGTATCGTAGTTGTCACCACTAAGTTCATCTAATTCAAGACGACCAACTCCTTCGACGAAAGCTACAACTTTCTTCTGACCAGGAATGTCGACAATACGACGAATGACAACGTCACCGTTAAGGGTAACTGATTGTTCTGGCTGTGTTACATACTTCTTTTCTGAAGATAGATTTACCGTTAATTGACTCATAGATAATTATTTAATAAAAAATAAACGAAAATAAAATAAAAATGAAAGAGAAAATAAAAAGAAAAATTATTTTTTTATTAATTGCAATCGCAATTATTTCAGCTCCTCTAGATGTTGCATGGGGACTTTACTTCGGTGTTATGGCTAACTTAATGATTAACGCTTTCTGGAATAGTAAATTATTCCCTGAAAAGAAAAAACCAGTAAGAGAGCTTATTACAGAGTCTGTAGCGCCGCCTACACTCTAATATGAATTGCCGAAGTGGTGGAATGGTAGACGCTTTAAAATATATGCTCGGATGCTGTAACTGGTAACCAGCTCGGTCTTAAAAATCGAGGTCCGTAAGGACGTGTGGGTTCGATCCCCACTCCGAGTACCATTTTTATTTGGTAGTTTTAAGTTTAAAAGTAAGTGCGTCTGACTAAATATATATATATGAGAAAAGATATACTAGAACGACGTGAGGAGATACTTAAATGGATTGAAGACTCTAATCATACGATATCTCATAGAGAAATCTGTGAACGATTGAATTGCCGGATTACTACAATGCATTCTTATTTCAAGAAGATGGGTATTGAATATAATGGTAATCAATCATCAAAGAATATAAGAATACAAAGTGATGATGTATTCTTTGCAAAGAATTCGACAAGATCTAATGCGATGATTAAGCAGAGATTACTCCAATATTCTTTAATACCTTATGAATGTAGTCATTGTGATATTAAAGAATCATGGAACGGTAAACCAATTAACTTACACTTAGACCATATCAACGGTGATAATAGAGATAATAGATTAGATAATTTGAGATTCTTATGTCCTAACTGCCATTCACAGACAGACACTTACTGTGGTAAAAGTATTAACCGCGGTAAGTTAAAGGTAAGCGATGAAGATTTGAAAGCAGCTCTTAAGGAGCATCATACAATAAGAAAGGCGTTGATGTCAGTTGGACTATCACCTAAAGGTGGTAATTATAATCGATGTCATAAAATTTTAGGAACAGTGATATAATATTATTGTATAACCACGGTTCAAGTCCGGCCTTCGGTACCATAAATATTTTTATGCGGTATGCTTTAATTATATTATCCTTAATGTTTACCTCTATCGTGCAAGCGGTAAATATGGATGATGTAGTTAGTTTAGCTAGAATATATTCACCAACGCTGTTTGAGTTTAGATACGATAACATCTATCATACACTAACAGCAGAGAAGTTAAATTATATTATAACAGATCATAGTAAGAGGGTTAAAAAATATAAGTTTATAGCTTCAATCAATCCCTACGCAAATACATACTACGATTGCGATGATTACGCAACAACATTTAAAGCAGCAGTATCTGATAGAAGCTTAATCGATGGTAAGAATTATGCTTGCGGTATTATTATTGTTTATCAGCGAAATGATTTCGGTGGTATAAAAGGAAGCGAGACTGACACACACGCATTAAACCTTATTGTATTAAGCAATGTACCTTTCGTAATCGAGCCACAATCTTACCATATGGTGCCGCTTTACGATTACATCAATAAGCATGAAATATATTTTCTTATGATGTAAATCTTTATTTGATTTATAAAGGGAACTATAATATAATATATGTATGGACGAAAAAGACATTCCTATTATCGAAATCTTACTTGAATCAGAAGACTACGTACCCTTCGAACCAAGTAAGCATAATAAGTTTCATTTTAACATCGCTCGTCTGGTGAAAGATGAAATCCGATCTCATAAGTGGGTCGAGGCTGAGAAAGGAAGAGAGTTAACTTGGGAAGGCGCAGTTAACGAATGGATGAATTATCACTATGATGATTTTATCATGGCGATTATTCCACAGAAACGTATTTTAAAATTCTTCGAAAAGCAATCGACGAAGTGTTTTCATGATGGTAAAGATTTATTAAAAGATGTCGGACGCGCTATGTTCTACGAACCATACGAAGGTCGTTTGTCACAAAAAAGAAAATAATATGAACTTGTCCCGTATCCTCTCCTTGACAATTGTTGGATATGCTGCACCACGCGGGCTATCCGCCTGCACAGCGAACCAATTCAATCCAAGTGATGGTTACTCGCCTGAAACAACAGGGAGCAATGGGTTGATCACCATTGGGGCGTTTCTCCTTTACAAAACGGAACTGTGATATAATTGGAGTATGAGTGAATTAGAAATAGTCGGAAGTTTTTTGTTGGTAGCTATATCAATGGTTGCTTTAATTGAACTAATATCAAAATGAAAATAACATTAGAACAACACGGAGATAAAATCTCTATTGAAACGGAAGGCGATGATCATAGCGCTACAGAATTCATTGATTATATATGCCAATTGATGTTGTGCGCTGGTTACCATTACGAATCAGTAAAACAAGCAATTTACGGAAAAGCAGAAGAATATGAGCCATATGAGCATGACGGCGAAGCCATGGAGGCTGAAAGGCAAGAATATGAATTGCATGAATGGTGGAATAGTCTTTCAGAAGCCGAGCGTGAGCGTGAGAACGTAGAACTCCGTAAGGATAAGGAGCGCCTCGACTGGTTACAATCCAGCGACTTAACATTAAATAGCTGGGAAGAGGGTGACATTTGGGGCAGTAAAGGAGTTTGGACAATTAGAGAATTTATTGATGAAAAAATAAAGGAAGACCTATGAGATATAAAAACGTAGAATTTCGTCGGCCAAGTGTTGCTGATTCAAATGGTTATACCGTGTCAAGTGATCGATCGGCAGAAATTGTTGCTTGGAAAAAATCATCTAATAATGGAAAGGAATTCTGCTGTACTCTTTGCTGGATTAAAGAAGATGAGGAAGGTTTCTACATCGAAACTATTGGAAATCGATTTACTGAATATGAAGATATCGAAGCACTGATGCACGTTGCGAAATATGCTCTCAGAATCTTAGATACGGAAAAGGAATTCAAAGAAGGATGTTATAATTGAACACTATGGAAGAAGCACTAAAACTAATACTTGAAGCAACGACCTTTCGTGTGCAAAACGAAAAGTCTTATGAAGAAAAATCCATTGATGCATTCTGTGCATACAATAAAGCAAAAGCGATTGCAAAAGAGCGAATGCTAAAGGCTATTGAAGAACTATGAAAATTAAATACCTGAATAGATTTCACCAACCACGATATTTCTATCAAAAAAATGATTTCTGGTACTTTGATGTGGCGGGTGACGAACACGTTGGTGCATCGATAAACGATGATGGATCATTCTACCATGTAGATCCAAGTGGTGGCCCATTTATTTCGATCGATACGAACCTTCGGGATGTACATAAAGAGTTGCCAAACACAACCCCAAAATCAATCGAATGGGATAAAGAAGAAGGTGTGTATAAATTAACAGTAAATGAAACTAACTAAAAAGATAATTCAATTAGAAGATGGAGAAGTTGGTATTCAATTCGAACCCGAAGAACTCGAAAAACTTGGATGGGAAGAAGGTGACGAATTTGAATGGATTTCAACAAAGGAAGGATATAAACTTATGAAGGTAAACACAGGAATCACAGTTGAAGCAGAATTAGATGATAAAGCACTTGATGTTGCAAGCTTTATTCAACAGTTATCTGAATTTCAAGATCAGAAGTTCGAAGCTCTTTGGAAGGAATGTAAAGAGAAAGAGTGGATCAAGGGTATAGAAGAAGATAGCGCGAAGGATTGGCTCTTTGATTATATCTTTAATGGTAATGAAAAGGATTGTCTCGGTTTTCGAAAATCCTTTAGCGAATATATCGGAGCAGAATGGGAATAGATCTATGGTAAGCTATTTCGAAACACGAGTAGAAGCTACAGAAGAATTAGAAAGACGAGGCTGGACTAAAGCTACTGATATCTGGCCAGGTATTTGGAGAAACACCGATGGTAAGACGTTTGTATGGTTTAAAGCTTTACAAGTAGAAGGTATTAAATTTAATCCTAAAGATAAACCATTTAATAAGTAATGAAAATATTACTATACTCTTACTTACAATTACTTTTAATCAGTATGAATACTATCAACGTTGCTAACGGTCGTGTGTTAGCAAGTATTGTATTCTCTTTCCTTATCGGTATTGCCTGGTGTGTCGGTGTAAAGGGAGTTGCTAACGGTAGCTTAAAAGAAAAGCTTCAGTACTGTACCGGGTGCTGTCTAGGTTGCGGTTCCGGAGTTATAATATCAAATACATTTTTCTCATGATAATTGAAGGAATAGAGTTTGAAGAAGCTGCTTCGTTTTATCTTGAAGATATGACAATAAACTATCTACCCTTTACTCTAAACTTAAATCTGTCAGCGCTTCAGTTGCTATAGAAACACCTCCTTCAGTTGCTAAAATATCCGGCTCCGGCACCGGGACAGCAATTTCATTATATGTATAATCTATATGTGACCCGTGCGTGAATTCGTATTTTGGCGCGCCTGTAATTGTCAACTTACTATTCCCAGCTGTACCAGTTGTCGTACCGCCACCGAACTCATCCGACTGAATAGCGCGTAATTCTCGCTGCCCGGTAGCAATGACACGTTCTAATCTAGTATCATCAAGACGTAAAGCTTTAACTTCACCTAAGTTGTCTCTATCAAGATTATCCTGTTGGTTAATACTATATATATTAACACGGGCAGTTTCTCCTGGGATTGCCGTAGCTAGACGGTGCCCTAGAACGGTGAAAGAATTGATATCAATATATTCGTTTCCACTATGCACGCTACTCTCAGGTCTTAAGTTAAAGACATGTCTCAAATATCTAAAGTCCACCGGAATCGAACCAGAAGCTGAGAATGTAGAGTTTCCTATACCAGTATACCCTTCGCCAGATCCGCTCACTGTATATGTAAACCGACCTGGGCCGCGGCCATACTCGAAAAAAGAATCAGCGTAGAACCAGTCATTTTTACCATCCCAATGTATCGAGTCACGCCAGTGCCAGGTAGCAGTTATCTTCATCGAAACCGCGCCTGCGTAGTCGGTTAAGTCCACAAAGGCAGAGGTATTATAATTAACGGGATCCTGTTTTTCTCTACCACCTCGAATGCCACCGCCAGCTGGCGCGCCCACATAGAAGAACGCAAGTGATAGTTTCCCATTATCAGCTTTGATTGTTACAGATGTTCCTCCTTCTATTTCTGGATCATATTCCTCGATGTTCTTGTAGTAAGAGTTAACGTGATATTCAGTGGCAAAAGCTGTATCAAACACCATTGAATAATCTCTATTGGTATGTTTGATATCTGCAATATCAAAGACCAGAGATATTGCATCACGGCCGATTTGATCTCGAAACCGGATTCCCTCCGGATAATCACCCGGGTGCATACCATTTGAATAATAAACCTCCGGCCATGGCGTGCTGAATGATCCATACGTACCATGTCTGTATTCCCGGAACGCGTATTCAGGTTTCAAGTACTTCGGTCCGGAAGATGCGTCGCGGAGTATGTTACCTGGTTGTACTGTGACCTCGGATATTTGAAAATCATCGGGATGTCTCCATGGAAGCTGAGTAATTGCGCGGCCCCGTATGCCAAGCAGCCAGAACCAACAAAGATATGACCCTCTGGTACCGAATGACTGAGGTATAAAATCGTTAGAGTCAAGCGGCCACGACGACTGGTTAATATAATATGGTATTGTAAATGGCCCTTCATCATCAAAATTCCATTCATCTATAACTTCAGTCGAGCCAGGCCTAACTTGTCTTAAGACTTCAGAGTATGATGACTGTTTGTTTGACCCATGCCAAACCCACCCAAACCTCGTCTCCTTCTCAGGTGTTCCAGTAGGATTAATTAGTTGGCCGGTGTTCATATCGTAGCGTAAGCTTCCACGCGCTTTCACCTCCACGGCGGTCGAATTGTGTACGTAGCCCATACTGTTGACGTCAAATCCAGTAATTATAGTAGACCTTTTACTATTCGGAGGAATTGTAACAACTACATGCTTTGAGAAGTATCTTTTGTAGATAAATTGAAAGTCCCCCTCATAATCAGTTTCATATTTAACCTGTTCAACGTATATTTCAAACTCTTCTTCTTCAGTTGTTGTTCCCGTTGCTATAGTTACCTCTAGTTTAACCCCTCCATCAACGTGCCCTGTACGCCCTGGAAGGTACCTACTTCGACCAGCATAATACGTCATATCACTAACGTCTCTTACTGTTATGACATCTTCTTTAAACAGCGGAATAGTTACCGGTACCATATATGAAGGCGTATCATCAACATCAATAACTTGATCGTTAGCACCAAGCCGGTCGACGTATATTTGGTCTATAGGATTGGTGTTTGTACTAAAATAATAAACATGTCGGTCACTTTCATTTATCGTACAAGCTACATATGGTGTATTTGATACTACCTCAAAATCGATCCATTCAGTATCTAGCTTTGCATCAAAAGCTAACATTGTCTGTGGCCATATATGATGTATTCCATGCATAATTCGGGATACATTCTTGTCACCCAAATAGGCATTACCTATATTGAAGTTAGTGAACGCTGGCGTTAACGCTGTCATTATATATTATTTATACAGCGGGTTTTTATTATAAACTCGTAAATACTTTTATGAACATCTACAAATATAATATTGACGTTACAGAATTTGAATTCAAGCCCTGGTTCCGGAAAGAAGTATATGAAGGTCAGATATACAATTATTTCGGATGGTTATGGTTTGTTATATCCTGGTAAGGAAATAATGGGAACATTGATATAATAAAGGTATGAATATTAAAGTACCGCATCCATTTAGTAGTCACGATAACCGGTTTGATGTACAAATTAACGGTAAATTCTATTTTTTACCTTTTTATAATAAAAGCCGTGATGAAGATATCTGGATGGAATATAAAGATACGGTCTTCTATAACTACTTCACTTGGTTAGGGTTAGCTATTAGCTGGATGAGCATCCGATAGAGGAACTGTGATATAATAAAAGAATGGACCCATTTGATACCGTAGATGTTACTGAAGATGGAGAGTTTATCTCCTTCAAAACTGGTACCCCAATAAGCGATGAAGACGTAGAGGAATATTTTGAAGCAGGCATTCCCTTCACCTGGAAAGCTGAAAATAAATTGAAAGAAGTGTCAGGTGATATCTTTAAGGAACTGTGATATAATTCTTGCATGCCCGTGAAGCGCCACGATGGAGGGTCGAGTAGCTAAATCAGCGAAAGGCCCTCCGGAAAAGGAACAGTGATATAATAATAGGGTAAAGAAAATTAATCATTAACAGAAAGATAAAATTATGCAATTCAAAGACGCAGCTAAAGTTATTCGAGATTATGAAAGTTCAGAGCTTGCAACAAAAGAGCGCAACGATTGTAGCGTACGTGCTTTTGCAGGTATCTTAGATACAAATTACGAACCAGCACATGAATTCGTCGAATTTCGTTTTTGCCGGAAAGAAAAGCAAGGTGTTGTAGCAATGCCGGAAATCTGCGATAAGATGGCAGAAAAAGGCGATACATATAACATCGACGGAGTTAGCTTTAAGATTGAAAGTCTTACTGAAGCAGACATTACCAACGAGTACAAACTCAAGGGTGAGATTATCAAGCGGCAGAAGACAGTTAAGTCGTTTGTGAGTAGTCATCAAACTGGAAGCTATCTAGTGTTTGTATCCGGGCATGTTTTTGCTGTAAAAGATGGTACTATTATTGATAATAACTCAGAAGAGTATCGCCCTACTCGTAAGGTTATAGCTGCAGTGAAAATTGTAGAAGAGAGTAATCAGTTGGAGTTGTTTTAAGATGGAGGAATATAGTAAGCATCTCAGCGAACAACGAAAGCGCGAGCTATACGATATGACTGACGCGGAATTCGATAAGATGGTTTTTAAAGATGCATCACCGTCAGAGTTTCGTAGCCCGTTAGACGTTTTCACTAAACCGGAACTCAATTTCATTTTAGACTACAGCGAGTCTCTCGGTACTTCAAACAGAGATTGGGTTACAAATTGCATTTTAGACGATTATTCCGATGCATAGAGTTGTTTCTCTTTTGGAACGCCTATATAATATAAATAGAAATTTAATGGCACTCTGAGCCAAATAAAGAATCAGAGTTAAACGACACGTAAAATTGGTGCCCAAACCAACTTAGTTGAGAGGGGTGAGAATGACTTTTTACGCCACCTTAGCTCAGCTGGTAGAGCGCGAAATTTGTAATTTTGATGTCGTTGGTTCGATTCCGACAGGTGGCTCCATTTTATGGATAAAACATACGTCTTTGTTTACTTTTTTATATAAATAACTATATGAGACAAAGTAAATGTAGACACTGTAAGAAATTATTTGATATAGACGATAAACCTAAAGGTTGGATGGCAAATCATAGTAGATGGTGCGATTCTAACCCGAAAGTTAAATCATACAAAGAAACTCTATCAAAAACACGAAAGAAAATAACACAACAATCGATAGATTTGAGAAACAGTGCTATAAGTGAAGCGCATAAAAGAGGCGCTTATGATGAAGCTAATAAAAAGAAAAAGGGTAAGCCTGGTCATAAACATTCAGATGAAACGAAAAAGATTTTATCTGAAAAAGCATTAGCATCTCCGCATAGAAGATTGCGTAAAAAGATGATAAAATATAAAGATGTTTGGTTGGATTCATCGTGGGAGTTATATTTAGCGCAAAGATTAGATGAGTTAAAGATAAAATGGATTAGACCTGAACCAATAAAATGGAAAGACAGAGAAGGTAAGATACATAATTACTTTGCAGATTTTTATTTACCAGACCATAATTTATATCTAGACCCGAAGAACCCATTTGCTATTAAAGTTCAGAGAGAAAAGCTAAATTGCTTATTTGAACAATATAGGAACATTCATATAATAGATAGTGAAGAGGGGTGTAAACAATTTATTTTAGACGGTGTAGCTCAGCAGGATTAGAGCAACGGATTTCTAATCCGTGGGCCGGGGGTTCGAATCCCTCCACCGTTACCATTTGTTCTTTGATATAAATTTTATTGCTCAGTGGTAGATAGGTAATACAGCGGACTGTTAATCCGTGCTTCGGCAATGCTGGTTCGAATCCAGCCTGAGCAGCTTTTTTAATTGTTCTTTGATAGATAAAATTTTACACAGGCGATGTTGAAAGTAGAAACATTGCGTGGGCCAGCGTCCGAGGAAGGCGGAATATCGACTCGGTTAGTTCTATCGCATTTTCGTGACCGTAAATTGCAAAAACACGGAGCGGGTAGAAGCATGGTGAGCGGCTGGTAACCGTAAGCCTAGATCCACAAAGACCATAATAGGAGTGACGACCTATCCTGTGTATCCTTTAATAGTTCTGATATTCTTAGGAGTATTGGGTAATGATCCACCATTCCAATAGGGGGTAACTAAAACGTAGTGTATAATGTGCTAAGACATAAGGCCTGTGGAATAGGCGTTGATTGAGCGGTATACTGTTAGATCAATCATTTATTATGCAAGGTAACTTCGCTACATCATCTA
>Ga0209645_1001389_pt1 | contig 12174 bp, 7 predicted proteins | sample ETNvirenome_6_30_FD_184070 | JGI IMG/M metagenome (GOLD analysis project Ga0209645, IMG submission 184070) | Marine viral communities from the Pacific Ocean - ETNP_6_30 (SPAdes) (version 2) | ecosystem: Environmental > Aquatic > Marine > Oceanic | place: Pacific Ocean | collected 2013-06-19
GATGATACATAAAAAAAGAGGGGGCGTTTAGCCCCCTTTATTTATCTTCCGTATTGTTTTGCCCCAACCTCCGCAGGAATTTTGAGCATTTCTATCTGCTCTACTGTTGAAAGATATTCTTTTAATACATAGAGTTCAGCTCTAGTCATATCTCCTATATCACCGTCAAAGTTTAATTCTTCTACAGCATCGTCAATTTTTTTATTATTATATTTACTGGACAGTTCATACTGTAAATCAATTGTATCAAGTGGACCTGAGTACTGTAGGTATAAAAAACTTTTAGCTAACTCTTTAGCTTCAGGTAGTATTTCTTGTTGCCAATAAAGCCTTTGTCTTTCAAGTGGCATATCTCTAAAAGCTTTACTATCCATAAGAGCTGAAGATTTAGCTTCAATAATATCGAATAATATGCCATTATATTCATTAGCAGCTTCTGGTGCTTGCATTCTAATTTTTCTTGCAGCGTTTAAACTAAAAGTGTCGTAACCTAACATATTCATTACACGTTGAGTATCTGTAAGCCTGATTGGTCTTATACCTAAAGACTTTGTAGATGTAATATCAGCTTCACCTATAGCTGCCTGTTTAAGTGTCTCTCCTCTTATTGACTCTCCAAGAAACAAAGGTAGAATATTATCTACATAACGAGTAGAGTCATTATAAAACTTATTCCCCTGATAACGATCAATAGGTCTAGCTTGTTGACCGCTTGCAATACCTGCAAGTGTATTTACAGGTTCTATAAAACGTGTTCCTGAAGATATAACTTGAGAACCTATACCACCAAAAGATTTACCAAAGGCTCTCCAAGATTCTTTCATATCTCCTTGAAACATATAAAAGAAAATTCCAGTAACATCTTGTTGAGTTTTATCTAGGTTTCTAAGAAGTCCTTGTAAAGTAAAATCTCGTGCAACTTGTTGAAGTAGTTCAGCAGGTGGCTCTTCTCCATCCATCCAGTATGAAGCCACTCTTGCTGCAGCTTTAAATGCTGAAACAGGGTAGTCATACTGCCTAGTGACAACTTCACCACCAACAGATGATTGATACAAACCAAGTCCAGCTTTTCTATCTTCTTTTTCCTGCTGTACCATAAGTGAAGCAAGGCTCCAAGATACAGCAGCTTTGGTAAAGAGTTCTCCGTATTCTTTATCTGAATACTTACCTGCAGCTTTACCTGCAATAGCAAGTCCAGATGCTTGTAATCCAAAATCTACTGTATTATTAAAAAATCTACCAAAAGGTATAAGCAGACCGATTCCAGGAATATTTCTTGCATCTTCAATCACAGCCGCAACTTCACCAACAAGTCCTGAGCCTTTATAGGATTTAGAAAAAATATTTTCTAGAGTTCTGCTAACAGCTTTTGTTTCTATTTCTGTATAAGCTTTAGTAGACATAAACTTGGCAGCATCTTCCCAGTTGTAAAACTCTGACCAACCTTTACCAGTTACAAGTCTTAACTGTTTATCCATTTGAAAAATAAACTCTTGAGACTTAGTAAAGTTATCTTGAGCTTTAACAAATGATAATGTTTGAATGAGGTCTACAGCATCTTCTGCTTTTTGCCCAATAAGTTTTTGATTGGGTGTAAACTTACCATCTGTAACAAGTTTAGTTACATTATCAATACCACCTGGAAGAGTGCTTGCAAGTGTTTGTAATGCTTTTGAGTTTCTAGTTAAAGCTGATTCAAATGCTGCATGAGTCATGTCAGGATCTAGTAATAACCGCATACGAAAATAATTAGAGTCAAGTATACTTCTTGCAATTTTGTATGATTTTTCTCCTGCTTGTTCCATACCAATGGCTTTAGCTAATGTTCCTCTACCTGCATGAAGAGTCATTAGGGCCATATCAGATACTGTATTAATACCTGCATTAGCACCCCAACCAATCATGTTAAGAGCACTGGTTGATGGGTTAGATACAAGTAATCTAATTAATCTATTTTGGTTGTTACGAATAAAGTCTGGAAGTTTTTCTGATAGACCTTCTGCTTTAGTTTTATCACCTTTTAAAAATCCTAGATCTAAAGCTGTGTCTATCATCTCAGCTATCTGTACATCTTTAATTGATGTACCGTTTAGCTTTGAACCCTGAGATGCTGCATTAAGAACTCTGGCAGAAGCATTCATCTTAAGTGCAAAAGTGTTAGCAAAGTCTTCTATCGTAAGAGTCTTAGCTTCTTTAAGTTTATTACCAGTAGACTTTTCAAAAGCTTTGATAAAAGTTTTTATATCTTTTGGATCTGATTGTTTAATTATATCAGCCATCCAGTTACTATAAAGATCACCCTCTCCCCTTGAGATATACACAAGTCCACGTTCTTGTGCAATTTGAGCTAGACCTTTAAGAACAACATTACCCTCATCGTCTACATGACCAAGAAGTAAATCTACAAAAAAGTCTGTGTCAAGATCTTTAAGTTCTACACCACCTTTTACCTTTTTAGTCCAAGTGCCACTTTTTGGTACTACTGAGTTTACATAATCTCGTATAGACTCAGACAAAGTTTTCATTACATCTTTAGCTTCTGGTTGAGTTACAGATACAGATGGTGCAGCTACCTTAGACTCACCTCTAAGCATAACTTTACCTGCTTGAATACCACCTATTCCAACTGCACCTACAGCAGCAATACCCATAGCAAATTTATCGTAATCGTCACGAACACCTAGCTCTATCAAACCATTTTGATATAGATATTCCATACCAACGTTTACTACAGCATCAATGCTAGCAGTGGTAGCAATTTCAGCAAGTGCTCCTTTTTGTGCTAGACGCTTAAGACCACGAGATGATAGTAGTTGGGCTGAATAGTTTTTAACTTGATTAGTAGTAGCTTTACCTGCTTCATCTATTGCTTTAACAAAAACTTTTTTACCAGTTTGTGAAACAGCTTTAGCACTAGCACCTGTAGCTTGTTTTTCAGCCATTTTTTGCAGTGCTTTTTTCTTAGCAACGTTAGTACCTACTCTTATAGCACCACCACCAACAAATTTACCTACAAGTCCACCTACTATGTTTACTGGATCAAGAATACCTTGGCGTATAAAATCTCCTGTACCACGAATTTTTTCACCAAGTGTAGTTTCTCCAGTATATAAACCTGCCATGTTTTCATACAAAGCTGCAGCAGCATGTGCACGAGCTAGCTTGTCTTCATCATCTTCTATATCATTTAGATAATCCATTTCAGATAAACCACGTACAGTGTTACCACCTGCTACACCACGTCTATTATCTAAAAAGTCATCTACAATTTTTGCACGACTTTGACCCTCTATAGATTGTAATCCATAGCGGTCAATCATGTAATTATTAATGATGGAAAACATACGGTCATCTTCCACCATTTCATTTTCTGAATAAGTTCCTGGCTCAGGAAGAGCAGGTTGTGGTTTAGGTAATCCAATACCTAACTCTTCAGGACTAAAACCTTTTGGTTGTTGCTGTGGTCCTAATTCTTCCAGAGTAAATCCAGTCATCTATTAATCTCCTAGTATAGGATAATATTGACCATCCTCTTTTAATTCAAATTGAATTTCTTGACCTACATAAGGTCTAAGTCTACGATCTTTATTTGCCATTTCTTGTGTTACTACACGAGTAGTATTTGTTGGTGATGGCGGAACTATATCAGAAGTAGGCATAGAAGATTTAATATACTCTCTAATATTAGGGTGTTTAGAAAGTCCACGGTAAAAAGATGGGTTTTCTTCTTCAAGACTTGTAATAAATTCAGGGGTAATAAATCTAGAAAGTAAATATGCCTCTGCATCAGCTCTAGTTCCTGAATCGCTACTTTTTAAGTTGTTTAAAGCATTCTGTGCATTTACTTTATCAGGATCATTTTCTAAACCTGCACGAGCAGTTCTAACTACATTTCTAATAACACTTTGATATTGTTGTTCTCTAGCAGCATAATCAGTTTTTTGTATAGTCTGTGGATCTATATCAATAAAAACTGTACGACCACTTTGAGCAGTCATATTTTTAACTCTTTTTGCTAAGTTATAAAACTCTTCTTTGTTTGTTAAATCTACAATTTCAAACTCTCTAAACAAATCTATTTTATCTTCTACAGATGTAGGTGCTTGTATAATACTTATTAAAGTTGGAAGATCTCTGAGGTTAATATTACGGTCATAATTTTTAGCTTGATCTTCTACAAAGTCATATACTTCAGCTGTTGCCATAGGATCTTCAAAAAGATTGTTATACCAACTTAAAGTATCTTCATCTTTTATATCTGAGCTACTTAACCTCGTCTGCATTTTTAAAGCTTTTTCTGCAGCACCCTCACTCTTTTTTGTAGAGCTTGCACTACCACCACCTCCAGCTAAACCTAGCTGCAGTATAAAGTCTTCTCGTCTATTTTTTAGTTCTTCAATACGAAGTCTTTCTGCATCTACTTTATCAAAGTAGTTTAGCATTCCCAGTGAGCTAATTCCCATAATTACATCCTCGCCATTAGACCAGTTTTAACTGGTTCTTGTTCTTGTACCTCTGGCTCTGGCTCTTCCATAGGCTCTGGAGCTGGAGCTTCACCCTCTTCTTCTTTAAGTTTTTTCATCATTTCTTTGGCACGAGCAACATCACGTTTATAAGCCAAAGCTTTTTTACCTTCCTTGTTTTCAAAACCTTCGTTATAATCTAGTTTAGCCGCTTCAGCATAACCTTTTATATGTTCATGTAAAACAGGTGCTATAATAAGACTTACATCAATGCTATGTAAGCCTTCCATAACAGCACTGCGAAGTACACCTTGAACAAGTGTTACAAGATCTACACCAAACTCTAAAAAGTACAAAACATCTTCCATTGCACCTTCTTTAGAAAGGTTATCTATATGTAAGTCTAGAGCTTCAATAGGATCAGTTATTTCTGGAGGTCTTTCAAAAGCTTGGCTCTTTGGTTCTGCAGTCAGTGACTGGCCTGGTATAGGTCTTTCAAATGTTAGCATTAGCTATACCCCTCTTCGAATAATTTAAGTTCTGCTTCTCTACGTTTTGTAAGTCCTGGAAGTACTTTACCCCCTGCAGTATTATACTCTGTAATCATCAAAGCAATTTCTTCATCCCCTCGCATACCACCTTCATCACCTGTAAGAAGTCTTTTAAAGTTTGTTCCACCTGCATTATAAGTAAAACTAGTTAAAGCATCAATTTGATTTTGAGACCAATCGTAACCATGCTCTTTTTTAGCTTTTAAAACAATATTTCTAGCTTTTTCAATTTCTTTATTCATAGCAGCTAAAGCTTCTTCTTTAGTTATAGTCTGATCAGAACTACTTGCTTTTGTACCATATCCAATAGATAGTCTACCATAGTCATCGTATGCTTTAGGACTAAACTTTTCAAACTCTGCAATAAACTTTGCTATATCCCCAGAAGTTTTCATATTGGGATCTCGCATATAAGGTTTTAAATCTCCAGTTACAGGATCTTGTTCAACATCTACATCTGCCAGTTGTGCTAGCATACTTTTATTTTCTTTTTGGACACTATCCATTTTATCCAGTAATCTTTTAGATAAAGATGACTCTTCAGCTTCTTCATCTGATACGTACCTATTAGGGTCTAAACGTCTTCCAAGACCTCTAGCACCTCTAGAAGATTTTAAAGCTTCTAAACCTGCAGTTCCACCCATTTGTAGAGCTTGAACAAGACTCAAATAGTTATCTTTATATTCTAATTCAGACATTTTTTATTCCCTATATTAACCCACCTAAAATACCGCCAGGACTTGTACCAAACAAGAATCTCATAGCAAGCTCTGTATCAGCTGCACTTTCAGCCGCAGAAAGTTTTTCTCTAGCTACTTCTAATTCTTTATCACCAAGAATAATTTGTAATGCTCTATCCATTGCAGACTGATCAGCAGTGAATGCAAACGACATAATATCACGTTCACGTTGCCAGATCTCATCTAAGTTTTTAGCACTCATAGCATTTATAGTTTTGGCAAAGTCCATATTTGCTTCATTAATAGCAGCAGTATTTAACGTTGCTATGTTCTGTCTCCACTGTGCATTAGCCTGAGCAATAACTAAACCATTTTGTGCATTAAATAAATCACGTTGTTGCTGCACTTCAGAGTTAAACTGACGCATAGCATTAGTAGTGTTTACATTAAATTGATCCATAGCATTTTGTTGTGAAGCATTAAACTGAGATGTCTGTGCAGAAAGATTAGCAAAGAACTGATTAGTTTGATTTTCACTAGTAGCATTAAACTGTGCAGCAGCATTTGTAGCAGCTTGATCAGTAAATAAAGCTTGTATGTTTTGTTGAGCTTTAAACAACTCTGTTTGCTGTGCATTTGCAAGATTAGTCATATCCATCTGCAAAAAGTTTTGAGCATTTTGTACAGCAGTTTGTTGTCTATTGTTTAAATTTTGCGTATCTAACTGAGATAGTGCAGCAGCTTCTGCCATTACTAATGCTTGTCTATTTGACAAGTTATTTAAATTCATGGTATTAACTGCACGAGAGTTTTCTAAAGCAATGTTTTGTTCTGCAGTAAAATTTAAATTAGCAATGTCACCGATACGTGCTGAGTTTTGAACACGAGCTTGAAACTCTTGGTCAAACTCTTGACCTAGAAATTGCGCTCTTTGTTGTGCTGCAAGCATAGCACGTTGTTGTCTGTTTGTCAAGTTTTGTGCTTCAAATTGTGCTTGTACTGAAGCATCCATTTGAGCAATAGGTAGTGCAGCTTCCATAGCTGCCTGTATAACTGCTTGTCCTGCTAAACTAGATGCACCAAGACCACGAGCAGAAAGAGTAGCCATAGCTGTTCTCATTGATCCTGCAGCCCAAGCAGGTGTAGCACCACCTTCAAATTGAGCCATAAGTCCCTCTAGTTGTCCTGCAACTGTGGCTTGTTTACTTGGTGTAGCTGTAGCAGCTTGTATCTGTTCATTAAATGTAGCAGCTTTTTCTGCATCAGCAGAACCAGATATTATTTCACCCTCTTGTATATCTCTTTTATCAGGTGCATTAACCATAGTAGCTGTACCTTGAGCAGCCTCTACATTAGCAACAGAAGTTGTTTGCTGTTGTGCAGCAGTAATAGTAGCCCCTGGTGTTATTGTACCTACTTGTGGAGTAAACTTTGCAGCTTCTGCAGCTACATCTGCTGCAGCAGTATCAGCAGTTATAGTACCTGGAGTTATTGCTGTAGGCATAGCAGCTTGTTGTACAGTACCTACAGTAGCAACATCAGCCATAGGAGATACAGGAGCAGCCTGACCTGCAGTAGGTGCAATAAAATCTGCAGCTTGAGGTGTAATCTGACTAACAGTTCCTGTAGTAGGCTGCATGGTCTGAGTGATAAGGTTTTGTTGCATCTTTTGAAAATCTTCGAGAGATGTTCCTGCAACACCTGTTTGAGCACCAACTCTATTTTGTGCCATACCAGACATAGCTTGTTGATATTTGCCCATACGAGCTGCTGCTGCAGGATTTGCAGCTAAAAAGTTTGTAAGTTGAGATGATGGACCATCAAACCCTAAAAATTTTCTAGCAAGTTTTACATCTGGAGAATCTTCTGAAACAGAACCACCCTCAGCTTGACCTTGAACCTGAGTATATCCAGGTGGTACCATTGTTAATGGATTACCTTGAGCATCTACTGAAATCATCATTTCTAATCCTGTTGTATTGTTTCTATATTTTCTTATACCCCCAAAACCTGCTTGAGATTGTGACGTAAGATTAGCCATAGTAGTACCAGTTACATTTGGATTTACCTGAATAGTTGATGGTACTGCAGATAAACCTGCTGTCTGTAAAGGTGTACCCATAGTTCCTGTAGTAGTAGGAGTAGCAGGTGTAACAATATTTGTAGCTACTGTTTGAGGAGTTACTTGAGGGGTTGTTGAAGTATAAGTAGTTGTAGGCACTGCTTGTGCAGCTTGAGGTGTAGTTGAAGCTATGTCTGGTGTAGTAGTTTGAGGAGTAGTAGTTGTAGTAGTAGCTTGAGGGGTAGTAATAGTTTCTTCTACAACTTTTGTATCTTCTTTTGGAGTCATACCAGATACTATTTTAAAATTATCTATTTTAGGTGCTTCACTTGTAATTAAACCTGATATATCTAAAAGGTCTTGATAATTTGCAAAAGGATTATATGTTTCTTTTAATGCATTAAAAGCTTGTTGTGTTTTTGGATTTAACTTATCTCCCATAGCAGAGGAAACACCGTCTATCCAAGATACATCTTGCACACCAAAAGTTTTTAATGTATTAGACATTTGTTCTGCATTACCAGATAATGATCTTAAATATGTACCGTTATTTCCTTTAATAATTAGTTGAGGGTCTATCAGTATTGGATTACCATTTGTGTCAAAAAGAGTATTACCTGCAGCATCTACTTCATATCCTGCAGACTCATAGACTACCGTAGTTCCACCATATATTTGTGATGTAGCAATTTGTGTAGCTGCAACAAATTTATCTTTATCAAACTCTCCAGTTGTAGCATCCGTAGCTGCATTGGTAATCGCAACAAAATCACGTGTGTCTGTATTAGAACCAACAGAACCATAAAGAAGATCGCTAGCCATACGACTAATATCACTGTAGTCTTCACCTGATGCATATATTTCTTCTACAGTTTTACCTGCAATCATTTCCATCATTTCACGCATGTTAGGTTTACGTGGATTAGCAGGATCATAACTGTAGTCAGGGTCTACCCATGCAGGTATATTATCTGTTGTATTTTCTTCTGCCATAATCTATTCCTTATTTACCCATTGTCATCCACACTGCACCTGCAATAAATGTTAGCAGTGCGACAGTGGTTAATTTTACTATAGTTGACCAGAATGATTTACGTGTGTCACGCCATGCCTCTAGTAAACTTCTCATCTCTATAATATCTTTTTGTGCGTCATCATCAAGTAACCCGATAGAACGTAGAGCCTCTTTAGCTCCACGCCTAGCTGCTTTGTCTAGCATCTCTTCTATCTGTTCTATTGTAAGGGTGATGTCACTCATAGTTTAACTCTTTTATTTTAATTTGTCAAGTTTTTACTAATAACTCAGTTGCAGAGATAGCAGTCCCTGCCAGTACACTTGGGCTATCTGCTGTTGTGCTTATCGTTCCATCTGTCTGTACAAAGTATTGCTGCCCTGCGGTAAGACCGATCTGGTTATCTGACACAGAGCCTATGACATCTACTGATGCGTTGCCCCCGCCTGCTACTTCGCCTCTAATTGTTTCAGTGCCTGTATTCTGAAATACTATGGCAGTTCCATAATTAGAATTACTTAAATCAGCATAACCAATAACAACTTTATTTAAGTTACTATCAAAGGCTGAGTTCGTATAACTTATGTCGTAATCTGCAAATTCTAATTCAGTGCCGTAACTTATGGAAGAAGCTCCAACAGTTCCAACTTTTAAATACCCATCAGCATCTGATTTTTTATAAGTCACGACAATTTTTTGAGCGTTGCTATCATACACTATATCCATGTCTGATGTCGCTGCGCTGTTAAATACTGTCTCAGAACTAAAACTTATGGATGTTCCGCTAACTGTCCCTATTTTAGATGTTCCGTTTCCGTCTGTATTATTATAATAAATAACAATTACAGTGCCTGTGTCTGGATTAAAAACTAATTGTGGATCACTACAAGTATCTGAGTCAATGGTTACTTCACTACCAAAAGAAATAGAGGTTCCACTAACAGTGCCGACTCTAGATTGCAAAGGCCCTTGTATGCTTCCATTAATGTATGCCAGTACGATTTTTTGATTTGTAGTATCATAAACTAATTGATTCCTTACGGAAACTGCACTTTCAAAAGTAGTTTCACTTCCAAAAGATATAGAAGTTCCAGAAACGGTGCCGACAATTGCTGTGCCATAACCGCTATTTCCTTGATCCCTATATGCAATTACAACTTTATTATTGGTTGAGTCAAATGCTATACCAAACCAAAAGCAGTTTGCAGAATTAAAAACAACAGGAGATCCAAAAGTAATACTTGTTCCAGATACAGTCCCCACAACTGCGGTTCCGTAACTGGAGTTATCTTGATCTCTATACACAATAACGACTTTATTATTGCTGCTATCAAAAACACTATTTAATTGGTTACAATGATTAGTCGTAAAAGTCGCCTCATTGCCAAAACTAATTGATGTGCCGCTTACGGTTGCAACTTTAGCTTTTCCTTTATTACTATCTCCATCATCTGGATAAGCAAAAACTGTTTTATTTGCATTTGAGTCAAAGACTAAAGGGCCATATGCAAAACTTGCTGCTTTGTATTGTACAGGAGTACCCAATGCTTGATTAACTGGACTTTGAAAAGCCACGCCCCTCGACATACCGATGTAGTTTTCTGAGGTGAGGTTGGTTTCTGTAAAAGCAAGTTGGCTTACAAATGCTTTACCATCGTTATTCGTTTCATCACTGTATGCAAAAAAACTATTTTTTAATGTAGAGTTATATGCCCCTGAAAAATAATCTGTAGAATTTGTATCAATAGTGGTGTCAGTGCCAAAAGAAATGTCTGTGCCGCTTACAGTACCAGTAATTAATTTAGCTTTATTACTGTCGCTTTCGTCCATATTAATAATGTCAAATTTCCCTGCTGCTTCATTAAAGACCACTGCACCAGTGCTACCAACAGAATAGTTTCTAAACTCTACCTCTGTTCCATATGAGATTGAGTTGTTACTTGTATCAATTGTAATAACTCTTGCATAAGCATTTGATCCATCTCTTATATAAAATACTACATTTTTATTGTTTACAGTATCGTGTGAAATTCCACCGCTTGGGTACGGAGATGAACTATTTGAAGTCCAAACATACTCACTTCCAAAAGATATTGACGTACCACTAACCGTTCCCACCATTGCAGTTCCATAGTTAGAGTTACCATTATCCCTAAAAGCAACTAATAGTCTATTATTTGTAGTATCATAACCAGACGTAGGATTATATGTAGTTGCATTATTATAAACAACGTGGCTACCAAAACTTATGGATGTTCCAGATACAGTTCCTACGATAGATCTTCCCACGCTATTTGCATAATAAGTAAATATTACTTTTTGTTGGTCTGGTGCGTAAACCGCAGTTAAGGATGAAACCGCAAGACTAGACTCAAAACTGGTTACACTGCCTGTACTAATGCTGTTATTAGCAGGGTTTACAGTAGCAACAAGAGCATCCCCCCTTGCATTAGGCCAAGGATACCACCCTATGACACACTTACCTGCATTAGAATCATATGTAATTGCTATTTGTCTTGCATAACCACTATGAAATACTTTTGGCGTTCCAAAAGAAATAGAGTTATCTGACGAACTTACAGTACCTGCTATAACAGTACCATAATCATTATTGGTATCATCAGTGTAAGCAATAACAATTCTATCGTTACCACTATCGTATGTTGCACTTGTAAAAAATTTAATTTCATTTGTAGTAAATGTAGAACTAGCAGTATCAGCAGAAGTCGTTGATTCAGCAACAACAGCTACAGTTCCATCAGCTTTAACAACCACTGGCTTACCACAAGGCAACGTGCCACTAGCTATCGCTTTAAACTCACCACTTTCTTCAGCCCCTATACGCTTTAACATAGTTACCCTTTCACGATAAGTTTAGTTGCCGATACAGCCGTCCCTGCAAAGACGCTAGGATCAGCCGCTGTTGTGCCTAATGTACCATCAGTCTGAACGTAGTAGCTTTGCCCTGCTGTCAGCCCTGATAGATTGTCTGCTATTGCACCTTGTGTATCTATGATAACCCCTGCACCAGAAGCTGCACCGCTACGAGCTATGCCTATGTAGTTTTCTGAGGTGAGGGTGGTAGTGTTATATTGGTTTTGAAATACTACACACGTGCCTAAACTTGAATTTCCACCATCACCATAAGCTATAACAACTTTTTTAGCGTCAGTGTCTGTGGCAAGGGAAAAGTAAAAACTATTTGCAGACTCAAAAACGACAGAAGAACCAAAGCTAATAGAAGTTCCACTGACTGTTCCTACATTAAGAACTCCATAGTAGGAGTTACTATAGTCTCTGTATGCTAAAACTATCTTACTTGCTACACTGTCATAAGTAGCTGCTAAAAAATCAAGTGAGCCACTTGAAAACGTAGCGGTAGACCCAAAACTAATTGACGTACCA
>Ga0209645_1001390_pt1 | contig 12172 bp, 15 predicted proteins | sample ETNvirenome_6_30_FD_184070 | JGI IMG/M metagenome (GOLD analysis project Ga0209645, IMG submission 184070) | Marine viral communities from the Pacific Ocean - ETNP_6_30 (SPAdes) (version 2) | ecosystem: Environmental > Aquatic > Marine > Oceanic | place: Pacific Ocean | collected 2013-06-19
TTTGAAGAGTTTGAAAGACGAGAGATAATAATAGAAGAAGAGTATATGGAAGAAGAACCTGTAGAGTATTTAGAGTTTGAAACCATAGAAGAACTTGAAGAATGGTTTGAAGAAGAGGAAGAAATAGAGGAAGAAATAGAAGAAGAGGTCGAAGAAATAGAGGAAGAAGCTGAAGAAACTAGAGTAGCCGAAGAAGAAAAAGGCGGTATTACTTCACAAATGTTAAGTGTTGTAGCCAGTACAGTTGAGGTAGCAACAAACAGTGTAAGCGGAACAACATCAGGCACATCCATCCACGCAACAGGAAATACAAAAGCATCAGGCGGTAATGTTGGAGTTGGTACTTCTTCGACAGCAGTAGCCTCTAGTGTCACAGGTGGACAGAGTATGTCAAACTCACCGAGTATCTCAGCTCAAGTAGTTAGTTCAGTTGTACAAACTCAACAAGTCTTAAATAGTTTTAGTACCGACAGCAGTGTTACAAGCAGTACAGTGGTTACTCAAAACACAGCAGTTGGTGAAACAACAAGTACACAAAATACAGCAGTAGGTTCAGCCACCACAACAACCACTGAAACCACTACCAGTACTAGTGTTGCGAGTAATACAAGCGGTAACAATAATACAGCAGTAGGGAATACGGGTGGTGACGAAAACACAGCAGTAGGTGAAACAACTGGTCCTCAAAACACAGCAGTAGTATTTGAGAATAACATGCAACAACAACAAGAACAATTAGAACAGCAACAAGAAGAGACAGGAGAATACGCTGACTCTACACAGCTTGTAGCTTATATGGGTACACTTCCGGGATTTGATGCGTACCGACAGGTTGCTTTACCACAGGCTGATATGTGGTATGAACCTAAAGATATTTATATGACGGCTGTGATACCTGATAACAATCAAGCATTCTTTGGAATGTATTCAGATAGTTTGAATGGATTACAAGCTTTAAAAGATTTACAACCAAACTTATAGGAGAAAATTATGGAATGGTTAGAAAATAAAACAACTCAATTTATAGCTTTAGTTAGTATTATAGGAACTTTAGCAGGCTTTGGTTATACTGGTGCAACTTACGTGAATCGGTTAGAAAATTTAGAAGCACAAGCCGAGCAAGTTTCTGAGACTGATGATGGGTTAGGTGAGATCGAAAAAAGAATAGAAGCTTTAGAAACTTCTATATCTTATTTGAACAAAACGATTGATGAAACAGTTTTAATTAAAATAGATTCTCAGTCAGATAAAATAGAAGCTATCAAGTCTGAGGTGTCAGGTATGAAAGCTGATATTGAGAATGTTAAGTCAAATATTAAACAGATAAAAGATCAAAATAAAAATCCTTTAGCTGGATAAAAGACTTGACAAATCGTATATAGATCATATAATAATAATAAGGCATGACGTAATGTGTGCCTGTAATATTAACTTGCTTATTTAAGGAGTATAATTATGAATAGCAAAACACTATTGGATTTAACACATCCAAATTTATCCACATCGTTTGTAGGATTTGATAGACTCTTCAACGAGTTATTCAAATATCAAGGACTGCAACATTCAACCCCTAGTTATCCACCCTATAATCTTATAAAGGATGGAGATACTTATGTAATCGAAATGGCTTTAGCAGGTTTGACCAATAAAGATATTGATGTCGAAGTTGCTGAAAATGTTTTGACGATTTCTTATCAAAAGAAAGAAGAAGACAGAGAAGGTATGGTCCATCGAGGACTAGCCATGCGTTCTTTCAATAGAAGTTTTAATTTGGCTGAAGATATTGTAGTCAAGAAAGCTTCTTTTAAGAACGGACTTCTATCTATAATTATGGAAAGAATCATTCCTGACGAGAAAAAGCCTAAGAAGATTAAAATAACAGGCTAAAATATCTAAATGCTCTCAGAGCTACATAGAAGCCCGTAGAAGCATTTTAAGTGTTTTTGGACCTACACCATTACCAACACCTTAAACGTGCAAATACGGGCATTCTGTGAGGTCGTTTTTCTTAATTCCTACTTTTTAACAGGGAAATTAAGTCATCCCACCTATAAAACTTCTTTGTGATGTAATCAAAGAACCATCCAGTATATTTATGTTCTGACTTGTCTGATTCGATATACATTTCTTTAGAGAATTGATTATTCATTCTGTCATTTTCCTTGCGTTTAAGTTAGATTCAATGTAATTATGTATCTTATCCAAAGCAACAGTTGCATCCCTGATTACTGTTTCTAATATAGCATGTTCTTCTCTTGACAAAAACTTCTTTAGCTTAGTAACATCCGTAGATGTTCTTTCAGTTACCAAGTTTCCTGCTTTGTTATATAGTAAAGAGTAGCTTAGAAGAGTTGCTTCTTCTCTTTTTTTCCTAGTCATTTTCTAATCCAGTAAAAGTTATTTTATCCTGCCTACCACGAAGTCCTGCTTTCATGTAGGTAGTAGCTCTTCCCTCAAAGAAATTCTGATGTTCTACTCCTAGCACTTCATCAATCCAACCAAGAGGATTATCTCTTTGGTCATAGTTTGTTTTCAATCCTAGTTGAAGCAATCTCCTATCAGCTATGTATCTATTATAAGCGTACATATCTTCTTTAGTTAATCCTTGTAAGTCTCCCATTTCAAAAACCAAATCAAGAAACTTGTCTTCAAGTGTTACCATTTGTCTACATATCTCGTAGATTTCTTTCTTAAAATCATCTGTCCATATCTCTAAATTTTCCTGTATAAACTGTCTAAACAATTTAGTCATTGCTTCTACATGTAAAGATTCATCACGAATAGAATAGGTAACTATCTGACCCATCCCTTTCATACGACCAAATCTAGGAAAGTTTAACAAGATTGCAAAGCTAGAAAAGAGTTGTAATCCTTCAGTAAAAGCTGAATAGACCGCTAAAGTTTTAGCAATACTCTTCTTATCAGATTTAGTTGTCTTAATATTATGGACATACTCATGTTTGTTAGACATCTCTTCGTACTCTGCAAAAGCTTTGTACTCTATCTCAGGCATACCAACTGTATCAAGCAGTAAACTGTAGGCATGTTGATGAATAGATTCCATGTTAGCAAAAGAACCCATCATCATTCTAGCTTCAGGCTTTCTAAAAATACGCATGTATCTATCAACATATCCTGCTCCTACATCCACATCAGATTGAGTAAACAATCTAAAAATTTGTGTTAGTAGATTTTTTTCTTTATCATTCAGCTCTTGCCAATCTTTAACATCTGTATGTAAAGGTACAGACTCCGGCATCCAATGCATTTGATTTTGTAATACATAATAGTCAAACATCCATGCATCATCAAACGGTTTGTAATAATCTCTTGTTCTTAATAAACTCATTGTTTCTCCTTTTAGCCTTCACAAGCTATACAATCCACTTCATCTAGTTTGATTCGTGGTATTTTAACATTAACATTCTCTGCGTTCTTAGCAGCATTTGATCTAAAATAATACAGTGATTTTAATTTGTTTGCACCATACCAATGTACATCGTTTACGTATTGCATATATTCATCATGTACTTCCTGTGGTTCTGTAGCTTTAGGAAGCACGAAGAATAAGTTGACAGATTGTGATTGACATATAAACTCTTGACGCTTGTAAGCATGTTCCACAATCCATATTTGATTTATTTCATTTGCAGTTTTAAATATTTCTTTTTCTTCATCAGTTAGTATATCTAAATGTTGTACTGATCCTTCATTACCTGTAATATCTTTCCAAAGTTCTGTAAGTTTTTTACCTTTCAATCCTTTTGACTTTAAAAGTTTTTCTAAGTATGGGTTCTTGACTTGGTAACTACCAGATAAAGTTTTGTGCGTATATACGTTAGCACGATACGGCTCAATCGAAGGAGAAGTGCCACCACAAATGATACTGCTAGAAGCATTAGGAGCAACAGCAAGTAGGTGAGCATTACGCTGCCCACTGCCAGCAATATCAGGAGCTTCACCACGATCATTGGCAAGCTTAGTAGAAGCTTCAATGGCTCGTTCTTTAATGTGTTGAAATGCTTTGTAATTAAATCCTGTGGCGAAGATACCTTCGAAAGGAATATTTCTAGACTGGAGGTAAGCGTGGAAACCCATAGCCCCCAAGCCCAACGACCTTTCTCTATAAGCGGAGTAAGCAGCTCTAGTGTAGCCTTCTTTACCTTCTCGTATATATGTTTTAAATCTTTTAAAATTTGCATTATATTCTCCAAGCTGTGTAGTGTCGATAGCGTTATCAATAAAATGTTGAATAACATTATCGAGCATCGTTATTAAATCACTAATAAAGTTTTCATCTTTAGACCATTTATCAAAGTACTCTAAGTTTACACTTGACAAACAACAAACTGCTGTTCTTTCTTCGTTGGTTGGAAGAGTAATCTCAGAACATAAATTACTTTGTTTAATTTCTAATCCTAAATCCTTTTGTTTTTGTGGAAGAAACTCATTACATTTATCTATATTTACAATGTAAGGTTCGCCTGTTTCTGCCCTAGCATTTAATAACTGCCACCATAAATCTCTAGCATTTAATGTCTTAACAGCTTCATTAGTTTTAGGGTCTACTAATCTATAATCTTCATCGTTCTCTACAGCTTTAAGAAAAGCATTATTAATATTGACTCCGTTATGAAGGTTCAAACATTTTCTATTTATATCTCCTCCTGACTCTTTTCTCATGTTGATAAACTCTTCAATCTCAGGATGCCAAATATCCATGTAAGCTGCATAACTTCCTCGTCTTGTAATGCCTTGATTAAAGGCAAGCATTTGAGAATCTACAACATGCATAAAGGGGATTGAACCAGTAGACTTACTACCGTGAGTAGTAGATACACCATTACTACGCACATCTCCCCAATATCCACCGATGCCTCCACCTGAACTTGCCAACCAAATGTTCTCGTCATAGTGAGAAGAAAGACCAGTCCTGCTGTCAGGAACATAATTAAGGAAGCAGCTAATAGGAAGCCCACGACTGGTTCCTCCGTTACTAAGTATAGGGGTGCTAAACATAAACCAACAACGGGAACTGTACTTATAAAGTCGTTGAGCCAATACATAATCCGTTTCACCTTTGAAGGTTGCTCCGAAGATTGATGCTCTTGCGAATGCTTCTTGTGCATGTGTTTCTTCTCCTGTAAAATATCTGTCTTTTAATGTATCAAGACTAAACTTATCTAGTCTTTTCTCATTATCATAATTAATCTTTATTCCTAAGTATTCTTTTGGTCCAACTTTATCTTCTACCATTAGGTGTTCTCCATGTCATGTACATTAAGCATGATTATACCATAATGTAATATCTTAAGCAAATCTTTTCTGTTTTTTCCTGCTTTATTTCCATATCTTTTTGCGTATTTCATTATATTACCAATACAAAAACCCTCACCATGACCTGAATCAATGATAACATCTGTGGCTTGGTACTTATCGTTTGCATAATGCTCACCATAAGTAATGTCAATGTACTCTTTAAGTTCATCTACTAATTTATTTTCATTAAATTTATAATTTCCATTCATCAGGTAAGTTCTCCTCATTAAACCATTTAAAGTTATTTTTTTCTGCCCATTCAGCATGTGTTCTTTTAGTTCCATCCTTCCTTACTTTTGCTCCCGGCATGGGTGAGTAAGGTTTCTGAAATAAAAACACTAGCTCAAAGTTTTTAGGCAAAGCTTTTCTTATGTGTATGTATTTACTATACTCAGCATGATCCCAAAATCTTCCTTTTGCTTCTAGTAAAATAATTTTATCATCTATTGTTTTACTAAAGTCAGGCTCATATCTATGTTGTACCACATATTCTATAAGCTCGAAGTGATGTTTCCAGTTTTTTAAAACTGACTGATGTATTTCATATTCCCAAACACTGTCGTACCCTTTAGGTACTCCTATCTTTTTAGGTCTTGGTTTTCTTGGTACTCTTTTAGCCATCGTTAAACAACCTTGTAACTTCTTTTACTTTAGGTTCTCTAACAACAGAGGTAAGATATGTCAAACCTTTAGAGTATTCAAATACTCGTAATCCTTGTCCATCGTTTGAGTCTTTATGACATTCAAACTTATGAGGACAATAAGTACAGAGTCTGTTAATTTTCATGTTACCTGATGAACCTTCGGCTATAGGTTGGTAACAAAAATCAGGAGGAGTTTTCCTCTTAATTTTAGATTTAACATCTTTTATTTTATACTTTATATTCGGTTTGTCAAGTTCTTGTGGTTTAAATAATGCTAATTCTCCAGTCTCTTTATTGATAGCCAAGAAACCACCGTTGGTTGAGTCTTCTGAGTACTCATATCCTGCAAGCTGAGACATGTAACCAAAGCTATCATCTTCCGCAAGCGTTCCGTTTCTAAATTTATTAAACCCGTATCCAGATGCTGACTTAATATCAACCACTTCACCATCTATCTTACAATCCATGTGTCCAAGAATACCGCTAACCTTAACTTCTTTTTGTTCATCAGTTACTTCATGACCTGCAAGTTCTGTTAAGAACAATACAACTCTTTCAAGTATATGTCCATATAAAAACTTAATCATAGTCTCAGGTTTGATTGCAATGTTCTTGCGTTCAGTATTCATATCAAACCATAGTTGTCTTGCAGGTCTTCCAATGTTAGACATTCTAAGAGTTGGAGATTTATTAGCACGAGGAGTTAGCCAATCTTTAAGTGCTTGTTTCATAAACTCAGCAAACTTATCTAAGTCCTCTTCGCTTACTTCAATAGCTTCACCTCTACCTAATACTGCTACTTTATCATATATGTCTTGAACGACTGTATCAAGCTGTTTCTTTTTCATAACATTCCTCAGTTATTGTTTCAATTAAATTCTTTGCTTCTCGTATTGGCATTTTAAACCATTCACCGTTTCTTTTCTTTGCTTTTTTAGAGCACAACAAAAGTGCTTTAGTCTCTGCTTTTCTTCTGTTGTTAAAAGCTTTTGAGTATCGTAATTTATAATCTCTTAATGGACTACCTGTTTGATAACCATTACATCGGTCCTCTGCATCAATAGCCATGCCAACTTTAAGCCATCCCTTCCAAGCTTTATTCGTAATGATATAAACTTCTCCTTCATTACTGCTTTCATATTTATTTAATGAAGAAAAAGCAGCATCATTGAAAGATTTATAATTTCCCGGCTTGTAAAGAGGATGTGAATTAGGTACATATTTACTATTTACAAACATTCTGTTTTTATTGTTTTTTATATGTTGTTTTTTCGTACATTCTATACAAACATTCCACCATTTAGTTGGATATTTATTTTCATCTGTTAATTTAACTCCACATTTATTACAGTTTTTATCAGTGTGTGTCATACCATGACCTCCCTATTTTATATTCCCCATCTAAAGGGCATCTTAAATTAAAATATTCTCCTGCTTTGATAAGATTTTCAACAGCAAGATTACCTACAAAATCTGCTTGATTTTCTTTAACTTCTATCTGCCATTCATCATGTATGTTGGCTACAAATTTATAGTCAACTGAATTTAGTTTTAAGATTTGATCAAGAAGAACAAGACCTTTCTTCATAACAATAGCTCCACCACCTTGAAGTAAAGTATTTAATGCTGCATGTTCGCTTCTTACATAAATCTTACGACCATCTAATCCTTTAAGAAAACCTCTTCTAGATGCTTGTTGTACTCTGTCCGTAAGCTTTTTAAGTGATGGGAGGTTGGTAAGAAAGCGATCTCTAAGTTGTTTACCTGCTGCTCTATTTCCTCCAACCACTTGCCCAATTTTAGCATTTCCTGCTCCGTATACGAGGGCATAGATAAAAGTCTTAGCCTTATCTCGTGATTCAATTCCTGCAAGGTTTTGATTTGTTGTGTGAATATCTCCGTTAATAACTTCATTTATATAATCCTTATCATCCATATAGTGTGCTAACATTCTAAGCTCTAACCCTGAAGCATCTACTCCAAGAAGAACATTCCCTTCGTCTACAGTCCAACACGATCTACATTCTTTACCAAACGGACTGTAAACTGCTGGCACTTGTGCTACGTTAGGATGACTGTGAGACATACGACCAGTAATTGTACCATTAGGTATGACTGATCCATGTACTCTACCGTCTTCCTCAACTGCATCAATCCAAGACTGGACCTGTGCTATTCTCTTTTGGTAAAGTAAAAAGTCTGCTATAAGTTTAGCTTCATGTATATGCGTAATCTTTTTAAGAGTACCTTCATCAACAATAGGTTGACCTGTCGGTGTAAAACGATTCGGCTTCCAACCAAACTCAATAAGATATTCACCTATTTGTTTACGACTTCCAAGATTAAACTCTTGTAATTCTTGTCGCATAAAAGGACTGTAATCTCCGCTTTCAATAAGTCTATTATATTCTTCAGGTCTTAGTCCTGATTTAGAAAGCTCACCATCTTTCTTAAACTTAGGAGTTACAAGTTTTATATCAACCATTCTAGGTTTAAATGTTTGTTGAACTTCATCAGTTACTTCATTCATCTTAGTTTTTAATTCAGCTAACAACATGGTAGCTTGTTTTTCATCAAACTTAAATCCATTCGCTTCTTGATCAGCAATAACTTTAGCTACTTGATGTTCAAGTTCAATAGCTTTTTCATCAAAACCTTTACCTTCTTTTGCAAGCTGTAAATAAACTAACTCATTTAACATTACATCGTTTACACAATACTCAAGCATCTGAGGTGTGTATACTTCAAAGTCTAAAGGTTGTTCTTGTTTAACAAAATTAACACGATAACCCCAAGTCTTTAAGCTGTGTCCGTTTTCTCTGATAGGATAAAATAAACGAGACATGACAAGAGTATCTTCAATATCTTTATTAGATAAGTCAACACCTGTTAGCTTTTTAATTACTGGTATATCGTAGCTAAGAATATTATGTCCAACTAAAACATCTGCGTTCTCTAAAAATTTAATTCCTTCATCAATTTTAGTAGGGGTAAATTTATGTATAGAACCTCCGAGTTCTTTAGCTACAATACAGTGTATTTTTGTAGGTTTTAAACTATCACATTCTATATCAAATATAATTTTAGAAGTCTTCATTGTCAAATGTCTCCTCTGATGTTACTTCAAACAGTCTTCCTGTTTCATTGTTATATCTTAAACTACAAGCCAGTCCTGTGTCACCAGTATATCTAGATTTAAGAACTCTAACTTTAGTGGTGTTTGCTTCGTCTTCATTCTCTGCTTGTTGGTTTCTTTCAAGTGCAATAACACAATCAGATAGCTGTGCTATTCCTTGTGAACCTTTAAGGTGAGAAAGAGAAACCTCAACACCTTGCTCATGTCCACGATCACCACTTGCTCTACGAAGATGAGATACCAGTATCATACCAACTCCAGTTTCTTCTACAAGACTACGAAGTTTATTCATTAACATATCAATACCTCTTCGTTCATCTCCTTCATGTAAAACATTGACGAGCATGTGTAGATGATCAACGACTACCCATTTACATTCACATCCGACAATAATATATCTTAGCTTAGAAAATATTTCTTCTATGTCAGTAGCTCCTAAGTGTGCATGGATAAATACACGACCTTTTGGTATAACTTTATCAAATAAATTTAGAAGCTCATCTTCTGTGTACTTCTGTCGTTTTTCATTTAGATAAAGTCTTTCGTTTGCTTCAATAGATATAATACCGTCTGCTGTTCTCAACCAATTTTCTTCAAGAGCAACGATACCTACATTATCATCGGTGTTTTTAATCAACCAGTGTTCAAGTTCTCTAGTCACACTAGACTTACCAAGACCTGTACCACCAGTCAAAGTTACTAACTCACCTTTACGAAGACCATATAGTTTTTTATTTAAACCTTCCCAAGGATAAGCGATGCTTTCTTTTACTTCTCGATGTAACCAATCGTTCTTCTGAGAAGATAGCTCAAGAATGCCTGACGGTGTATAAGTCTTAGACTCCCACCATGATGACATAAACTCTTGAAACTTCTTCTGTCTAAGCATGTCATTAGCATCTTTATATCCATTTGGGAAGGTCATAATCTTAGCCTTTCCCGGCTTTAATATTCTTGCAACTTTCCTTGCAGATTCTCTACCTGCTTTGTCGTTGTCAAAACATAACACTACATTTTCAAATGACTCAACAAACTCAATGCTTTCTCTGATGTCTTTCACAGCACCGGCAGCACCTCGTTTTAAAGATACGCAAGCCCATTTAGACTGCATCAATTCATAACAAGCCATCGCATCACATTCACCTTCAGTTATTGTTAGATACTTACCACCAGTATTTCTAAACAACTGTTCACCAAATAGTCCTGTACCTTCGTAAGTTCCAGTAGAGCTAAAGCCTTTGCTTTCAACAAATCTAGTCTTTGTTCCAACGATTTCATTGCCGTTAAAGTACGGATAAATATGTTGACTGATTTGATTGTCAGCATTTAATACTCTTCTAACTCCATACTTAGTAGCTGTCTCTTGAGATATATCTCTATCGGTCAACGGACCAAAGCTACCAGTATAGCTATTTAAAAAAGTATTTTTAGGTTTGGTTTCTATTTCCACTATCTTGCCCTCACATGCTTCAGGATAATTTTTGTAATGTGTTCCGCAACTAAAGCAGTGTGCGGATTTGTCCTCGTTCATAGATACAGGGTCTGAGCCACCGCATTTAGGACAAGGAAGTTTATGTCTTACAAATTTACTTTGAACTGCTTTCATTCTATCTCCTGTATAAAAAAAACAAGGCGGTGTATATGGATTTATCCTTTAATCTCCATCCAAAGAATTAGAGAACCTTGTTGTTTCGTTAAGAATCTTCCGAAGTCTCTTCAGTATCTGATGTACTTTCTTCTTCGGCTGATTCACTATCTAGCTTGGCTTCATCACAACTCATCAGTAACTGTTCTAAATTACCTCTATGTGTTCTTGAAGCAAAGTCTAGAGCCTCAATAGTAACTTGCAAATTGCCTACCTTCTGCACGATAACAGTAGCTTCCTGCTTCTTTTGCTCGTCACTAATTAAATTGATGTCAAAGTTTGTTTGAACTCCTTCATCATTTCGAATAGTAATGATCATTAGAACTCCTCCCCATCGGCAAAGAACTCATCTCCATCACCATTCTTATATGGCACAAGATCAACAATTTGAACTGCTTGTAAATCTAATCCTATGTAAGGACCAAACTTACCTTCACCGGCATATTCATTGAATTGTACTCTGATCTTAGAGCCATTACCCACAGCAATATTAACTTCCTGTTTATCGGTATCAAGCAATCTAGGTGCAGGTCTAACCATTCCGTTAGGACCATTTACCTTACGCTTAATCACAATAGCAGGACCTTCATCATGCTGTTTGATTTTGTGTCCACGACCTGCAAAGTCATTCGCTGTCGCTTCATCCACTACTAAATCAACTGTGTACACTGGCTCGAACTTAGTGTTCGGAGTAGTTATACTAGCCCATTTAGCTGTTCCTTCTAGTATTGCCATATTAACCTCCTTTGGTTATATTATTTAGAAGCTTTTAAAATTCGTGAAGAGTTTTGAGCAAACTACTCTTCGGAGTTTCAGTCAGAACTGAGCCAACTATTTTTTTTTGGAGATAGAGGGTTGATATTTGACTGCTCATGAGAATGTGTATTATACTACAAGTCAACCCCGTTGTCAATAAGAATTTGATCTAACTCATCCCAATCATATTCATCTAAAAGAGTAATAATAAACTTACCATCTTTGTATTCAACAGAATGAGTTATAGATATGTCTGCTCTTATTCTTAATAGATCAACTGATTCAACAAAATCCATGTATTCATCTTTTGTTAGTACTGCTCTCATCATTGAACTGTCCACCATGTAGGTTTATCTCTGCCTCGTTCCCACTTAGCGTAATGTTTTTCGTTAATACAATAGTCACGATAAGCTTTGATAGGATCGTCATTCTTGTATTGATCTGGCATAGCTTGTGCAACTGGTGTCATAGAACTTAGTGTTATGTTAGCAGGTACATAGTCTAAAGCATACTTTAGTTTATCAACACTAGCATGAGTCTTTCCATAACGATAAGTATATTCTTTACCTAACGCAAGAAAATGTTCGTAGAGCCAATAATAATTTGCATCAGTGTGTCTTGCCCATATTGTACAAGGATGATTCCAGTAAGCTCTTTTGTATAAACCTACCT
>Ga0209645_1001391_pt1 | contig 12163 bp, 4 predicted proteins | sample ETNvirenome_6_30_FD_184070 | JGI IMG/M metagenome (GOLD analysis project Ga0209645, IMG submission 184070) | Marine viral communities from the Pacific Ocean - ETNP_6_30 (SPAdes) (version 2) | ecosystem: Environmental > Aquatic > Marine > Oceanic | place: Pacific Ocean | collected 2013-06-19
TTTACCCATTTTGCCTGGTCCACCAGCTCTCGTACATCTTACTCCCCAACCAGAAGCGTAAGCACTAGGCCACACTTTAAATTTCTTTTTAGCAGCTCGTTTACAAGCTGGACTTATTTTCATTTTTTTTCTTGCCATGATTAGTTTCTTGTTCGTTTTCTTCTTGTTCTTGTACGTCTTTTTCTTGTTTTAACTTTAGGTTTATCAGCCTTACTTTTACTACCTTCAAGTGTCCATTTAGGCCAACCACCTGCCATAGCTATTCTTTGCCACCAATCATTTTCTTCGTCTAACGCGCCTTCTAAATTTTCATATTTTAAAAGTACTCTATCTAAAGGTATATTAGTTGTAGCAGATACTACTTTAGCAGCAGCTAAATAAGCTGGATTATCTAAAGCAAAACCTTTGTCAAACATTTCCTGTCGTCTTTTCTTACTATCAAACTGCCAACCAGCTTGTCTTAACTTAGATATTTTAGAACCAATTGGTGGAGCAAACTGTAGTAACTTCCATACAGCATCTGTATATTCAGGTCTTGATCTACCTGATCTTTCGTATATGTCCATTAAAAAGTTTTTACCTACAGAAACTAATGCACCTCCAATACCTAAACCTCTTAATGTAGAGTCTAACATACCATTTAAAGTATTATAAACTTTATCATTGTCATCATCTTCTTCACCAAAACCTAAAGCAAACATTGCTTGTTGTAGTGCATTAAATATTATATTTTGTACTACACCATAGTATATTATTTTACTAACATTAGCTTTACTACTGCCTCTACCAGCTGCTAAATCTTGAAAAGCTCTTTTTTGTAATCTAGCATATTGCATAGGCGTATTAGCAAACATAAGTATTAAACGACCAATATCACTTGATTGTTGTTGAGATATTCTATCAGGTCTACTAGACTGTTGAGACTCCTCAGATATTTCTCTAAACTCTGTCATAGCTTTAGCTTTAGCTTCTGTTTCTGTCATGCCTTCATTCTCCATTAAATCTATTATTCTATTACGATAAAATGTAGCACCACCTAAAGCTATAGCAAAACTATCTGCGTATTGAGTTGGTAAATAACCTTTTTCCATTATGTAAGACAAAACAGCTTTAGCTTTATTTTTCGATGTTTTAGCTAAGTCAGCTATCTCAGATTCATTTATATTTATTCTAAGACCATCTCTTCTGTCTCTTAAAAAATCAGAGTTCATCAATGTCATAAAGTCTTTCCAATACTGGCTTTGATTAGCAAATGCTTTACCTGCTTTTATAGGATTATTAAAACCCCAGTTTAAAAAGTTAACTGCAGATATTGTTTGAAGTATAGCTGATCTAGTATTAAAGAACATAATAGCAGCGTTAGATCCATTTATATAATTAAGTATTCTATTGCTTAATCTATTACCTGTGCTAGTTTTATTTCTACCACTCTTCATTCTTTGTAAAGAGTTTTCTAAAGCTTCTCTAAACTTAGGACCATATATAGCTTCTATCTTATTTAAATTTTCTTTACTAAATATAATATCTACATTGTCTTGCCACTCTTTTAAAAATGCAGAACGTTTAGTAGTATTTAAACCGTCTATTAAGTCAGTCGTTATAGTTCCAGCTAACCAACCCTCTTGTGGTGCAGGATATGGATCTTTATTTATTTGAGCTAACTGATCTGCAAATTGCTTTAATACGGGATCACTTTCAACTACGTCAACTAATTCTTTAGTATCTGTTTTTGACAGACCAGGTATATTTACTCCTTGTTTATTCCATAAATAAACTCTTACAGCTTGCTCGTTAGTAAAGCCATCAACAGCATCTTTAGCTAATGTTTTAGGAACGTTTAAATCTTTCTTTAATTTTCTAAAGTCATTCATTAAATTAACCCTAGCTGTAGATAAATTTTCCATAGCTCTAGCAAAAGGATCAAACAAGTTTTCTTTATACCAAGCCATTTGTGCGTCACCTAGCTTTCCTTTACCTAAAGTTTTATATAACAAACCTGTAAAGTCTTCAGCAGAAGGTGGTATCCAAAATTTAAACCTACCTTTGTTTGCACCTCTTACTTTAGCCTTAGCTTCTGAATATCTTTTTTCAGCTGCAATACCAGATTTTTGTTCTAGTATTTTATTAAAATCTCTATCTAAATCTTTAGCAGCTTTAATTTTAGCTTGTTGTACTTTAGATTTAACATCAATAACTTCTAACGCGTCTCTAACAGCTTTAACGTTTGCTACGGCATCATCAGCAAAGTAAAAATCATTATATCCATCTGCTGCTTTATCTATTATCCAGTTTGCTTTAGCTTCACCTGTAGATTTACCTAGACCTGTTATATTTTCTATAGGTATATCAAGACCTTGACTATCTAAAAATTCTTTAATAGCAGCTTGAGATTCAGGTGCTCTTGCTGTTAATACAAAAACGTCTTCTGTGCCTCTAGCTTCTTGTATTTTTTTAGCTATATCTATTAATGGTCCAGGCTTACCTTTAGTTACTTTATTAAATTCAGAAAAATCAAATACATAACCTTCGTCTAATAATGATTTACCTTGTTTTGCAAACTCTTCAGCGTTTAATTTACCTTCAGTTCCATCAGGTGCAGTAAACAATACATCGCTTTCTGTAGTAGCAAGCGTATCATCAAAGTCAAATACTCTAATCTTTTTTACAGGAGCGTTAGGATCACGAGCTATTTTTAAAGCTTCATCAATTGTTTTAGCTTTACTAAGTACTTCAAACATACTCATGTCTTCTTCAAGATTTAATACACCAGTTTCTTTTAACATTTCTTGATCAACTCTAGATGCTTCGTCTTTTGAAGCCATTAATCTTTCAGTGTTTAATTTTTGTTGTAGTTTTTCTTGAGCAAACTGAGATTTATTTTGACCTGTTATTGGGTTTTTAAAATTATTTTCTAAATCGTTAATTACTTTACTTCTTAAAAAAGATAACTTACTAGTAGTACCAAAAGCTTTATCTTGAACATCGAACAATACTTTAGGACCTAATTCTTGATCATAATCTACCATAAGTTCTATAGCTTTTTCATTAAAAGCTTTTAATATAGATACACGTTTGTAAGCTCTACCATTTTTAATTTGCTTAGCAAAATCTATCATAGCTTTAGTAACTTCATAATTAACTAAAGCAGAAGCTTCCATATGTTCACCTTTAAATCTTAGCACACTCATTAATACCTTAGGATCTAAATTACCATTAGTATATTCTACTGCTGCTTTATAATCAGGATGCTTTTTATTTATTTCTAGTCTTTCTTTTACTTCAGGCTTTGCACCAGGTGGGTTTAAACTCATATAGTATTTACCTGTAACTGGATCAACAACAGGAGCTTGACTAATACCTTCTATTATTTGAACAGATGTTAATCTACTTAAACCTCTTGGTCCATTTACGTTGTTAGTATTAGACTCGTTTAATCTTAATATACCAACTAAATTATCAGGATTATCAGCTATAACATCTAACATTCTAGTCTGTAAATAAGCTAAAGCTGGTACGTTGTTTGCGTTAGCTGCTTCTATTCTACTACCAAATTTATCTTGTATCTCTTGTAGCTTGTTACTCGAATCTGATATTAATATTTTTTGTATACCTAACATTAAACCTTTACCAGCATTTAATATTTCTATTTTTCTAGGATCAAAACCGTTTTTCTTTTTAAACGCTTCAACATCTGCTTCAGAAACTTTAGAAGTTATATTATTAAATTGTTTTTCTAAGTCTTCATATATTTTAATATCTTCTTCACTACCTTTTCTTAAATCTTTTAAAGCTCTATCAACCATGCCAAACATAGACTTACCAAAATACTTAACAGCAACTGGATCTAGATTATTCATTAGAGCAGAAGAAGCTGTAGCCATTTGCTTTAGCGATCTTATATGAGTATCTTTATTTACTCTACTAAAATTATCGTCAGCATATTCTTGTCTTTGCTTAGCAAACTCTTCACCAAATAGTTCTGCTTCATTTATCAAAGGTCTTCTAAAACCCATTATAGCTTTACTAAGTAAGTAAGATATTTGAGGATTTTCATCTATAGCATTTATAACATCTGCAGGTAGCTTCATTTTTTCTAAATTAAATTTAGCTACTCTCCACCCTTGTCTAGCACCATCATTTAAAAACTCTTCAATTCTATTACCTACATCTTTTGAAAACTTAAAATCAACACCTCTACCAACTTCACTAGCTATCTCTAGCATTTCATCTGCTACTACGTCGTCACCCATTAACATAGCTCTTCTTTCTCTTATATCTTCACTACGTAAAACTTCTTGAGCTGCATCTAACCCTAGTTCTTCACCTATTATTTCTGCTAATGCTGTTTGCTTTGAAGCAGGTCTACCAGTTGGTGGATCTAAATGATACTCAATAAAACGCTCTTGATTATAAGGAGCTTTTTCAAAAACTAAATTACCAGCTTTAGGATCTTTAACTCTTGTACCAGCTTGTTGAGACTGATCTACAGTCATACGTTTTTGTTTGCCAGTCTCTTGATCTATAACAGGTTTTTTAAATGGCGCAAATCTTTTATTGAAAGTACGTTGTGGTACTTTGTTATATATAGCTTCACCATAAGTTTCTAAAAACTGTCTGTATTCAGGTGAGCTTGGCTTACCCATAAGCTTTTTAACATCAGCCATTAAAAATTTTCTAAACTGTTTCTCTAGCTCTGTAATAAACTTTCCTGACTCTACGGTTGGTAGCTTAGTTCCAAATGTCCTAGAAACAGTATTAACAACCTTCTCAAACAACGGATCTCCTTCTTTTATGTCTAATTGTTTACGTAAGCTTTCAACTTCTTCTTCTAGTTTAGTATCTAATGCTGTTTCTTCTTCTGCAGCTATATCAACTCTTTCAGAAACATCTTGAGTAAAGTCTGTGCCAAAAAATTTATTAGCTATTTCTATACTTCTAGTCCTGTAACCTGTAGTAGGAAAATTAACAAATGAACCAAGTGTTACATTTTCTTTATACTCATCTGGTTTAGCATTGTAAGCATCTATTAAATTAACAATACCTCTAGGCCCAGTTAATATTTCATCAACTACAATATCTTTATATATGTCAAAATCAGGAACTTGGCTATATTTATTTTCAACAAAATCTGTTACTTCACGTCTAAACTCTTCTGCTATTTCAAAAGCATCGGCACCTTCATCTTGTAGTTGACGTATTACAGTATCTTTAGCTCCCTTAATACCACGTTTATCTCTAACAGCTTGACGTTTACCTGCTAATTTTTCAGCACTCTCTCTTCCTCTAGTTTTTAAATCTTCTGATATTTCTATACCTTCTTCAGCAGCACGTCTTATTGACTTAGATAATTTACCTTTTTTAAACGACCTGTTGTAGTCTCTTAAAAATCTAAATACATCTTCTTCAGTTTCAAATTTTAATTTACCAAATCTTTCAGGCATTACTGTTGCCGCTAGTCTTTGTACAAAATCTTTTATTTGCTCCAAAAAAGTTCTATCAAACTTAATTTCACCATACTCCATAGCTTCACTCATAAGTGTCATAGCCTCTTCAGCAGCTTCTGCATCTTTAACTTCTGGATCTTTTAAATAAGCATTTAATCTTTTGTAAAAAGAAGCAAGCTCACCTCTTTTACCAGGTTTACTAGTATCTATTGTTTTAAGCTTATCTTTAATAGCTCGAGCCATACCTAAAGCGTTTTCATCACCTTTAGCTATTGTAGCATCTAATACAGAGTGTAATACTTCATGTGCACCAGTAAAATAATTACCACTATCTTTAACTCTCTTTTTATTTATTAATACAAACTTTTCATTAGTATTAGGATCTACAAAGAAGTTACCTCTATTACCTGCAGCTTGCTTACCGCCGGACAAACCTTTTTCCTCTATAAAAGATTCAATAGCTGCATCGTCTTCTAGCTCAACAAACTTCGTGTTTAATCCTTCAGATATTCTAGCACCTTTTTTATTTATATCTTTTGCTTTTACAAACTCAGTTTCTACAAAATTTATTTTTTTAAGCTTGGCTTTTTCTGCTTTTATTCTACTGTCGATGTCTCCTTGAAACTCAGGCTCTAATCTTTGCTTTTGTCTTTCTAAAGATTTAATTTTAACCATAGATTCTATAGCTTCTTTCTTGCCTTCTTGACTAAAGTTTTTAGGTACCTTACTACCAGAGTTTCTAGTATCAGCTATAGCATCCATCTCATCTTGATACTCTTGTTCTGTAAATGTTTTTTGAGTAACAGGATTCATTTTAAAAGTACCATCTTTGTTTTTGTACTTTTCATTTACACCTTTTATTATTTTTTCAAATACTTTATTTTGCTGTACTAAATTGCTACCATCCCAGTTCCACTTGGTCATTAAATCTGTAGCAGCTGCTCTAGCTTCTACACCTAGTTGAGTTGTAGTTCTACCAGCAAAAGGTAATACAGCACCTATAATACCTCCAGCTTTAGCTGACTGTAATATAACGTTAGGATCAACAGATCCACTAGCTGCGCTTAAACCTTGTGAAGATATAGCACTACCAACAGCATTTAAAGCTTCTTGACCTGCTTCTGTAAATGCCTCTGTTAAACCTGCTTTTCCACTTGTCTTCATTAAGTCTATGGCTCTAGGTAAAACTTTATTAAACTCTTTTCTATATATAGAACCTAAAGCATTTTTAACACCGTTTTTACTAACGTTTTTACCTAAGCCGCTTAACATACCTTTAAATATTCTAGTTTGACCTAGCTGTTCTAAACTAGCTTGAGCAAGAGCAGAGCCAGCTAATACTGCAGTGTCAGTATATTTACCATCTAAAACTGCTTGTGCATAAGCATCTGTATCAGTAGGATCTAAACCATCTGCTTTCATTCCTTTTTCTATAGCATCTGAAAAACCATCACCAAAAAATGTAGTAGCATTTGCAAGAACTCCAGCAGTTGTTATTCCGCCAACTACCCAAGCAGGAGCACCTAATGTACCAGCGACAGCAGCGGCACCACCACCAACCATGTAAGGCAATGATTCACCAACACCTAAAATAATATCATCAATACCAGGTACACCTTCCCAGTCAGCTTTTTTAGCTAAGTTTTTCCAAGCTTCTGATTCGTATTTTTTTAATAAGTTTTCTTTAACGTCTGATTCTAGTTCTGCTACTTTTTTATTTTGAGCATCTAGCATTTCCTTTAACCTAGGACCATATTGAGATCTATCGCCATACTTGTCGTATAGTTTTTGCATTCTGTCTCTTTCTTCTATAATTCCTTTACCTGCAAACGTATCTATATACCAGTTATCTAAGTTTTGCTTAGTTCTTACTCCAATATCTACTGCTGAAGATATAGCTGACTCACCTAATAAAGCTACGCCTTGTGTAAGATCTGCAGCACCAGGGACGTAAGGTATATCAAACTTAGAAGCAAAATCGTAAATAGCATCTGTAGTACTATATAAATCACTAGTAGCTCTTCCTAATTCTCTAGCTTTATCTGTATATACACTTCCTACAGCTTCACCTATAGCATCTACTCTTTTACTAAGTAAAGTATCGTCTTTTAATTTACCAGATAATAATGATTCTCTATACTTATAAAAGTCTTCGTTAGCTGCGTTTACACTAGCTTCAGTATCTAGTTTGTATTTTTTTAATATAACATTTTTCTTATACTCTTCTAACTGAGGTTCTATTGCTTTAGCATAACCTTTTATTTTAGCTTGAACTAATGGATCTGTATTAACCGCATCTGACTGAGCTGTTTTAAAATCTAAATCTAAATCTTTTAATGTAGTAATGTATTGATCTTCAGCGTCAAGAGCTTCTAGTTCTTCTTCAGTATAGTCTTTAAAAAAACCACCAGATAAATCTTCAGGATTTATGTCTCTAAATTTTGACTCTGTTCTTTCTCTAGTTTTATTTTCTACGCCTTCTCTATATTTAGCAGAAAGTTTAGGCTCACCACCACCTTCTTTTAATACGTCACCTCGCCTCATAGCCTCTTCATCCATAGCTGCCCATTCAGGCTCATACTCATACTCTACTTGTATATCACCACCAACTATAGAAGGCATGTTTTTAACATACTCTGTCTTTTGATCTTCAGTTAGATTATCATTATCAAATATTTGTGTTATTTGATTTTCATAAACCTTAGCTGCATCCTCTCTATCAAACTCTACTTCTTCACTATTAACTTCAGATTCATACTTATATATCTCAGGATACTGTAATTTTCTAATATCAGCTATTGCTTTAGTAGCATCTGCTATAGCTTTGTTATCTTCTAACGAAGCTAATTGCATTTCAAAGTTTTGGCCTGGCAAGTTTAAATTTGTTTGATCAGACTTTAGTTGCATACCACCTGTAAATATTTTATTATCACCTATAGTAGTATAGTTATCGTCTTCAAACTGTTGTTGCTTTTCTTGTTTTCTTTTATTATATTCTTCTTCTTGATCTGCTAACTTATCAAACTCTTTTTGAACGTCTTCAGTACTACCCATTTGAGTAGTAACACCACCACCAAACACGGCATTTTTCCACGTGTCATAATCGTCATCGACGCCTAAGTGCCCATGTAGCCCTTGTAAATATTCACTGTTATCTTTTACAGCGTTAACCCAAGTGTCGTAATCATCATCAACACCTAGGTGACCGTGTAAACCTCTTAAATATTCTTCGTTCATATTTAATTTTTATAGCTGTTCGGATTAAAACCAGTTCCTTTATTTTTTACTTTAGATCCTTTTTTCTTATCTAAATAATTATTGTAATCTTCTTTACCTATTTGATACTCTTGATATGATGTAGCACCTTGTCCTATATCTTTAAATAAATCTTCTTTTAAGCTCTGTGTTACAGCATCAAAATCTAAAGCTTCTATTTCATTTTCAAAATCTTTTTCAGCAAAACCGTAAGAAGTTACTAAACCTATTAGTGCAGCTTGTTGTGCAGCTTTATCACCAATCCTAGCTTTTCTCATTTTTTCATCAACTTCTTCTTCCATTTTAATACCTGCTCTAATAGCGTTAGTAGCAGACTGTCCATATTCTTTTCCAGTATCAGTAGTAAATTTTAAAGACTCACCACTACCACTACCACCACTGGTTGAAGCTTTTGGTGGATCTGATATTTTACGTTTACCTATTGTTTTAGATGAACCAGCAGTTAAAGAATTTTGATCCCAAGATAAGTTAGCCATATATCTTTTAGATACTGCTTTTTGATTTTTATCTATTAAAGCTTTTTGTTCATCTGTAACATTATCTGGATATTCACCATATACAGAATTTTGCCATTGACTCATTTTTTCTTCTTCTGTTCCAGTGTATCCCATAGCATCTAAGTCTATATCTAAGCTAGGATCACCACCACTAGCAAAAAAACCTAAAGAGTTTGGTGGGTACTGACCATTTTCGTCTGGCTCACCATCAGGTATTTCATCTTGCCAAACACTAAGCATTTCTTTTTCATTACCTAGTATACCATTAAAATAAGCACTTGATTCTATTTCATCTATATACTTATCTCTATTCTCAGATACAGGTACTCTTATTACTTGCTCATAGCCATCTTCTAAACCACTAATAGTTGCACCTGTAATAGGGTGCTTATCACCATTTCTAACAGCTATAGTTTTAACATAGTCACTAATACCTGTTTCTTCACCACTAAACTTATTCCAACCTTGAGTTATTAAACCGCTTATGTCAGACTTAGTATTAAACAAAGGTTTGTCAGGATTAGCATATAGTTCAGCTCCATTTATAAACGATCCAGAGTCTGGTATAACATTTCCATCTTCGTCTTTTTCAGGCGCCCAGTAATATATAGCACCATCTTTTTCTACTATTCTTACATCACCATTATTACCTATTCTATTTAGTATTTCTTTATTGCCAACAGATCCTGTAGAAGAAAAAGTACCATCATTTAAAGCTTCTTTTTGTAAAGCAGAATTACTAGCTAGAGTTGCAGCATTTTGTTTAAACTGAGGTAATAAAGCTTCTATCTTTTTATTTCTTAACATTGCCTCTCTTTGAGTTATTTCTCCATTAGCAGCTAAGTTCATATTATTAACATAGTCTTCTATTTTAGTATCCCAAAATTCTATAATACTTTTATCTATCTGACCAGCACCAGGTGTTGCAAACTCATTAACTTTATCTCTTAATGCAGATTCTTTTTCAACGTTCGATGCTTCTAAGTCTGCTTTTTGTTTCTTTTGTTTTATAACAGCGTCAGCAATAGAAGAAGTAGTATTCTGTATAGTGTTTTGAAGTTCTCTATTAGCTTTAGCTCTAACGTCAAATTCTTTATTTATTATTCTTTGTGGGTTACTATAACTCATTACTTTAATTTTTATACTTTATTTAAATGCTCCTCCCGCTGCAGCACTTCCAATAGATCCTGCTGCACTTGCTACTGACTGTCCTATTCCAGATATAGCAGCTGTTCTAGCAGCTCTAGCGTCAGCTGCATTTTGCATGGCGTTATCCATTAAACCTGCAGCTCTATCCATTTGTTTTTCTTTAAATGCAATAGCATCTTTTTGAACTGTTAGATCTGCTTGACCCATTAACTGTTGTAAATTAGCAGCGCCTTGTGCTTTTGCTTTTTCAACACTAGCTTGGCCTTCAGCTCTCATTTTATTGTTTTGTGTTTCTTGAGCATTTATACTAGCTGCAATACCACGTTTACTTTGTAAGGCAGCTTGTGCTAAAGCAGTTGCACCACCGGCAGCTTGACCAGTTTCCATCATTACATCTAAACTATTTGCTAATGCTTGATCTGCTTGTTCTGCTTGCATTTTAAAAGCTTCAGTAGCTACAGTTAAATTAGCGTAAGGATTACTTAAATCTTCAAACTGATTCTGCATATTCTCATACGGGTTTTTCATCACTGGCCTTTCAGCTTCTAAAGCTGCTAAAGCGTCTTGTTGAGTTTTAGCCATATCATCTTGCCTTTGACTTTCCTTTTTAGCTTTATTGGCTGCTATAGCACCACTGGTTATACCAGCTGCTGCTGATATTCCAGCTCCAATAAGTAATGCTGTTCCTGTTACTACTGCCATGTTTATTAATTTAATGTTTTAACTATTTCGTACGATGGCTTGTCATCTACGTGCCATCCTAATTCTTTATGTTTTTTAATAAGACCTTTATTTCTACCAATTGTAAACATATATTTTTTACCTGCGTTTTTAACAACCTGCTCAGCGCCTAAAATCAAAGATGTTATAGCTGCATCTCTATCGTTTTCTCTATATTCTGGATTAGATATAATCCACTCAAGTAAAACTGCATTAGAGTTTGTCATATATAAAAACCCAGCAACAATTAGTGTTCCATCTTTAGCCTCAACCATCAGTCCACCTTCACCATCTTCTGGTAAAAAATCTTTTTTAATTGGTGGCCAGTCCCAAGCTTTCCACCATTTTTCTAAAGTCTTATAATCAGACTTTGTTAATTTTCTTATTTTCATTTAATTTAATTTATCGTGAAGATACAGAGTAGTTTAAACCTATAGAATATAGTTCTTTAAAACCACCTGGATCTGTTGTTAAATCTGTGCTAAATTCAACATCTATGTAGTAACCTTTTATACCAGATACTACATTGCCAGATCTAACTTCGCCTCCTGCTACTGGAGAATTATTAATTATATTAGCTACATATTTATTTTCTTTTCTATCAAAGCCAGCTCTAAGTAACGGTGCGTTTTGTGGATTAGCAGAAGTACCGGTATTTCCAGCGCTATCATAAGCGCCATCTACATAACTATATATACTTAATGACTCGTCATTGTTTCTCTCCCATGTACCTGTCCAGGCACCTCCTGTAGTTCTACTTGCTGAAGCGCCTGTTTTATCAGATGCTAATAAATTAGCTTGCCAACCGCTATCACCTTCGTAGTATATTGTTAAAAAATTCTTTTGTATTGATGGTTGAGAATTTGCAACAATAGAAACTGTAGCTCTATTATCTCTACCATAAAACTGGCAATGAGGTATAGTATTAACATAGTGTTGATATAGACCTTGTTTTATTTCTACAGAACCTACAGACACATTATTAGCGTTCCAATACCTATTATTTAAGGTTAAAAAAGTATTTTTACTACTACCTATTGCTATAGGTGCATAGCTATAAAAACTAGGCCAACCTCT
>Ga0209645_1001392_pt1 | contig 12159 bp, 25 predicted proteins | sample ETNvirenome_6_30_FD_184070 | JGI IMG/M metagenome (GOLD analysis project Ga0209645, IMG submission 184070) | Marine viral communities from the Pacific Ocean - ETNP_6_30 (SPAdes) (version 2) | ecosystem: Environmental > Aquatic > Marine > Oceanic | place: Pacific Ocean | collected 2013-06-19
TTTAGCAATCGCATAGGAATATCAACTATGTCTGAATACAGAATACGATCCACGGGGGAGGTCAAAACTCAAGGCCAAATCCGAAGCGATAACCCAAATATCTCGCTGCCGAAAGTGTGGACGGCGACAACCTGCGACGGCTTGGGGATCGACCCCGTTCTGGCGTCTCCGCAGCCGAGCCCGAGCGCAGCGTACAAGGTCGTCGTGCGGAATGGCGTCGAGCAGGACTCAAACGACAACTGGGTCTATGCCTGGGCCGAGCGCGATATGTTCAGCGAGTACACCGACGACGATGGCGTCGTGCAGACCGTCGCAGCTCAAAAGGCCGCGTATGATGCCAGAAATACAGCAGACCTGGCGGCGTCGGAAAGAGCAAAGCGGGATGAGCTGTTGAAGGAAACCGACCATTTCGGTCTGTCCGACGTCACCATGTCGGACGCTATGACGACATATCGGCAAGCGCTGCGCGATGTTCCGCAGCAGGACGATTTCCCCGGCACGATTACCTGGCCGACCAAGCCATAACCTCGAGGCGCCTCGATGATCGATGTCATAGCAGCGGCGACCGCAGCGACGAAGGCTTATGCCGGCGTCCGCGCGTTCATCGAGGCGGGGAAAGGCATCGAGGATACTTTCCAGGTCGTCGCGCGCTGGCAGGGTCACGCGAGCGATATCCTTTATGCGAGTCAACGCCAGGAAAAGCGCGCCAACCCGTTCAAAAAATTAGTTTTCGCTGAGTCGGCGGAAGCCGAGGGAACGCGCATTTTCGCTGCGCGCAAAAAGGTCACGCAGCAACGGGCCGAGCTGATAACGATGATTACCTACGCCTACGGAAACGAAGGCATCGAAATGTGGCGCGAGTGCGTCAGGGAAGTCACAGAGCAGCGCAAGCGCGAAGTGTACGCGCAGCAGGACGCTCGGGACACCATGATTAAATCGTTCTGGATCGTCGTCCTGGTGGCGGTTGCTGCTGGGCTGATCGGTCTGATTTTTGATGCGGTAGCAACTAAAGGAGCTTAGTTAATGAAAACACTCGCGGCATTTTTGGCGGTATTTGTATCCAGCGCAGCGGCGCAGACCGTCATTTATTACGAGGACGGCACGACCTACACCGTGCAGCCGAATGAAAAAGTCTATGTCGAGACGGCGAGCAAAATGTATCGCAAGAAAAACTATAAAAACGGAAACGTATATTTCACGCATACTACGCCGAGCGATAAAGTCGACTATGAACCCGAGCCCTACGATGGGCTATCTCCGGGCTCCCCTGAGTGGTGCGAGGCGTATGCGCCTTATCTGTACGCCAACGGCTATACGTTTGACGATCAGCTATATATAAGGTCTTGCGTCGACTAGCGACCGCGTGAGCTGTTAGAATCGCGAAAACCCTGGGGGCTGAATGATGGATGAGACAACGAAAACGATTGTCGACGCGGCTAGTATTGCCACAATGCTGGGAACACTAGGGTCGATCCTTCCGCCCCTGGCCGCGCTGTTTACGATTGTCTGGACGGGCATCCGTATCTACGAAACCAAGACCGTCCGGGCGCTACTAGGCAAGGACGACGATTAGGGGGTGCCATGTCACTGCTCGGCAATCTGTTCGGATCAGGCGATGCTGCCGGTAATATCATCGACAAAACTTTCGGGTTAATCGATAAGTCGTTTTATACCAAGCAGGAGCAAGGCGAGGCGCTAATGCAGGCCGAGGCCGACGCTCGAAAAATGACGATCCAATGGCTCGAGTCGACGACCGGTTCCCGGCTGGCGAGGCGCGTCATTGCGTTTTCGATTACCGGCACCTGGTTATTCATGTTTTTGGCGGCGACGGTCAGCTCGGTCGTCGGTATATGGGTCGGCGATAACGCATCCCAAAAACTGATGGCAAGCACCGAAATACTCGACGGTCGCATCGATACCATGACCCCGGCGGTCATGCTGATTTTAGGCTTTTATTTCGCTGCGCCTTACATGGGCGACCTGGCGAAAGGCGCGCTCCAGAAATTCGGGAATACCAGTAAGTGACAGCGGGTGTCGACTTTAAAATCCTGACGAAATGGCTCGAGCTTGACGAAGGCTGCAAGCTCAAGCCGTATTATTGCACCGCTGGGAAGCTCACAATCGGCGTCGGTCGAAACCTGGAGGATACCGGGATCACCAAGGCCGAGGCGCAATTCATGCTCGAGGGCGACATTGTGCGCCTCATGCGCGAGCTGGACGAGCTGTTTCCCGAGTGGCGCGATCTCAGCGAAACCAGGCAAATGGTAGTGCTGAATATGGCCTTCAATCTGGGGACGTTCGGTTTCCTCAACTTTAAGCGAACCATCGGGTATATGCGCGATGAAAGATTCGCAGAGGCAGCGGACGAAATGTTGCGGTCTGAATGGGCCGAGCAAGTGGGGGCAAGGGCGAAAAGACTCTCTGACGCAATGAGGGAGGATAAGCCGCCCGTTTAATATCTGATCGGGTCAGCGAAACAGGCCCGGAAGTCAGGGGCCGCATACTATTTCACCGGGAAGCCGTGCAAGTTCGGCCACCTGGCGCCCCGCTACACCGCAAACAAATGCTGCTCGACTTGCAGCGCCATCAAAACCGCCACAATGAGCCCCAGAGAGCGCGCAGAAAAGCGCGCATATTGGCGGGAGTATGACCAGGAGCGCGGCTCTCGGGTCAAATACTGGCGCGAGCATTACCGAAAAAACGCCCGGCACCTGTACGCTGCGCGCTATGTCCGCCCGAAATACAGAAAAACTCACAGACAATCGAAAGACCGGCGCCGGCTTTACATTGAGCGCGCCAACATCCTGCGCGAAAATGATATGGCCCAGGCGGCAATCGAAGAGGTTTACCGCCAGGCGAGGGCCGTGACCGCAGAAACCGGCGTCCCGCACTCAGTCGATCATATCGTGCCGCTGCGCGGTCAGATGGTTTGCGGTCTACACGTTCCCTGGAATCTCCAAATACTGACGGCGAGGGATAATTCGCGAAAGGGTAATCGGTTCGATGATTAAGCTGATAACAGAGCAAGGCGAGCTATATATCCGCTCTGGCGAAATCCTGATGATGCTGCCCGAGCGCGGTCGACCCGGCTGCGCGATGATATACACGCAGCTCTTTCCCGAGGGATTATCGATAGATATGCCGACCGCCGATATTTACGAGGCGCTGCTCGAGGAGGAGGGTTGGGAAGTCGAGGAGATCGAAGAATACGAAATCGAGGAAGGCGACGGCGAGGAGCATTATTAAAAAAGCCGCCCGGAGGCGGCAAGACTCAAACGTTTACGACTGAAAGGGAGTAGCAAACAGTCGCAACTTAGATACTATCCTTAACGATCAGCGACTTCAATCGAATAGAACGCGCCTCTTTCGGCGGCACAACCCGCTCCGGCTGCGCTTTGTAATTACGCATCGGCCATTCGAGCCGGTAGGGGCCGGCTTGTGCGAGAGTCGAGTCGCCCATCGCGGTCATAATCTTCAGCTCCAGCTCGGCGATTTCCTCCGCGAGCTGGGTGCGATGGTCGCGCAGCGTCTCGAGCTGATAAACGTCATTCGCAAGCGCCTCCCCTAGATCGACCGGCGTTTCGTTTTTCTCGCCTGGGCGGATCACCGCGTCGTCGACATTGACCGGCGGGTACCAATCCTCGGCGGCGACCCGGCGCCGGAAGTCGCTGCATATATCGGCGATCTCAGCCTGAATGTCGACGTCGGCGGGGATGATATGAATCCGGCGCTCGATGCCCCGATGCAGCGTGACAATGATCCCGGCACTCGCTCCGGTCGCCATCATTTGCGCCTGGAGCTGGATCGGACCCCGATAGAGCGGGATATCGTCCGTAGGTGGCGCTGTAGTGACTTTGCACTCGATGGGGATGGTCCCCTCTAGGGTGATCGAATCGTCGCCCACAACGCGAATGATGCCGTTCTCGCGGACGTCGACCGGCTGCTCGAGCTGGACGATCCCATCGCAAGAAACCTCGAAATCCTCGAGCTTGATGACTTCCGGCGTCAAATCGGCTTGCGGAATGCGGAGGTGCGCGCAGCAATCGCGGATCAGCACCGGCTCGAGCAGGTTGCCGACGATGCCGGGCTCCCCGATATCCGAATGCTGCCGCCTACCGGCTGCGGCCTGTATCGACTTCCGCAATTCGTCGTTCGGCGTTGACCAGGGATGCGCGACCCCATGATTCCAGCAATAAATTACCGGGATGCGCGATCCCGACATTTTGGTGTCGTCTGATAGTTTGCCGACCATGTGGCCCCCTGTTTAATAATTTGACACTCTCAGATAATACGCGCTACTCTCGGCGCGTCAATGTAAAGGAGCGACCAAAATGTCACTCGAGGAGATTATCTCTGCGTTCGGGGGCGTATCCCAGACCGCGCGAGCCCTGGGCATAACTCGGCAGACGATCTATCACTGGCGCCGCAAGGGTGAGATTCCCGAGGCCCGGCGAATCCAGGCGGAGGTAATGATCGCGGAGATCAAGCTCGCCGGGGTAACCCATGCCCGGAGATAACAACCGCTGGGGTCACCTGATCGACAATTTCCTGCTGATGTTCGTCGGCTTGAAACTAGCCGGTCTGATCGAGTGGTCATGGCTCTGGGTCACGTCTCCGCTCTGGATCACGCTCTGCGTGGCGTTCGGGTTTGCGTTCGCGAAGTCATGGCGCGAGCAGACCAGGCGCGAGATTTGGAAAAAGATGAAATCAGAACGCGCCGAGGTGTCACCGATTAATGGGAAGTAGAAGCCGCAACAAGGGCGCAGCCGGCGAACGCGAGCTGATCCTCGCGATTGAGGAATGGACCGGCATCCGCCTCGAGCGCAATCTCGCGCAGTCGTTTGGCGGCGGTCACGATCTGATCGGGCTCGATCATTGGGCTATCGAATGCAAGCGATACCGCGACATTACGGACGGCGACAAAAAGATATTCTGGCACCAGGCAGTGTTTCAAGCGCGCACGGTCGGCAAGGTTCCGGCGGTCTGTTTCCGCGCCGACCGGCAACCTTGGCGGGTTCTGGTGCCATACGAAACAGATATTTTTCTGCTGGAGGACTATCGAAGCGCCTGCGAGATAGGGCTCGAGCTTTTTTGTGGGTTAATAAGGGAGAGCATTTAATGAAACTTGCAGACATTAAAAAGGGTGGCGACCTACAACCGCCGAGGGTGTTGATCTACGGGCCGGCGGGGATCGGGAAAACGACGTTCGCAGCGTCGGCGAAAAACCCGATATTCCTGCCGATTGAGAACGGGCTCGGCAAAATCGAGGTCGACGCATTCCCGAAGCCGACGAGCTATGCCGAGGTGCGCGCGGCGCTCGACTCGCTGATACAGGACGATCACAAATATCGGACGCTGGTCGTCGACTCGCTTGATTGGCTCGAGCCGCTGATCTGGGCGCACACTTGCGAGCAGAGCAAATGGTCGAGCATCGAGCAGCCGGGCTACGGTCGCGGGTATGTCGAGGCGCTGCGCTATTGGCGTGAATTCCTAGACCGCATGAATTACTTGCGGGACGTCAAGAAAATGACGTCGGTTCTGATCGCGCACAGCTCGATCAAGCGATTCGAGGCGCCCGACGCCGAGAGTTTTGATCGGTTCGTTATCAAGCTCCAGGCGAAAGCCTGCGATCTGGTCAGCGAGCATTCGGACGCCATTCTGTTTGCAAACCAAAAGTATCAGACGATCAAAACCGAGGACCGAGGTCGCACAAGGACGCGCGGCCACGGCCAGGGGGATCGGGTCATGTATACCGAGGAGCGCCCGGCATGGGTCGCGAAAAACCGCTACGGACTGCCGGCGGAAATGCCGCTCGATTGGTCCGAGTTCGCGGGGGCGCTGGCTAAATGATCGAGCGGATATTGCGCCCCTGGTCGGATAGTCCGCCGGTCGGAAATGCCGAGCTGGGGGAAACCCTACTGTTATTGTGGGATTACGAGCCGGCGGTGTTCTGCGTCGGTCGGTTCGTTAAGACTCGCGGCGAGATCGTTTTCGCTGCAACGGTCGCTGATTATCAGCGGCTTTTTCACCTGGGGCTCGATCCGATGAGCCCCGATTTCTGGACGTACTACCCAAAGGGAGAATCTAACAATGGGATTTAATGCAAGCGATTGGGCAAGCGAAAGCAGTGGCGGGGTCGAGCTAAAAGAGGGCTGGACCCCCGCAACCATCGATGAGGTCATGCAGAAAACGAGCGCCGCCGGTAACAATTACGTTTCGGTTCGTTTCAGTCTGACCGACTACAACGGAAAAAAGCTGTGGGAAAACCTCAACGTAGCGCATCCGCGCGATGAGGTCCGCGAAATCGCCTATCGCATTCTGGCGAACATAATGAACGCGGTCGGGATCAACTCGATCCAGGACGAGAAAAATCCGGTCGAGCTGCAGATGCACGAGCTGCGCGTTCTGGTGTCGAAAGATAAGGACGGCGATTGGTGCGTCAAACGGTTCGAGCCGACGGCGAAGTCGGCTGTATCGCCGGAGTTTAGCGGCGCGCAGCCATCAGTAGCAGACGACGATATTCCGTTTTAAATGCAGGGCGACCCGAAAGCGGTCGCCAATGTTCTCGGGCTCAAAAGGGCCGGTAGTGAATATAAGGGTCCGTGTCCGTTATGCGGCGGACAGGACCGTTTTCACGTTAGGCAGGGACGGCAGCACAACCTGATCGTTCACTGCCGCCAGGGGTGCCAGTTTAAGGATTTGGCGCGCTGGTTGACCGACGCCGGGCTGGTCGAGGACACGCGACCGCAGTTCAACTACGCCGGAAAGGTCGATCTCGATGAGGTCGAAATGTTTATGGCGGCATTCTGCCGGGCAGTCGATCAGGGCGTCCCGGTATCCAGCGCATGGCGGGGATATGCCCATCATGCGGTTCGGCTGCTGACCGGATTCAGCGCCGACGAAATGATCGATATGTATCTCTGGCGCGAGACATTTGTCGGCAACCTGGAGAACCATGATTTAAAAATGACTCGAAAAGACCTACGCAAGTTCACGGCGTTTCACGAGGCCGTTAGTGGGCGGGAGTGGATGATAAGGGGGTGTTCATGTCTGACTATGACGCATTAGCGAGCCGGATGCTCGACATTCAGAAGGCACGGGAGGGGCCGTTTGCCGATATCCCGACCGAGCCCTGGGATTGGATCGTCCGCGAGCCGGCGTGGATGCTCGAGAAACTGATCCCCGCCAGGTCGGTCGGCATGATCTACGGACCCAGCAACAGCGGAAAATCGCACCTAATGTGCGATCTGATCGCTGCCATGATCGCCGGGGAGACTGAGTGGCAGGGCATCCCGATCACGCCGGGCGACGTCATCCTGTTCTCGGAGTCGATTGGACATATCCGCAGCCGAATGAAAGCGTATCTCGGGGATCGCCCGAGGCGCTTCAATCTGTACTCGCTGCCCACGATGTCGCTCGGAATTGAGTACATTCAGAGCATGGGGGATTGGATTCAAGAGCTGACCGGCACACCGATGGCGGTGTTTTTCGACACGACCGCGACCATGTTCTCATTCGAGGAGAACGACAATCGCGAGGCGTCGAAACTGATTAAGTCGCTCGAGGATCACATTGCGCCGGCCATCGATCCGAATGGCACCATCACGCTGGTTCATCACACCAGCAAAATGTCGGAGGGTCGATCCGCCAGAGGCGCGTCGGCGCTGATCGGCAACATCGATTATTCGATCAATGTGACATACGACAAAAAGCTGAATCTCACGCTGGCGAATTGGGAAAAGGATCGCTGGCGCCTGGTCGACAGTCCGCCGGTTTGGCAGGGCGCCATGTACCGGGTTCCGGTCGAGTTCGAGAACGGTTCGATGGATATGTCTATTCTGGATTGGAGGCCGTTCGACGAGGCCGCTGCCGAGCTGGTCGGAAAGGTCGACGAGGACATAAAGAACCAGGCGATCCGAGACGAAATCAGGGCGGTGATCGACGAGAACATCGGCGGCTATATCCACACCGCCGGGCGCGCAGCGAGCGTCCCGGTTAATCTGATACCGCTCAAAATCACGCTGCCGGCGACCGGCAAATCGAACGAGGAGGTGTTTGGTTTCATCAAACAGGACTATGAAGTCATGGACGCCATGAACCAGAAAGGCAGGGTCACGGGGTTCACGATTCTGTCAAAAAAGTAGACACGCTGTACCCCCCCCCCGCCCCTAGTAAATAGGGGGGGTGCAGGGTGGTTGATTTAACTTTTACAGCAACACTTGGCGGGGGCTTAATCAGCCCCCCCGCTCGCGCCCTTGGGGGGCGCTCGGGGGAGGCAAATCAATCCCCCGCAATTTCGTGTTGCGTAACTTTGGAGCCGGCGAAATGTTAAAGGTCGACACACTGGCGACAATTAAAGCTCTTAACGAATGCGTCGGGCGCGCGGTCAGCTATACCGAGCTGCGTTATCTGTACAAGTATCATGGCGGCAGTAAAGGCGGCATGGCGGAAGCGCTCGAGCTGCTGGTCGGCCAGAGGCCGGATCACCTCGAGTGGGACAACCGCATCGGCGACCGTAGGCGCCTCGAGGTCTGGGTGAAGGTAAAGGCGCCCATAAATACTGTATGAATTAACAGTGTAAAAACATTTGACAGGGGGGAGGGGAGGGGCGTAGATTCAACGACATGGACGGGATGGTCCCGACCAACTAAGGGAGAAAACACCATGAAAAATTTTAAAGAAAACGAAATCGCTCGATCTGATGTTGCCGCTATCCGCGACGAGCTGAACAAAGCAATCGCCGACAAGCTGGCGGAGCTTGGTCTGGATGGGGAATTTGGCAACGCTAGTTATGACGCCAACACCGTGAGCTTTAAGGTCCAGCTCACGCGCGCCGGATGCTTGACCCGCGAGGAGCAAGCAAAGCGCGACGACTTGATTCAGCGAATTCGATGGGACGTTAAAGAGCCGATCACGACCGAGCAGGCGGAGGAGTTCGTCGACATGATCCACGAGGTTCGCGGCCAGAAAATCCGACTCACGGGTTACAACTTCCGCGCGAAGAAAATGCCCGTCGAATTTGAGAAGGTAGACGCCGGCACTATGCACAAGGGCGCAGAGATGTTTCTGACGCTTGCAGTTCAAAAGCATTTCGGCGCACTCAGCGCCGCCTAATCTACAACCGACAACTCACGGGCCGCAGTAGCGGCCCTTTTTTTGCGAGGGCTTATCATGGATATTGGAGAGCATTGGGTCGCATTGGCGATCATTATTTTGGTTGCGGCGTTTGGATTTGTCGGTGATGGCGATCTGAAAGAGGCAGAGCGCGCGCAGGCGGAGTATTGTGCAAACGTAAAGTCGGAATCATGGCCCGACTTTCGCGGGATATATGCGGAGGTGTGCGAATGAGATACGGATCAGTCTGTTCTGGCATTGAAGCCGCGACAGCGGCATGGCATCACATGGGATGGCAGCCAGCCTTTTTTAGTGAGATAGATTCATTCCCCCGCGCGGTACTGTCGCATCATTACCCCGACGTCCCGCTACACGACGACTTTACAACTATCGGAGAAAATCAGTATGGAACAATCGGACTTTTGGTTGGAGGAACCCCCTGCCAATCCTTCAGCGTCGCAGGACTCAGAAAAGGATTGGACGACGACCGTGGCAACCTGGCGCTCGAATTCATTAGGCTTGCTCAACGAGAGCGGCCACAGTGGGTGGTCTGGGAAAACGTGCCCGGTGTCTTGTCATCGAACGGAGGACGGGATTTTGGCGCCTTCCTCGGGGCGCTGGCAGAAATCGGGTATGGGTTCGCATACAGAATTCTTGACGCTCAATTCTGGGGAGTGGCCCAGCGACGCCGCCGTGTGTTTGTTGTCGGATACCTTGGAGACTGGCGCCGTGCCGCAGCGGTTCTTTTTGAGCGCGAGAGCTTGCGAGGGGATTCTCCGCCGAGCCGAGAAGCGCGGAAAAACTCTCCCGCCGATTCTGCTCGAGGCGCTGAAGTATACGAGTGTCATGGGCAAGACAGCAGAGTGAAACCGCTGGGCGAAACCTGTAGTACCGTCACCGCCAAATACGAGACGGGCGGCGGGAATGTGCCAATCGTCACCGAGATGCCGCTCCGATCTGTATCCTCAACACTTTCCGCAATGGATAATGCAAAGCTGGGATCGGATCAGTGGGTCGACGAGGGCAAGGCGATCATTCACCAAACAACCGTGGGCGCTTTAGATACGCAATGCGGGTTAGCTCAACAAGCGCACCAAAGCCTTAATTCAGGTCATTACGTTTTGGAGCGCGAGACGATGGGAACCATCACGGCCAGAATGTTTAATGCTCTCGGGGCGCGCGACGTCGAAGAGGGCGCGCTACTCCCATCCTCGAGTCTGAGCGTTCGCCGGCTTACCCCAACTGAGTGCGAGCGCCTGCAAGGTTTCCCCGATGGATTTACTCAGGTGCCATACCGAAACAGGTCGGCGGACAAATGCCCAGACGGGCCGAGGTATAAAGCAATCGGCAACTCGATGGCAGTGCCGGTCATGCGCTGGATCGGCGAGAGGATTAACGAGGTCAATAAGATATGAAACTTTGTAACGAGTGTGGCTGCATTGACGGCCACCATCCTAATTGCCCAGAATACGACGAGCGTGATTTTGTAAACAACGAGCCCGATTGTTTTGATGCGTATCGGGAAGAGCGGGACCGGAGGCAGGAGGATGTGGGTAAATGAAGAAATACGCAAAACGATGGCGGCGCTGGATTCGGAGGATTGCGACATCGCTGTCCGCGCGGCTCACAAAATGGCGGAGAGATTGCAGACGGATATGGCGGTCTGCCGTGACCTGGCTGTCGTCCGGCTGGACGAAGCTAAGGAGCCGCCTCTCGAGATTGTTCGGTTTCGGCGGAGGGCGCCGATAGATGTATGACGATAAGATCGTGATTCAAGATGATGACGGTGTGGTAAACCCGAGTCACTATCGAACCGACGACATCGAGTGCATCCACGCGATTGAGGCGATGATGACGCCGGAGGAGTTTGCCGGGTATCTGCGCGGCAACGTCATCAAATATATCTGGCGCTATGACAAAAAGCACCGTGACGATCTGGAGCTGGCCCGGAAGGATTTGGACAAAGCTCAATGGTTCCTGCATCGGCTGATGCACCTACGAATAAAAATGTGGGGGGTGGGGGGTGCCGGCCCCGACTGATATTATTAGTACCCCCCCCCTACCTGGTAACGCGCAATGATTAAAGCAAGCTCCGACCTAAGCAAGCTCCAGCGCAACCTCCCGAAGATTCGCAAAAAGCTAATGTACGCGGAGAGCGAAGCGCTCAACCAGACCGCGAACATCGCGGCGAAAGCGCAGCGCGCGCAAGCCGATAAGATATTTGACAGGCCGACGCCGTTCCTTCTGAACGGGATATTCAATCCGCGCGGCAAGCTCGGGTTCATCGGGATATTCTCCAGGTTCAACACACTGCGCGCCGAGCTGATACCGGGCGCGCCTCGCGGCCAGTTCCGCGCTGGCGGCGAAAGGATTAACAAGGTGATCGCGCTGCAAGCGATGGGCGGAACCAGGACGCCGCCCAAGCGCGCGCTGCCTGTACCAACTGCCAAAGCGCGCCGCAACAAATACGGCAACCTCTCGCGGACTTATATCAAAACGCTACTCGCGAAAGATAACCACGTTCAGCTCGGGCTGCGTGATGGAGTGCAGCCCGGCATCTACCGCCGTGAGCGGAATGGTCGCCTCAGTCTGCTGGTCGCCTGGGAACCGAGAGTAAAGTATCGCTCGATCTTTCCTTACTATCAGATTGCCAAAGGCGTTTTCACAAATAACTTTGACAAGCAATTTAAAAAAGCATTTGAAAACGAAATGTCGGGGGTGGGGTAGGCCGGGCAGGTGGGCAGGGTCGGGCGCTATCCCGGTCCCGCCCTACCCGGACCCCGCCCCCGCCCCCCTACCCTACCTAGCCCTATCCACATCACGCGGTTTTTATCCTGCCCCCCCCTGGGGGGGGGTAAGCCTTATCAAAAAATTTCACACCATGCTAGGATTGCGTGAATCGTCGCTGTGGCGCCATTGCGGTCGGCTATGGTTTCGGTCGCCGGGACTGATATCGATCAGCAGGGCGCGATACACGGGCTCTGGGGGGTATGGCCCCCCGGCAAAAGGTACTGTCAGCGCAAAACGTCGCGGGTGATTCGCGAG
>Ga0209645_1001394_pt1 | contig 12154 bp, 8 predicted proteins | sample ETNvirenome_6_30_FD_184070 | JGI IMG/M metagenome (GOLD analysis project Ga0209645, IMG submission 184070) | Marine viral communities from the Pacific Ocean - ETNP_6_30 (SPAdes) (version 2) | ecosystem: Environmental > Aquatic > Marine > Oceanic | place: Pacific Ocean | collected 2013-06-19
ATATACTTTGCGTATTTCATGTAGACAGTAATATCCGACAGAATCTTATTTGATACTTCCATATTTTTCTTTTTTATTAATTATTTTTATTTATTATTTGTTCTCTACGTTGTAGGGCTCTAGCTACCCTTTCTCTGTTTCTATTAGTTTTTTCTTCCTCGAAACCAAGGAATGTTTGTGTGGTTTCAGTGTCTATTTCTAGAGTACCATTATCGAATTTACAATTTTCAAAAATAATACCATCTTTTCCTAATCTAGACTTAACTATAGCTATTGTGGCTAGTCCCATTTCTTTTTGTTGTAAAGTCTTAGCCACCGATATAATTACGTGACCAACCTGTGCTTTTTTAATAGAACCCCCCATTTGGTCTGTAGTTACAACATCAGAAGATATAGAACTTCTATTTCCTTGTGTTGCTGTCCAACCAGCAACATTAAGTTCGTGACACATACCTTCAAATTTTCTCATAACAGACCCCTCACCTTTCCATTCATCGTTAAAAGAACGGTCTGGTAATATACAATCTATATAATCTATAAGTACAATGTCAATCTTAGTTCCTTCAGAAATAATTTTTCTTACTTGATTTTTAATCTGTAACATTGTCATTTCATCAGATGGTAATTTTTTTAATATTAGTTTACCACCTGTTTTTTTCATTTCATCCGCCTTATCTAAAACAGTTTCTTTATGATTAGTTAGTTCATCATTAGGTATACCAGTCCAACAAGTAAAATGTTTTCTTTGTATTATTTTTGGGTTATCTTCAAAAAATATTTGTAAAACATTATATCCCATATTAAAAGCTGTGTTAGCGAACCTAGTTAACATTGTTGTTTTACCAACACCTGTAGGTGCGAGTACAACACCTATTTCTCCCTTTGCTAACCCACCATTTAGAATACTATCTAAACCATCTATTCCTGTTGGTAACGGGTGTCTATAGTCATCTTCTAGTAGTTTTTCTAGTTCAGTAAATATTTCAAAACTACCCACGTCACCATCACCAATTTTTATTGCATCTCTAATATATTCCTCACATTTATCATAACTTTCAAAATCCCCTTTTTCCATAATACTTTCCACCTTACGTATAGCTTTTTTTAACTCTTGTTGTTTACAAAATTTAATAGATTTTTCTTTGATAAACAGATGGTCCTGAAAAGATGCCTCTTTTATTTCTTTTAACATATCAAAAACATATTTTTGAGCCATTTCAGAAGAAATTTCTATCCTAGTAAGTTGGTCAAGTGCATCTAATGATGGGGCGGTTTGGTATTTTTCATAATATTCCTTAATTAATTGCATTATTAATCTAAAATATTGATTGTCAAAATATTTTGGTACGATAGCGTCGATAATCGATTGAAAAAACTGATTATCAGTTATCATTAGATTAATAAGTTTTAATTGGAAATTATATCCCAGGTAACCGAAGTTTTTATTCTCATTCATTTAAAAATTCCTTTAATTATAAATACGTTATTAGTCTACAATGAGACTGTAATCTTGGTAGTTAGTAGTAACTTTTTTTCTTGATAATACATCTGTTAATTCTCTCAGTATACCAGATATTTGTGGTCTAATATCTACCGTATATCTAACTTTCGGGGGATAGATGTCGGCATGAAGAATTCTAGAGTAGATTGCTTTGTTACCTTTTTTAATTGTTATCGTAAAATTTTCTTCTTCACTACTACTATTATTATCATAATTTCTACCATTAGATTCCACTAAAAGTAGTGTTTTCCATTTTAATTCTTCCTTAATGTCATCACATATATCAGTTACAGTATGATGTAAGTCTAACGAATTAGCTGCTAAACTGTTAAAGTTTCTTACACTAAAATATCTTTGACATACGATATTTTCATTTAATTTTAGAATGAATTCACATTTTTGCATATTTTCTGTTTTAAATTTCATTATTTTTAGTTTTATTCTTTTTATAAAAATCTTTTTCTATTCGGGACAACCTTAAAAAAGGTTTAATAAAATCTACCCATGAATCACTTTCTTTAGGTAAAATATTAAGAATTCCATCCGACATCATCAAGTTTAATGCGTTTTTCCAATCTCTACCTTCAGGGTCTAGAGATTCTTTACTTAAACCTAACACACCTTCTTTAGCTTTATCAGTTAAAAACTCTCCCCCCATTTTTATTATTTTTAGGTTTTTTTCTATTACAGGTAAACCTAAAGTACCTTTTTTAGTTACTCCGTTTATTATATTACTTTCCCTTTTATTAATTTTGTCTTTTTTATTTATATTTTCTAAGATATAATCTAAATCTACTTTTTTATTCTTAATATCTGGTGCTATTTTTAATAGTGATTTCACACCAACTAAACTTATACCATGTATATTATCAGAAGAATCACCACATAATGCTTTTACCAGTCTTACATTTTCTGGTATTATAAAACACCCATTAAGAGGGACTAAATCACCTTTCTTAAATAATTTATTTATAGACATTATATGTACTGACACATTTTCTGAAATTAGTTGTAGTAAATCCCTATCTAGTGTTAATATAATGATTTTTTCATTGGTTAAATTACAGTATTCAGCTATCATATCGTCAGCTTCACAACCTATAAATTCACCTTGTCTAACATAAAGTTCTTCTAAATACTCTTGTACTCTTAATTTTTGACCATAAAAAGAATCTAGTTCTTCCTGTGATTTATTAGAATTTCTTCTATTTTCTTTATAGTCAGGATATATTTTTCTTCTAAAGGACGCATTATTTTCACCATCCCAAAAAACTACAGTTTTGGTGATTAAATTACTTTCTATATGAAATGCTAATGTTTTTAGGAAATGAAATAACCCACCTATATGGGTTTCACCATTATACATATTTTTAATTCCATGAAATCCAGTCTTTAATAATGAATTACCATCAACTAAAAGTGTTCTTTTCACATTATAAATATAAAGGGTTAAACAATTTTTTTACTATACTACTTCAACTAGTTCTATTTCAAACTTTAGTTTTTCACCAGCTAATGGGTGATTTAAATCTACATTAATAGATTCTTCTAGGACTTTTATTATTTGTCCTTGGATGGGTCTTCCCATTTGGTCCTGTCCTTGAACAAAATTATTTAATTCAAATTCAAATCCCTCTGGAAATTCCTTTTTTTCTACCGATACGACAGCTTCTTCCATGTATGGACCATAAGCTTCTTCTGGTGTTAAAGTTATTTCTACTTTTTCACCCACTTTTAAACCTTTTACAGCTTTATTAAATCCTTTTAGTAATTTACCGTCATCAATAGCAAACTCTAATGGTTGTTCTCTATCTCTACTATTATCAAATACTTCACCATCCTCTAAAGTACCTACATAATGTACTTTTACTTTATCACCTTCTTTTAATTTAGTCATTTTCTTTTTCTATTTTTAAATCGAAATCACCACCCACGCCTAATTGTTCAGACCAAAAAGTAGCATTTTCTTGTTTATATTTTTCTATTGATTTTTTTTCTTCACTAGCTTCTCTTCCCGCTATAAATCCATGTGGTGTTATAAGTATTTTACCATCTTCATAACCTAAACCATTAACATGATTTTTCATTATAGTTATTTTTGTTCTAGTAGCAAATTTTACTTTTCTTTTTTCTTTAACTGCTGTGATGTTAGTCGTACCTCCATTTTTTTGATTACCAAATCTAAAAACTAGTGTTGAGTTTAACCATAGAGACTCCCCACCTTTTGCTTTAATTTTAGGTTGTCCAAATGGGTTATCTGGTAATTCTACCCATGGTTGGTTAACCACTACTAGTGTGTTAGTGTATTTAGAATCTTGTCTTCTGGACTTACCTATTCTTTGATTTAATCCCATACCTATTTTATCTGCTAGTGTGGCTGCGTTGTGCATTTTACCACCCTTACCTTCAAAAGTCATTTTACATGGAACAGAACCTACAGAATCCCATAAAAATAATAAATCATACTCTAATTCACCTTTATCTTGTGCATCCAGTAAAGTATTAATGTAGTCTGTAATCTCTTCAATGTATTGGAAATCGTTATTAAATAAGAAAAATCCGTCCCAGTCTATTTCACCTGTTGTTTTATCTACAACTTCTTCACAATCAAAACCTAGAAGTTTTGCGTGTTCAAAACCCCATTTTTGTTCCGTTATAATTAAAACTGGTAGGATGCCTTTTTTTTGTGCGTCTACAGCTGCTTTTATTAAAGCAGTAGTTTTTCCGGTATCTGAATGACCTAGAAACATTTGTAAATGACCCATAGCAGGACCTGGTAATCCAGTAGCATCAAGGAAAGCTTTCCCTAAATCAAAAAATCTTTCTGGTTTAAAGTTAGCTTTCTTTGAAAATTTGTTTTTTAAGTCGGAAAATGTTCTTTTTTTCAATGCCATATCTCCTAATTAAAATGGTAAGTCTTCGTCTTGTGGGTCGTTTGCTTGTGGGTCACCACCTAAAGTTGTTGTTTTAGTGGTGTTTTGTACCGCGTTAGGGTCATCATAAACATACTTCTTTTGTTCTGAATCCCAAACTGGGTCTAAACCTTTAGAAATAGCCTCTAAGTATTCAACTGGTTTTTGGGAATAAACATCTTTCCAAGTTCTTTCATCACCCATCCATTCTTTAGCTGTTGCTTCATCATTAGATAATGGAGCTGGGTCTTCATACATAACAGCAGATACTGTAGTATATTCCCCTCTTCCACCTGGTAAAGGTACTGATTGTAAAACTAAAATAAGGTCTCTACCTTCTTTAGCGTCCGTAATATCTCCTTTATTTCTCCAAATTGGAATAATCTTATCGATTGGTCCATCTCCTTTCCAGTTATGTTTAAATCTCCAGAATTTTACACCATCTTCTTCATTATCTCTATCCACAACTTTTACAATATAAAATTTTTGTGAACGATAAGAACGTGCTAATTCTTTTGATTGTGCATCTCCTGCTAATCTTAAAGCTTCTTCTACTTCATTTAATGGACTTCTTTCACCTGAAGGTTTTCCTTCTGAATTTTTTCCTGGGTCATAAAGTTTTTGCCATCTTCCTTGTACTTGTACATTGTGAAAATACACTTCTTTAAATGGGGAAGAACCGTCTGATGTTGGTACTATTCTAATTCTTTTTTCTCCTGATTTTGTTCCTTTTGGTAACATTATTGAAAGATATTGTTTCATTCTTTCTTCTGATGTCATTTGTGGTTTTGTGGAACTACCACCTTGTTTGTTTTTCTCGTATTGAGCTAAAACTGCGTCTAAACTATTACTCATAAAATTTGTTTTTTATTTGTGTTAATAAAATTATATACGTAATAATAATAAACTGTTCTTAGATTGTCAAACTATTTTTGGGATTGTTTTTACTCTTCTTCGGAATCAGGGTCAAAACTTTTTTTAACATCACTTTCATTGTAATCTATGACCTCATCTGGTGTTAAAATATATTGTTTTTTACCTGTTTTATCAAATTCTTCTTCTTTGTCACTAAAGAAATCAGTTAGTGTTTTATTAAATGGACCACTATCATGTTTTCTTAAACTAATTTTTTCTTCTGGTGTTCTTGGTCTATACTCTTCTAATTTGTCTTCTAAATTACTAATTTTATTAACCATATCATCCATAGACGTTAAATGTGTTTCTAAGTCCGATAACTTACTCATTAAGTCTTCTAAACTTTCTGTATTCTTAGCTAGAATATCTTTCTGGTCTGACAATTCTGTATTTGTCTCATCTTGTTTAGTCACTAAATCGGTAACTTCTAATTCAGTAGTGTCACCAGATTCTTCACCACCAATTTCTTCTGTATCTTCAATACCAACATCCATTCCTTCTTCACCACCCTCTGTTTCAGTATCAACTACTTCTTCATCTTCAACACCCATTTCAGGGGCTTCATCTTCTACTTCAGGGGCATCTTGTTCACCGATTTCCATACCAACTCTCTTAGCTAACCTTTCTACGTGACTACCCATACCAAGATTACCCACACCACTAACCATTTGTTCATTTAGGTTATCGGTGTTGTGTGTGATTTGATTAAATCTAGATAATTCCTCTAAAAGTTTTTTTTCTAATTCTTTAGCCATTTAATAATTGTTTTACTTCACCTGATGGAGATTCTACTTGGACTTTACGATTTACTCTAATACTATTTTCAACTCTCTCTATCAAACCATCTCTACTTCTAATAGTATAACAAATACCTGTATCTAAATCACAAACTTGTTGTCCATCTTCATTATTACCATTTTCTACGATATTATCTGTTTTTTTACCTAAAAAATTACCAAGTTTTTGTTTTATACTTTCTGAAATCATAATGTTTTGTTGTTTTTATCTATATATAAATATATTAAAATATAATAATAGTCAATTTATTAGTTTATATTACTATAAACCCTCAAAAAATGGTAAAAATTTAGCTGGGTCAAGAATGTGTTCTACAACAATTTTCTTTTTTTCACCATCTATTTCTTTTTCTACTACCACACCTCTTCTTATTTCAAAATGTAAGTGTATTCCTGTTGATGGCCCACTATTACCTAGTATACCTATTTCAGTAGTGTTACCCGCAAAACCAAATCTTCTATTATCTGGTATGTCATCACCTACTTTAACTGGTACATCATCTCTAAGAAAAGCGTGTATAGTTTTGTAATACACACTACCACCTTCATCTGGAAGTTCAGTATACTCTATTGTACTACCTCCTGTCGGGTCATCTATATATTCCGCATTAACCATTAAATTAGTTATTTCCACAAAATTACCGTATCTACCACAACCATCTGTTTTATCTTGAGGTTTGCACCCATTTTTTACCCTGGTGACCCTACCTTTCATCGCGGTGTAAACTTTAATACCCTCATTACTATTTGCTTTATCAACCATATTACTTTTTACTATTATATCAACACCCAAATGTCTAGCTTCTTCAGCTACAATAGGTGGTGTTAATGAGTATTCTGGATTGATTACGTCTGTAAAAACTATATTATCGTCACTAATTTCAGGACTATCAATACCTATTGGTGATAGATACCCGTTACTATCCGCACTTAATGTAAGTTGTTGTGGGGTCGCGTTAAGTGCATCATAAAAAATATCATCATTTTGAGCTACTGCCTCCTCTGCTTTTTCAAATAAATTTTCATTAACTCTTTGTACTAAATCTGTCACTTTAGGTAATTGTGGAATAGGTACTCTTATACCATCAAAAGATGTTTCTATATTATTAGGTGTTATTGTATGTTCTACATTTACTATTAAATAAGGCCCTTTAAACATTGGTAAATATCTTAGCTGAAAGTATTGTGTTGGTTGTATAGTTACATTACCCATACAACTAATTTGAGCTGTATATGACCTGTTTGCGTAAACATTAAATAGAGATGTAGAAGCCATAGATGTCGCTCCACCACCACCAGAATCTGCCATTTCTTGTAGTATTTTAAAACTTTCTGAAGTGTCTTGATATTGAGATTGGTCTAGGGTTACAGACTCAAAAATATTTTGGTTAGGTAGTCCAAAGTCTACCGTGAACCCCATAACTTTATTGGATAGGTTTTCATCAAAACACTTCCCTTCTGAAATTAGTGGGTTGGGTGTCGCCCTATTAAGAGCAAAAGTATCATTAGCAAAACCATTATTATTGGTTTTTACATCTAATTGTGTAGATGGTGGTCCAACATACTGACATAAAAAAGCTGGGCTAGACTCTAAATAATCTACTGTTTTAAATGTCCCAAACATCGCGTTTCCTTGTAGTTGTGATGATTTTTCGGATATATTAAAAAAGTTTATATAAGCTGGTAATGGTATAAAATTAAAATAATTATTAGCTAAAATAGTACTAATGTAACTTGCTACACTTTGTGTTAAAGTTTTAGAATTAGTACCACCAAATGGTGAATCTAATTGTATTATATCCCAAATACTAATCACAGCATCGCCCCCTATATCTCTATTAGCTCTATCGAAAAATAAAAACTTTTCAAATAAAGTTTCGTTACTTGTAAAATCAATACCAGATACCCACCTATCATTTATAACTTTAAATTGATTGTATAATTCTAGTTTTAGATTGTCACCTTCTATTTTTGTTCTATCATCGTTCTTTTTACTTTTATTTTTTTCGTTGTCTACGGCTTCTTGGGAACCTATAATATCTTTTAGTTTTTTTGTTAGATTATCTATATAATCACCCATATTTTCTTCTTGTGCCGCTAGGTCACTCAAGAAAATACCTAAAAATTGTTTAGCACTTATCATACCATTAACAGCACAATAAGAACCATAAAGTTTAATAAATGGTGCGAATGATTCTATGTTTGAACTATTAAATTCTATTCCTGGCCCTGGATAATTTATTGTTTGGAAGAATGAATAGTATGGATTTGTTATATCATTAACCTGTAATAGTCCTGGTATGTCAAAATCCACCCCATCCATACCACCTATCACGTTTTGTCTCATATCAATTAAAACTTGTGGGTTACCAACAAAATTATTACCTGCACTAGGGATAGTTACTGTACTGGAAGAATAAAACCCAAATGTCTGATTTATTTCATTTTTATCAAAAGTTTGTAATATGTTTAATCTTTGTAATAGAGTAGTTCCTTGATTTTCAAAATCTAAATTAGTTGTGGACTTATGAGCATATTCAATGTCTAAATTTAAAAAATTACTAATTGTTTCGTTAAACTTAAGAAGTTGTGCATCTGCTAATGTGTTAGATAGTTTACCTTCAGAACCAAGACCACCTACCCTATCAAGATATAATGGTTCTACCACTATAATATCCCTTAATATTTTTTTAAAACTACCACCCAAATCTACATTACCTACTGGAGATGCAAATTCTAAAAACATACCTTCAAAACTATCTAATTGTTGTTTAGTAAAGGTAGCTAATAAATAATTTATTGAAGCTGAATTTAAATTTTGATTAAATGACCAAGCTTCTTGTTCTTCATTAAACGCATCTATTTTTTTAATGTGTTGATTCGGTGATTTTCTATAACCGACATTGTGTTGAAAAAACCCATAATTAGATAATCCCCATATAGTTCTAACAGCACCGTTATGTAAATCATTATTAGCGAATAAGTTTTCATAATATTTTGCTGTTGTTCCTCTAAGTCCACCAGAACATGGATATAAAACATAATAATTAGATTGGGATGTGTTATTAAATTTTACACCATAATCTGGATTGGTCACATTACCCCCTTGGAGGTATACATCATAAAATTTAATTTGGGTACCAGCATTATCACTAAACGATATTTCAGTATTATTTTCAATATCTAGTGTTACACCTACAAAATTTTGTTCAAATATGGGATTAGGTATACCTGTAGCATATTGTAGTATATTGGAGTCTGTCGCTATGTAGTGAAAAGCATCTATTACTTTAGCATATAACCCTACTTGCATACTATTATTAGCTGCATCCTCAGATATAAATTGGTATGGTTGTCCATCGGAGGTGTCTGTTACTTGATAGTTATATAATATGTTTTGGAATAATGGTTCATATACGTAGGCTGGTCCCGTTGCACCTGGTATACCACCTATCACACCTAAATTACCAAACACACCACCTAGTGGGTCTCCGATTAATAAATCTTCGTTGTTGGATGAGGCTGTTTTATATCTCCACCACACAGAACCAATTTTTAGTAAAAATGATACAGGAACTTTATGTAAAGCAGGCATTTGGTTAAATACTTCCGATATATAGTCACCCCTCTCAGAATCATTTATAGAATTATTTATTACTATTGTTAATTCTCTTAGTGTTGGAGTTGGTAAAGAATTAATAAATAGGTATGCGGCATTAGTATAAGGGTTTGTGGAACCAGCTTTTTCATTTTCTACACCTTGTATTACGGAGTTAATAAAATAAGGTGTGTTTAACATAGAAGTTAATTCCCGTTCTACAGTAGCATCAAATATATTTTGGTCAAATGTAGCACCACTTATAGGTGGTAAGCTGGTATTACCTAAATTATAATGTAATTCACCTTCAGTTAAAAACATTTCACTTGGGAATAGACTACTTAGGTATTCTTGGTATAGTTCCATACTGCTGAATATATCAACATTATCTGGTCTTTTTCGTAATATAGCCATTTGTGTCTCCTGTTCTGGAGATATGAAACAATATTTCATCGCAGTAAAATACTTAACATTAAATTTGTCACTTAAAACATTAGTATTATTTGTATCATATATTAATGTATTATGTATATCATAAAAATCATTAATTGGTCTCATCATACCATTTGCTATACCCATTTGTCTCTGAACAGTCATTCTTAATGGTTCTAAGTCAAAAATATTAGGTGTTTTTTTCAATTTTATAGCAGACTCACATAGAGTAAAATGTTGTGGTGTAACAGAATAAGGTAAAGGAGAGTTTATTATTTCATAACTAGATGTTATTAAGAAAGGTGTGACTAACCCAAAATTCCTATAAACCAAATATCTTTCTGGTGATTCTTTTTCTAAAATCTCTTGTATTGTTGTAACATTTAAATCAGTGTTTTTAAAATACTCTTTAAGGTTTTGGTAATCTTTTATTTGTTGGTATAAGTTATTTGCATCATATTCAGATAATTCATTTATAGCTGGTAAAATTTCATTAACGTTAGAATACCTAGTACTTAAACTACCATATAATATATTTTGTTGAGCTCTATCTAATATTTCAAATAGTAAATCTGTAACTTCTAATATTCTATATGGTGTATTGGTTGGTGGCCAATCTTTCATACTTATCGGTGTAAAATCTTTAAGTACACCTAAATTATTAACTGGAAAACTAAAATCTGTAAATTTATAGGCCGCACTCTTTGTATACTCTTCAACAAATTCTATTTCAGGCCAAACTTCAGCATTATCACCTTCAGTAATATCTATAACATCATCAGCACCTATATAAGTTAAAACAGAAGAAGTTACACATTCATTTTCTTCTTGTACAGTATAGTATTGTGGCCATGGATATACTGTATCAGCATTTTCACTATCATTAGAAACTTGTGCAACAGTTAATCTTTTATGGTCTCTTCTTTGTGAAAATGCTTTAGTATGTACCTCATCTAGTAACCTTAAAAAAGTGTCAGCACCCGCAATTATAACAGCAAAAACATTACGAATAGTTGGTCTAAAACCTAATTCAGATTCTAATCTACTGTTAAGTTTAGTGGTAATCATATCGGACATTTTTTTGGATTGTTGTTGAAACAGTTGTTCAGCTTTTTTCCATTGTCCCCCAAAACTTCTAGGTTGTATGTCAAATACAAACCAAGGTGCTAATGATGCACCAAATTCTTCTTCTTTTTTTCTAATAGCGTCCCCATCTATAAGTGGTATATTGTTATTAACTTGACACGCACGATAAATATTATAGTCTGAACTAGCTAATACTGTTTGAACGGGATAATCACCCGAAACACTATTAAATGATGGGTTGTTCTGTAACTGAAATGCGTATTTAGTAGATATTTGTTTTAAACTTTCTTCAGCTTCAGCAGATATCGATTCTTTTTGTTGTCTTGCAGCTTCAAGGTCTGTATTATCAACTAACGCTATTTCTTTTAGTGGGTATGCAAATACAGTTCTTGTCCTACCAGTACTCCCATCTAAACTATCAGTTTTTACTGTAACCTTACAAGCTAAATCTTTAGATACATTTTTATCCATCCAACCATTTTTACCTATAATAGATTCTTTATATTTTTTTAAAACGTTTTTATAATCTAATCTATCGGATGTAACACTTAAATCTGCTTGCCCAAATAGTTTAGATAAATCTCTATCTAAACTTTTTACTTTTTCTATTAATTCTACTAAAGTGTACTCTGGAAAACTTTTATCTAGTAAATTTTTTTGTTTGTATATACCATAAACTTCGGTTAGTACTTCTCTACCTTTGGTTGAGGTTATTTTACTCCCTGTACTTCTATTAGGGTACATGTAAGGTGCGGTTATGGCTTCATGCATATTTATATCCCTTAGTAAAGCAATATGATTACCTTTAAAGTCACAAGATACTATGTAATCACCGCTTCCCGGGTCAAATCTAGATACGAATTTTTGTAGGGTTAGCTGGTATCTTACCGCTTTACCATAATAACCCTTAAGT
>Ga0209645_1001395_pt1 | contig 12152 bp, 27 predicted proteins | sample ETNvirenome_6_30_FD_184070 | JGI IMG/M metagenome (GOLD analysis project Ga0209645, IMG submission 184070) | Marine viral communities from the Pacific Ocean - ETNP_6_30 (SPAdes) (version 2) | ecosystem: Environmental > Aquatic > Marine > Oceanic | place: Pacific Ocean | collected 2013-06-19
TTTGACGTTGTCTGGTGTGGTAAATGTTTAACTAAAAAATATGAGGTAACTTATGCAGACTTTAGAACAAGCGTTAGAGAATCTAGTACACAATATGGAAATACTACGAGATACTCTAAACAAACAACATCAAGCAATAGAAGAATTAGATACTAAAATCAATGAGTTAAACAGCAAACTTAATAGTCTAGACGATAGGATTGGTTATGTGTTTAGTGAACTTAATGAAGTAAAGGAGAAGATTGATGAGCTGGGAAGGTAAATATAATTGGAAAAGTCATGACGAAATAACCCAAGCGTGTAGCTTTAATGATAGAGAAGAACTATCACACATGCTTGGCAGGCATTGGACTAGCGTACCTATTAAAGATATAAATAATATGATACGTCAGTTTGATAAAGAGTTGTTGCAACATACTATAGATACATCTGTTGCAGCTTTTAATAAACTAAAATGAAGGAGGACATTATGTCTCATAACGTAGAAACTATGGCTTATGCTGGGGAAGTACCTTGGCATGGGCTAGGCGTACCTGTATCAAATGATATGAGTGCGTATGAAATGATGGAAGCAGCTCAACTAAACTGGTCCGTCAAGAAACAACCAATGTACTTTATGCCTAATCAAGATAAAGGTGTATTAGTAGAAGATAAAATGTTACTAATAAGAGAAGAAGATAACATGCAACTAGATGTAGTAGGTAAGAACTGGCATCCTGTACAGAATCAGGAAGCTTTTGATTTCTTTTACGACTGGGTCGAAGAAGGTAAAATGGAAATGCATACAGCTGGTTCATTAAGTAATGGTAAGATTGTATGGATACTTGCTAAAGTTAATGAAACATTTGAGGTGCTGAAGAATGATATTGTTGAAAGTTATATGCTGTTTACTAATCCTCATTCATTTGGTACTTCTGTCAATGTCAGGTTTACACCGATTCGGGTTGTCTGTAATAATACTTTACAGCTTGCTCTTGGTAGTAATAATAATGGTATACGCTTAGACCATACTAAAAAGTTTGACCCACATTTAGTAAGAGATACACTAGGGTTAGCTACTGATAGTATGAAAATATATCAACATCAAGCTACATATCTAGCATCTAAGCATGCTACTGGTGAACAAAGAGATAATTACTTTAAAGAAATGTTTCCTATGACTGACTATGAAAAAGATGTTAAAGGATATGTTAGAAGTAAGAAAGCAGCAGATGCCAATAGATTGCATAACAATGGAACACCTGGTTCAGAGTTTAGTAAGGACTCTTGGTGGGATACATTTAATACATTAACATTTATGTATGACCACAAACTAGGTAAGAGTAATGCATCTAGGATAAGGAGTTCTTGGTATGGCGAAGCCAGTAAGACCAAGCAAGTAGCACTAGCTAAAGCATTAGAGTATGCTAACGTAGCGTAGTGTGTCCTCCGAGAGATAGAGAGTCATGTTCTCCTGAAATATTCGCATGATTCTCTTATCTCTTATTTTTATTTTTGTAATTATTATTAACTTATACGTGATGGTGCAGGTATGAAAAATGTACAGGAAAAATGCTTAAATCGATTCCTGTCCCTTTGAACTGGGTATAAACAAAGCCATTGTATAATGTGGTGTGTAAAGGTAATACTAGTTTAGTACACTTAATTAGGAACGAACAATACGCAGACCAGATTCCTAGCCACAACATTTTAAATTAACTAAAAAGGAGAATGACATGGGAACATGGCACATAGATAAAGACAGACTAAAGCAGATACTTACTAAGCCTATTAAAAATAAAGATGGAACTGATAAGCTTGGTGATGGATTAGGTGATGATAGTTTCTTTGATTTTTTATATGAACTAGAAAGTAAACATGCAGCAGATAAAATAATTAATGCAGAAGTTATAGACTGGTTGACTACACCTGATAGAGAAAAACTAGTATGGTTGCAGCCATCAGATGTTGATGACATAAAAAATAATACTGTTACATATAAATATGGTAAACCTACTACATCACCTAGTTTATTAGAGAATATAGAGAATGAAATAGAAGATAAAATATTACCACAAATAGGTGCAATATCAGGAGATAAAAATGAGTAAAAGATTTAATCAAATAGAAGCAGAACACTTTGCATCTTTAGTACAAGAAATAAATATATCTAAATATTCTCAAAAAGAATTTAGAGATATAGTAGAAGAAATATATATGTGTATCTTTAGACATAATACTAAAGGAGAATATGTAATAGAAACTATGCCTAATGATAAAACTAATTGGAAAGTTTATAAAGATAGTCAGACTATTGATGAAGCATTAAAAATAATAAAGGAGCAACCAAGTGAAAAATAAACTTACTACTACACCAAATCTTAAACAAGAAATTATATATATTATGGAAGAAATAATCGGTATTATAAATGTTATGAATCATCCAGACTACAATGTACTGATGCGAGATGCTGATTTAGAAGACCTATTACGTTTATCAAAAGAAGCAAAGAAACTTTTTGAAGAATGGAAAACAAAATGAAATGGCAAGTTACTATTACGCTTAACTTTAAAACTAAACCTAAGAAAAGAGATATACTATTTCGTCTCTTTGATATGTTGAAGACTAATAAAGTTGAGTATGTACTAGCACGCAATACTAATACGGAGGATATAAAATGAAATACGAATACGAAGTAATAAAAACAAAAAAGATTGTAGATAGATATACTATAACTTCTACTGATAAGTTATCTATTGATGAGATAGAAGAAAATGTAAGAGAAGAATTTTTATATATAGGACAGTCTAATAAGTTTACATTAGACCATATGACTCAAGAAACTACATACATAGGTCAAGATGATATACTATCTGAAGAACATATTGATGTAGTTAAAGGACATGGAGATATAGAACATGAAGACTAAAATACATATTAATCAACACGTTATTAAATCTAATCACAAGAATAATAAAAGAGACCCAGTGATTACTGTTAAGACTTATAAGAGTAATAACTATGGACATCAGGTTGACATACTAGGACCTAGTAAAGTTATTTATAGTCCTGATAAACCTTTATCTTGTGGTGCTAAAGTATGGATAGAAACAGATTCAGAAGTAATCGTTATACCTGACATACCTTACAGAGAAAGAAAGGAGAAGAAGAATGCCTATTAAATTTTATAAAGAATTAGAAGATACTATTAATGATTGGTGGGATTCTTTACCAGATACAGTAAAGGAAGCAATCAATAAAGTGTATGATAAATATGAGGAGAAAGAGAATGTTAAGAAAGATTAACCCTATTGCAAAACTATTACGTCTACCACTATTTCGCAGTAGACTAGTACGCAATAAGAAAAAATATACAAGAAAGGAGAAGCATAAGAATGAACAAAGACGAAGAGAGATTACGTAGAGCTAAACGTACTGGTAAATACTTTGATACTGGTACGTCAAAGCCTACAAACTTGTGGTTAAATCATATATTTTTAATAGTGTTAGTTATAGGATTAATTGTTTACCTGTTAAATGTTGATTACTAATACGCAGTGTGAATCTCTTATCTCTTTTTTTCTTTTATGTTATTTATTCTTATGATATAATTATTAAGGAGAAAATTATGAAAACAAAAGATGCATGGGTTATAGCATTTTCATTTGCAGGAGAAAGTAATATGCCAGAATATCTAGCAGATGACAATGATGTTGTAATAAGATTTAAAACAAAAGAAGAAGCTAATAAATATATAATTGAAATAGCTCCACCCTATTTTGATTATGATACTAGTCCAGTAAAAATAATGAGGGTACAATGAATATAAAATTAGAAAGTATATTACGTAAGAATATCAAAGACTTACAAGAACAACTGAACACAGCTCATATTAGAATAAAAGTATTAACAGAAGAGATACATAATTTAAGAAAAAAAATAGACCCAGAAGCTACCTTTGCAGGTAGTGTAAGCTGGGCAGAAAAGGAGATTAAAAATGAAAACTAAAGAATGTGAACAACGCTTATATTCAGTAAAAGATTTTTGGAATTTACATCAAGGATTGTGGACCATGCTAGGATGTAGAATGAAAAAAATTAAAGAAGATACTACTACTTTAATATATAAAGATTTAAATAGTAAAAAAGAAGTAAAAGGTATGTGTTTTAAATATACTTATACTTCTAAAGGAAAAGATTTACCAAGAGGTTTAATACAACCACTTACTATAGGAGTAACAACTAGTGACTAAACATTTATGGGAAGAAGAAAGAAATAAAATGTTTTGGAAGTTTGTTAAAGAGTATCAGCAAGAAGGATACGATAAGAAAGAAGCTAAAAGATTAGCTAAAAAAGAAGTGAATGAAGTCATGGAAGATAAGAATGATTTTGTTGAAGATTTATATAATATTGCTTTACAAGATAATGATTAGGAGGTAAAATGAACAATGACAAAATGAACAATAAAGTAATAAAACAAGGACCATGTAATAACTGTAACTCAAGTGATGCTAATACATTGTATGAAGATGGACACTCATACTGCTTTTCATGTAACACTTATACACCACCAGAAAGGAAACAAATGAACAATATAACACCAGCACCTATTAAAGGAATAGTTAAAACTAATTTTACTGAAGGATATACTGAAGCACTTTATGATAGAAAGATAACTAAAGAAACTTGTGATAAGTTTAATGTAGCAGTACGTAAAGATAATGACAATAATATTACACAGCATATATATAAATATTATGATAGTAATAATTCACATGTAGCTTCTAAGATACGTAATACAAAAGAAAAAGAATTTTGGGCTGAAGGTTCTTTACCTACTGCAGGTTTATTCGGACAAAACTTATTTGCAGCAAGAGGTAAATTTGTTACTATTACGGAAGGTGAAATAGATTGTATGTCTGCTTATCAAATGATGGGTGCTAAGTGGGCTTGTGTTTCTGTTAAGACAGGAGCAGCTGGAGCAGTAAGAGATTGTAAAGCATCATATGAATACTTAAATAAATTTGAAACTATTATTATTTGTTTTGATAATGATGAAGCAGGTCAAGCAGCAGCATCTAAAGTAGCACAGTTATTTGAACCTAATAAATGTAAGATAATGAGATTAGATTATAAAGATGCTAATGAGTATGCAATGAAAGGACATACTAAAAAGTTTATTGATGCATGGTGGGATGCAGATGTATATACTCCAGCAGGTATAGTTAATTTAAAAACTATACAAAATGTTTTATATGAAGAACAAAAAGCTGACACATGTTTATATCCTTGGGAAGCATTAAATGAAAAGACTTATGGTATGAGAACAGGTGAGCTAGTTACATTTACTGCAGGTGCAGGTATGGGTAAGTCATCTGTAACAAGAGAACTTATGCATCATATTCTTAATGCAACTACTTCTAATATAGGTGTCTTAGCATTAGAAGAAAATATTAAGAAGACTGCTTTTAATATTATGTCTGTTGAAGCTAATGCTAGATTATATATTAAAGAAATAAGAGACCAATATCCTAGAGAGAAATTAAAACTATGGGAAGATGCAACTATAGGAACAGGAAGGTTCTATGCCTTTGACCATTTTGGTTCTATACATAATGATGAAATACTTAATCGTGTACAATACATGGCTAAAGCTTTAGATTGTAAATGGATTATCTTAGACCATTTATCTATATTAGTTAGTGGTCAAGATGGTGATGATGAAAGAAAGTCTATTGATATTCTTATGACTAAGTTAAGAAGTTTAGTAGAACAAACAGGTATAGGTTTATTATTAGTATCACATCTAAGAAGACCAACAGGTGATATAGGTCATGAGAATGGTAGAGAAGTTACACTATCACATCTTCGTGGTTCAGCATCTATTGCACATCTTAGTGATTGTGTTATTGCTCTTGAACGTAATCAACAAGCACATGATTCTTTAACTGCTAATACTACAATGCTTCGTATATTAAAGAATAGATATACAGGTGATACAGGAGCTGCAGGTAATTTACTTTATGATAGGACTACAGGTAGATTAAAAGAATTAAAAGATAATACACTTGACGATACGAATGAATTTAGTGTAGAATAATGAATAGTAAAATAGTTTATAAACCAAGAGCATTAACATTTAAAGAAAAAAGAATGATAGTGAAAGCAAGGAAAACTTTATTTAATGAAGATGAAGGTAAGCTAACTAAACATGATGGGCATTGGATGTGGTATCATTATTGTCCAGTAGAAAAGATGGAAATGTTTGTTGGTAAAGGAGAAGAATGTAGCTGGTGTGGAGCTAGAAGAAAAGAAAAAAATAAATAAAAAGGAAAATAAAATGAAAGAAAAAAAATATAAATATGAATGGACAGTTGAAGAAACAACAACAGATACAAGAGTATATAATATTAAATCTAATATAAATTTATCTCAAGAAGAGCTAAGAGAGTTAGCTTGTCAAGTAGAAGAATGTCCAGGTGGAAAATATAAAGAAGATGAAGTAGAAGTAATTTATGAAGAAACAATATATGGGGATGATAGTCAATGGGATTATACAGAACATTCTGGTTTACCTATAGAACCAGCACTAGATGTTACACCTAATGAAAATCCTGATGCACTACATATTAAGGAGAATAAAAAATGCCAGCAATAGTTGATATAGAAACGAATGGATTTAAAGATAGTGCTACAGCGATTCATTGTATTGTAGCTAAATGTCCGAAGACTAATACGATTAAAAGTTGGGTGCAAGATGAGTGCAAAGACTTTAAAGATTGGAGTACTAAAATAGACTCATTTATTATGCATAATGGTATATCTTTTGATGGACCTATTTTAAATAAATTTACTGGTACGAATATTAAAACAACAGATATAAGAGATACTTTAATTGAGTCTCAGTTATTTAATCCTATAAGAGAAGAAGGACATGGACTAGGAGCATGGGGAAAGAAACTTAATTTTAATAAAGGAGATATGGATTCATTTGATACATACTCTGAAGATATGTTAGAGTATTGTATACAAGATGTAAACTTAACTCATAAAGTAATGAATGAATTAGATAAAGAGAAAGTAAGATTCTCTAAAGAGTCTATTGAATTAGAAAAGAAAGTAAGAGTTATAATAGATAAACAAGAAGAGAATGGATTTACTTTAGATTTAAGGAAAGCAACTACATTAAAAGCAGCACTAGAAGATGAAGCAAACTCTTTATCTCAACAGGCTACTGATATATTTCCTCCTACTGTAGTAGAACTTAAAACTAAAACTAAATATATTCCTTTTAATATTGGTAGTAGAAAACAAATAGCAGAACGTCTAATGGAAAAAGGATGGGAACCTGAACACAAAACAGATAAAGGAAATGTAATTGTAAATGAAGAAGTATTAAAGAATATAGATATGAAAGAAGCACAAATGTTTTCTAGATATTTACTATTACAAAAAAGAGTATCACAAATAAAATCATGGATAGAATTATGTGGTGAAGATAATAAAGTACATGGTAGAGTAATGACTCTTAAAACAGTAACAGGAAGAATGGCACACAATTCTCCTAACATGGCACAGATACCTGCTATTTATTCTCCTTATGGTAAAGAATGTAGAGATTGTTGGACAGTATCTGATGCATCTAAATATACTTTAGTTGGTACTGATGCTAGTAGTTTAGAACTTAGATGTTTAGCTCACTATATGAATGATACAAACTTTACGAATGAATTATTAACAGGAGATATACATACATCTAATATGAAGATGGCAGGGTTAACTGATAGAGACCAAGCTAAAACATTTATCTATGCTTTTCTTTATGGTGCAGGTCCAGCTAAGATAGGTAAAGTAGTAGGTGGTGATGCTAAACAAGGACAAAAATTAGTTAATAGATTTTTATCTAATATGCCAGCACTTAAAAACTTACGAAACAAAGTACAAGAAGCTTCAGAAAGAGGATATATTAAAGGATTGGATGGTAGAGTATTTCAAATACGTAGTCCTCATAGTGCTTTAAATACTTTATTACAAGGAGCAGGTGCTATTGTCTGTAAACAATGGTTAGTATGTATGATGGATATGATTACTGCTACAGGTATTGATGCTAAGTTAGTAGCCTCTATTCATGATGAATATCAATTTGAAGTAAATCATAAAGATGTACAAAAATTTGGAGAGATAACTAAAAAATCTATTAAAATAACACAAGAAATATTAAATATTAATTGTTCATTAGATAGTGAATGGAAAGCAGGATTAACATGGGCATCAACACATTAAGGAAAATACAATGCAACCACTAAAAAAAGATAGAAAGAAATTTGATTTAGATTTGAAGTATGGTCAAGTCAAAGAAAAGATTGTAGCAGATATGTTACAAGATAAGAAGATAGAAGTAAAATCAGAAAGAGGAATGTGGCTACAGACAGGTAACATAGCAATAGAATATGAAAGCTATGGTAAACCTAGTGGGATTAATGCTACAACATCCGACTACTGGTTTCACAACTTATGTATAGAAGATGAAGTATATGCAACATTAGTTTTTAAAACTGATACGCTTAGAAAAATTGTTGAGCAAACAGAGAATAAAAAAACAGTATCTGGTGGTGACCACAATGCATCTAAAATGTATCTAATGAATATACAAAATCTTTTTGCACAAAATATTATTAAAAAAAGTATTGACAATAATACTTAAATAATATAAAATTTATTTATCATTAACAAAAGGTACATTATAATGTATCTTATAACTAGTAAAGGAAAGTTAAATATGACAGTAATAACAGGAAAAGCCTATTGGGCATCAGTTGCAGCACCAAATACAACATTTGATGTAGATGGAACTTGGACTATAGATGTAGGTAATTTAGATAAGAAAGCTATAGAACAAGTAAAAGCTGATGGACTTACATTAAAAAATAAAGGAGACGATAGAGGAGATTTTGTTACTATAAAACGAAAGGTTAAAAGAAAAGATGGTAACTCAAATCAAGCACCTAATGTAGTAGATGCTCAAAAGAGACCTCTTATTAACACACTCATAGGTAATGGGTCAGAAGTGAATGTACTATATTCCACATATGATTGGGAATTTAAAGGTCGAAAAGGTACATCAGCAGACCTAAAGTCAGTACAAGTAACTGATTTAATACCTTATGATACAGGACCAAAGGAAGATTTTGAAGTAGTTAAAGATGGGTACACTTCAAAAGAAGACGTAGCTTTCGCTTAGTTCCTGTTGGGTAGGGAGTAGTTTTTGTTCATTTTAGCTACTCCCTTTTTTTATCATGAAAAATATTGATACATTAATTGAAGACATTTATAGGTTATTTGATTTAGCAAATAAGCCTAAGCTATCCAAGAAAAAAGCTAACGAAATATTAGATAAGTTTGCAAATGAAGTAAAGGATTGTCTCTTTGATTATTTATATAACGAACCAGTAAGTAAAAGTAATTTAAGATTATCAGCTATAGGTAAACCAGATAGACAACTATGGTATGATATGAAAGAAGTAAATAAAGAAAAACAATTTACTCCTGCAACTAGAATAAAGTTTTTATATGGGCATATGCTAGAAGCATTGTTAATAGCTTTATCTCAATTAGCAGGACATACAGTAACTGAAGAACAAAAAGAAGTAACAGTAGAAGGTGTGCTAGGACATCAAGATTGTCGCATAGATGGAGTATTAGTTGATTGCAAGAGTACTTCTGGTACGTCATTTAAAAAATTTAAAAATGGTACACTAAAAGAAGATGACCCTTTTGGATACATAGCACAACTATCAGCATATGCAGAAGCTAATAAAGATTCAGAGGCTGCATTCTTTGCTATAGATAAACAAAGTGGTGCTCTTGCTTTATTAAAATTACATCAAATGGAGATGATAAATGCAGAAGATAGAATTAAACATCTTAAAAACATTATGGGAGATACTAAGGAACCTGCGAAATGCTATAGTGATGTTCCTGATGGTAGTAGTGGTAACTATAAACTTCAGATTGGGTGCGTGTATTGCACACATAAAAGAAAGTGTTGGGCTGATGCTAACGAAGGTAAAGGACTACGTATGTTTAAGTATTCAAAAGGTATTAGATACCTTACGCAAGTTAAAAGATTACCTGATGTCCAAGAAATAAATGTTTCGTAGTAAATCAGAAGAAAAAATTTATAATACACTTATAGAAAAAAATATTCCTTGTGAGTATGAGAAAGGAAAGATAGAGTATGAATGGTTAGAATATAAAAAATATATACCAGATTTTATCTTAAAGAATAATGGTATTATGTTAGAAGTAAAAGGAAGATTTGTTAGAGAAGATAGAAAGAAACATTTATTTATAAGAAAACAAAAACCAGAGTTAGATATAAGATTTATATTTGATAATCCAAAAGCTAAGTTATATAAAGGTGGAAAGATGACTAATGCGAGTTGGTGTAAAAAACATAAATTTAAATATTGTTCTTTAAGAGAGGGAATACCAGAAGAGTGGTTTCATGAAAGAAAAACCAGAGATACTTTACACAGAATATTTGCAGAAATCTTATAGTAGTTGTCCTGCAGAAAGATTATTATTCTTATCAGTAATATTACAAGCACTATTAGATGCAACTAAACCTGAAGCATCTAATGAAACTGATATAAGTATTATAGCAAGGCAACAAGCTAAAGGATGGTTCTTTGCTACAACAGGGGTTACTTGTTCTAACTTTGAATATGTTTGTGAGAATGCAAACTTAGCTCCTACATATGTTCGAGGGTTTGCATATAAAGTATTGCATTCAAAAGAGATAGACTTTGTAAGAAAAAGAATTAATAAATTATTATCAAAATAAATTGACTATGAATATATTAATGTTACAATTACAAACAAATTATGATATTAATATATTTTTTTTATTATTAGGAATATGTATAGGTATGGGTCTTGTACTACTAGCTTATATATTATCAAAACTTTAGGAGAATAAAATGGGAATGATGGATGAAGCAATTAAAGAAACAGTAAAAGATAAAGATTTTAAAAAAGTAAACTTAAAAGAATATGCTAGTCGTAACAAACAAGTAGGTGGCAGTCATTATAAAAATTTTAAGATTCAACCAGTAGATTATATTATGCAAAATGATTTAACTTTTTTAGAAGGAAATGTAATTAAATATACAACTAGAGCTAGAAAGAAAAATGGTATAGAAGATTATGAGAAAGCAAAGCATTGTATTGAATTACTAATTGAACATGCAAAGGAACATGGACATGAATAATTATTTACCTACAGACTATCAAACATTTATACATGCTTCTAGATATGCACGCTGGTTACCTGATGAAAGCAGAAGAGAAAGTTGGATTGAAACAGTATCTAGATTTAGTAATTTTATGCAAGGACATTTAAATAAAAATTTAGGTGTAGAAATACCAAGTGAAACGTGGAGAAGAATAGAAGATAGTATTATAGGATTATCTGTAATGCCTTCTATGAGAGCTTTAATGACTGCAGGTGTAGCATTAGAAAGAGAAAATATAGCAGGCTATAATTGTTCTTATATTCCTATTGATAGTCCTAGGTCTTTTGATGAGATACTTTATATTTTAATGAATGGTACAGGTGTAGGATTTTCTGTAGAAAGAGATGGTATTAATAAGCTTCCTACAATTCCTGATAGAGAGTTTGAAAAAACTGCAGATGTTATATCTGTTGCTGATTCTAAAGAAGGATGGGCAAGAGCTTTTAGAGATTTAATATCTTTTCTATATACTAATAGAATACCGAGAATAGATGTAACTAAAGTAAGAGCAGCAGGTCAACGATTAAAAACATTTGGTGGTAGAGCTAGTGGTCCTCAACCTTTAGTTAATTTATTTGATTTTACTATAGAAAAATTTAAAGGTGCTAAAGGTAGAAAGCTATCTACTATGGAAGCACATGATATAGTATGTAAAACAGGAGAAGTAGTAGTAGTAGGTGGAGTACGAAGGTCTGCTCTTATATCTTTATCTAACTTGTCTGACCAAAGATTAAGAGTTGCTAAGTCTGGTGCTTGGTGGGAGACTAATCCTGAACGAGCATTAGCTAATAACTCTGTAGCATACACAGAGAAACCAGATGCAGGTATCTTTATGAAAGAATGGTTAGCATTATATGAAAGTAAATCTGGTGAAC
>Ga0209645_1001396_pt1 | contig 12148 bp, 17 predicted proteins | sample ETNvirenome_6_30_FD_184070 | JGI IMG/M metagenome (GOLD analysis project Ga0209645, IMG submission 184070) | Marine viral communities from the Pacific Ocean - ETNP_6_30 (SPAdes) (version 2) | ecosystem: Environmental > Aquatic > Marine > Oceanic | place: Pacific Ocean | collected 2013-06-19
GGTTTGGATAATGTTTTATCTGGAGATAATAACTTACTCCCTACAAATTCTTTTAAACCAAATTTTCCACCAGTGCCAAATATACCTTGGTTTTCTGGAAATACAGCTACGTCTGTAAAACCTTCTCCAGGAACAATTCTAGACTCCCCTAATTTCATTGGTGTTCCATATAAAAATTTATCTAAAGCCTCTCCTCCTGGTGCTCTTTTTGTAAGATCTCTAGCCATATCAGAGGGTGCTAATGCTAGAACAGTTTCTAATGGACTAATTCTACCTCTACCAGATCTTAATTGACCACCAATAGTTAAACCTAATGCAGCCATAGGATTAGACGCTGCAACAAAAGGTGCTGCAGCTCTCATAATACCTGATAATTCTTTAGGTACCGCTTTCCTAACTGTTTTTTTTATCTTCTTTAATAATCCCATAATATTGTTCTATTTCGTTTTTGGAAACAAATCAAGCGAAGGCATAATTACTTTGACATCTCTTCTAATCTCTGCTTCCGGCACTCCTTTAGCCTTCCACTCTTCTTCTGTTTTATATACCTCTCCTGTTTTCTGGTTAGATATAGTTGTTATAATTTCTTTTGGTTTTAATGTTTCCATTATGATGTAACCTCTCTTGGCTGTATCTGCAGTATTGAAGCTATGACGTGCAGCTCATTTGCGTCAGAGGCTTGTACTTTTAATATCTCGCTCTCTTCCATAACAAGGGGCTGAGTTAAAAGTTCTGTTGTTGTATTTGTATCTACTGCTTTTGTTTTAAATAAACTAAATATATTAGAACTAGCATCAACTAAAGTGACTGTTATATTACAACTAGATCCAGCATCGTTAGAAATTAGTATTGACTTTACCACAGCTACGTTTGCCGAAGGCACTGTGTACAGAGTGGTTAGATCCGTAGTTGTTAAATCCGCTTTTGCGTTTATAAAACTGTTTGCCATTAATTTAAAAAGAAGTTTTCAGCTTCTACTTCGTCCTTCAAGTCTTGTTGATACGTTGTATTTAATTTATTTATGATACCGTCAATATCTCTAGCTTGAGATTCTGATATTGTATAATCATATTCTACGCTAGGTCTTGTAAATGTTTGTACTATCTTTGCCATAATTAACTCTTATCTGTAGGATCAGTTCTTCCTCCTCCAAATCCCATTCCTGCGGCTTCTCCTGCACCATAATCGTCAAAACCACTACCAGCTTGATCTATTTGTCTTAAAGCTTGTTCTCTTTCAAGAGCTGCGGCTTTTTCCATTCTCTCTCTTTGTCTTTGAGCTCTTTTTTCTCTTAAAAAACTCAAAGGATTTATATTTGTACCTTGAAGGCTACTATAAATGTCTGGTGCTTTTGATCCAATAAATGCTCCAAATAATGCAGTCATGGGATTGAATCCTAACAATAAAGATCCAAGTCCAGCTCTGGTAAGAACAGATCTACGATCTTGGCCTGCTAAAGTATTTATAATACCATCTCCAGATTGACCAACAAAATTTTTAAGATAGTTTCTTATTCCCATTTCATTTAACACTCTGCTTTGGTCCGCATCCATGTCATCAAGATTTGTTAACGTATTAACATTTGTTAACGTATTAACCGCAGGCATATTAGTTGGTGCTTTGCCAAGTAAATCTTCGTCTGTTACATATGCTTCATTTAAATAAAGGTTTTCCATTATCTTCTACCGTCCGATTGTACGTCTAGTCTGAATGTACCGAGCTTCCAATCTTGACCAGATCCTGTGTTTTCTACTTTAAGTGCTACTGCTCTAGCTCTTGCTCGTGTATCTACTTTAGTCGTTGATGAGCTAATTGTAAAGGGTCCTAATGAGGAGCTAGCTGCTGTATCGTTTGAATAGTTTTTTAAATTCAACGTTATTTGTGTATTTCCTGTCTGAGATACAAAATCTGGTATAAATCTTCTTATTTTCATTAAGAACTCACCATCTCCTCTAAACGTAATTCCTTGATTTCTGTCCTGTGTAATATCAAAATCACCGGATGTTATGTTGGCTGTAACAGCAGTTATGGTACCGTTTTTGTTTTGATCAGTTCCTGTTTCATGTTCATAGTATGCTGTTCTACCTTCAGTATTACCTACGACATCAAACGATGTATCGGTGCCAGCATCATAATCGAGAGCATGAGGTTTACCAAATACAGCTGAATCTCTCCACATAGTTCTATCTAACGTGCCAACAGTCCATACAGGTCTGTTTGGTGTTGAATCAAAGTAGTTATAGCAAACCATTTTATTAACAACAGAAGATGTTGATGATGGATAGAACCACATAATCTCACCGAACAAGTTATTTAAACCTGCACTTATCATTTGATTACCAGACTCCATGTTAATGTCATCAAACACAAAATCCTCTACCAAACATGGTAATGATTCTAATTTACCAGCGTATCTAAAAAATCCATTTTCAGATAACCAATACGCTGCACCGTCAACCTCTACAACTGCATTTTGTCCTGATAATCCACAGTTAGTTCCTGCTTGAGCAAAAGAAAAAGTAAAAGGTGCACCAACAAAACGCATTAAAAATAATGCTGTGTCTGTGTAAACATAAATAGAATCTCTACCTCTAATAGCCCCCATGATCTGTGATCCGTCGGCCAGTCTCTGTGTACCAGCTGTATTGGTTGCTGTTGGTGTGTACGAGTTAATATTTTCTTGATCCGAGAATCTAATAAACATGTCGTCTTGAGTTGATTTTGTACCAATCGTGGTTTCTGTGCCAAAGAATACTAAGTGTCTATCCGGTGTTGATACTACCATGTGTCTTGAAGCTGTAGGAGCTCCAGATATAATTGTGCATCTCGTGTCTGTAGCGTTTGATAGTCCGGAATCCCATTCAAATACTTCACCATCGTGAATTAAACAAATGGCTTTGTCACCAAAATTATCTAATGACCACATGCCTGGTTCTAATACTAAGTCTCCAGATGCTGCTTCTCCCCAAGCTACGAAGTCTGAAGTATTTGTTACAGTGGCTCCATCACTGTGTGCAGCTCTTGTTGTTCCTCTTACAGCTCTAGTAATTCCAGTTAAGGTTGTCCCACTTGTAACACCGGTGTAGGATATTTCTTCTGTTCCTACTTTTATAAAATTTGTTCCTGAACTTGGAAACTGTGATGCATCGGCTAAAACAATACTAGTGCCTGACCCTCCAGTTCCAAAAGCATTGTCTCCTAAAGCACCATTCAATGTGCTAGTTACGGCATTAGATGCTTCACCACCCCAAGATCCTAAGCCCCAACCAAAACCTTTTTCTTGAACAGCAGATCCAACAGGATAATAATGTTGTACTCTAATACCTCCAGATGTGGTTGCTCCAGATCCAGTTTCATTTGATGGCATAGTGATAGTAATCGTTGTATTTGTAGGCACAGTCGTTACCATAAATTTTTTATCATCAAAATCAGAGGCACTAAAATTAGATCCGGTAATAGCTGTAAAATTATCTAAAAGAATAATGTCTTGTGGGTTGATACCATGTGCTGAAGAAAAAGTTATGGTTACAGATGCTGATCCGTTGGTTGTGGTAAATGCATTTGTAAGTGTTGTTGTAGATTTAATTGGGTGTATGTCGTAAAATACACCACCCGAGTAAGCGTATAAAATTCTGTTTGTTCCTATGATGGCGTATCTTCTACCTAAACTATTAACAAAATGGTGTAATCCTCTACCTGCCCCCGTCAATTCATTCTCATTAACGTTTCCTAACTGGCTCCAACCACCTATTTTTTCTGGAACCCCATATCTAAAACGCACATTATCACAGTCTATCCACTGACTCTCTGCAGCTGTGGGTGTGATTTGTTTATTTAGACCAGGTAGAAAGTTTATCTTCTGTAGCATAAAACCTAGAATATATTAGATTTTATTGTATATCAACGAATTTTTAACTTTCAAAATAATTGAAATTAATCAAATATTTAAAAGTATCTATTTTGGATGGCTTTCCTCTGTGTGGAATACGGGTATCAAACACCACTATTTTATTAGCTTTAGCCTCAACAAATTTAATTTCTTCCCCCATTTTAAATTCTGTGCCACCATCAAAATCGTTTAAATACAATATGGCTGTTTTACAATTAAAAGGATAGTCAGTATGAAACCCATCAGAGCTCCATTTATCATCAGAACTATGTTGATAAAAAGGGCTAATAAGCATATTAGCTTTTACTTCAACTACAGCACTTGAATTTAAAATTTTTAAAATAGGTATTATATATTTAAAATAATAGTCTGTGTTTATTCTGTGGTCGTTATAGAAGGAGTGAGTAAAAAATCCTAAGTCTTTAGGAGAGGTCATATGATCTCTTTTAAACCATGCAAACTCAGATTTAACAATTAATGTTTGTAGATCGTTAAAAAAATTTTTATCTAAAAAATTTTCTATTATCTTAATTTCATGATCAGGTGGTGGTAAATCTAGTTTCATCTTTCTATTTACTCAACATATACTATTTAATATTTATGTCAATATTACTTAGGTATTATTATATTCCAATCTAAATCATCCATTAAATCATCAAAATACAGTGTTTTTAATTTTTTTACTTTTAAGTATTTATGTAATTCTTCAATATCAAACACAGCCCAATAACTATCGGTTTCAAAAACCATTTTATCAGCTTTAGTTTTTAAAGATCCCTCTTTACCTATTTGACCATTTGGTAATTTACGCATGTTTCTTACATCAAATTTGTAATAACTATTAGATTTTCTTAAAATTCCAGCAATGTTCCAAGAACAATTTTTTTCTGGGTATTCAATACAAGTTAGATATTTAGAAAATTTTTTTGTTATTTGTGAAGATTCCACAATTACTCTTTAGGGTAATCATCCCAGCTTTGGGTTTCTTCATTCCAGACGTATTTACCCTCTACATCAGAACCCCAAACACCTGGATAAGCTATAGGGGCTTCCCATTGACATGTAGACTCGTTTAAAGTCCAAGATGGAAAAGGTTGAGGTAAAATAAAAGCATCTTTTTCTTCATTATAAGTAAAATTAACTCCTGCATAATTCATTCTAAAAGCTTTACTTTGATCTTCGCTAGGCACAGTATAACTACCGTCTGTATAATGGACTCCACCAAAAGTATTATAAGAAGTTTGTTTCCAATTCGTATCTGCTCCATACAGATTTTTTAAAAAATTAATACCAGCTTCTTCTGTTGGAGATTCATTGTTATGAATTACTACAACTCTTTTAACTACGTTTTCTGAATCTAATTCTGCAAAGTGTGCCATATCTATGCTGTGTAAGTCCCCGACCCGGTAAATGTCATTATAGTTGATGCTCCATCTGTTGTTACAGTTGGAGAGCCTGTTGTTGTACCTGTATATAGTGCAGAGGCTACTCTTAAAATTACTACACCTGATCCACCGGCTCCTGAGTTAGAGTGATATTTTCCACCACCTCCACCGCCACCTGTGTTAGCAGTTCCAGCAGTTCCAGTTCCAGCGGCTCCAGCACCGCCACCACCAGCTCCGCCAGCTCCAGCGGCACTATCTCCGCCGCCTCCGCCACCGCCTGCTCGTGTTACTGATGATCCTGTAATTGATGAATCTTCGCCATCTCCGCCAGCTCCACCACCGCTGCTTGATCCAACAGCTGATGCTCCGCCGCCGCCAGCTCCATTTACACCACCTGGGCTGTTTCCACCGGCAGAACCTTGATTAGCAGTTCCTGAGCCACCGCTGGCACTACCTGATCCGCCACCGCCAGAGCCTCCAGATTTTCCGCCTTGGTTATTGTATGCGCCGCCGCCACCGCCGCCTGTTGATGTAATTGTTGTAATTCCTGTACCTGCAAGAGAAGAATCTCCGCCGTTGTTTCCTACTGTTCCAGCACCTGATACATTGGCTCCTCCACCACCTATTGTGATTGTATATTGTACTCCTGAAGTAAATTCTATTGTTGATTCAATTGTTCCTCCGCCACCAGTATTTCCTGACCCAGAGGCTGAGCCAAATGTTGATCTGTAACCACCAGCTCCGCCACCAGCACCTCGACCATTTCCACCGCTACCGCCAGCTGCTACAACTACATAATCTACTGCTGGATCTGCTACTGTTGCACTACTTCCAAAACCTAATACATTAAATCCAAATCCCGACATTTTTATTGTGCCTCCCAATTCTGATTTTCTTCATTCCAAATATAACTATTACCATCATCAGGCATATCAATTGGAGCTTTCCATAGGCATGTTGATTCGTTTAAAATCCAAGAGGGATAAGGTTGAGGTGCAATAAAAGCATCTTTTTCTTCATTATAAGTAAAATTAATACATGCATAATTTTTTCTTAAAGCTTTACTTTGATCTTCACTAGGAACTGTACGATTACCATCTGTATAATGAACTCCACCAAAAGTATTATAAGATGTTTGTTTCCAAGTTGTGCTTGATCCATAAAGATTTTTTAAAAAATTAATACCAGCTTCCTCTGTAGGAGCTTCATTGTTATGAATCACTATAACTCTTTTTACTATATTTTCTGAATCTAATTCTGCAAAGTGTGCCATAATTATGCTGTATAAGTTCCCGATCCAGTGAATGTCATAATAGTCGACGTGCCATCTGTTGTTACTGTTGGAGAGCCTGTTGTTGTTCCTGTGTATAATGCAGAGGCCACTCTTAAAATTACTACGCCTGATCCACCAGCACCTGAAGACTGTGCGTATTTTCCGCCGCCTCCACCGCCGCCAGTGTTCGCAGTTCCAGCAGTTCCATCTCCGCCGCCGCTTGTTCCAGCACCGCCACCACCAGATCCGCCAGCTCCAGCAGCACTATCTCCGCCGCCTCCACCGCCGCCTGCTCGTGTTACTGATGATCCTGTAATTGATGATGATTCGCCATCTCCGCCAGCTCCACCACCGCTACTTGATCCAACGGCTGATGCTCCGCCGCCGCCAGCTCCATTCACACCACCTGGACTGTTTCCACCAGCAGAACCTTGATTTGAAGTTCCTGAACCACCGCTGGCAGTACCTGATCCGCCACCGCCAGAGCCTCCTGCTTTTCCAGCTTTGTTAAGGTATGCTCCACCGCCACCGCCACCAGTTGATGTAATTGTTGTTATTCCTGATCCTGAAAGGGAAGAGTCTCCGCCATTATTTCCAACTGTATCTCCTGATACAGAGCCTCCTCCGCCACCTATTGTGATTGTATATTGTGTGCCTGATGTAAATTCTATTGTTGACTCGATTGTTCCTCCACCGCCAGTGTTTCCTGAACCAGAGGCTGAACCAAATGTGGATCTATATCCACCAGCTCCGCCGCCACCGCCTCGGCCGTTTCCACCGCTACCGCCGGCTGCTACAACTACATAATCTACTGCTGGATCTGCCACTGCTGCACTGCTACCAAAACCTAATATATTATATCCGAATCCGGACATTTTTATTCTCCTTATACGTCGTTAGCAGCGTCTGTAGTGAAGAATAGTTTAATTCCTAATAATTTTGCATCAGCATTTAAATCATCTGCTGAAACATCTCTTGAGATTTGAAAGAACACTTGCTCGTCAGTGCTCGGTGAACCTGCAATAGTTACTGCTCCACTTTCTGCTGCTACGTCTAAATCGTTTGCTGTACCGCTGTGAGCTTTAGCTGTCGCAACAACTTGTGTTCCAAAAGCTGTATTACAAGAATCATTGTCTGCAATAGCCACACCAGATAGTCCCCATGCTGTAGTTCCTGTGTTTGTTGAATCTGCGGTAAAGAAAGCTTGAAAAGTTACTGTGCCTTCATTCCATGATTTAGGGAAAGCAACAGCAAATTGAGCAAACTCATCAGAGTCTTTATCAAAATCTAAAGTTTTAATTTCAGGTCCATTAGATAATTCTGTTTGAGCAAGAGCAGCACAACCATTTGTAGTGTTAGGATACATGGCTACAGCTGGAACCCAAATAGTTTCTTTACCAGCAATTTTAATTGCTGCAGTGTTATCTCCACCATCTACGGCTTGAGCAACACCAGTGCCATTAGGTGCAATAACAATGTTTCCATTTGAACCATCAGTAATTGTAATAGTTCCAGAATTTGTACCTGAGTTCGTGTCTAAAACTAGATTGTGCGCACCACTAGAAGTTATTGTAGCGTCTGCAGATCCTGTTCCAACCACGATCTCACCAGTACCTTTTGGTGCTATCGCTAAATCTATGTTTGAATCGCCACCGTTAGCAGCGATTAATGGATCGTTTCCAGTAGCAGCATTTGTAACTTTAATTTCATTAACTGCAGATGAAGTTGTTCCAAAAACTACAGATTCGTTACCATTTGCGTCAGCTATGAAACCACCGTCTGCAAATTTTGGAGCTGTTAAAGTTTTGTTTGTTAAAGTTTGTGATCCAGTAAGTGTTACATCACCCATTCCAATATCTATAATATCCGGGTTTGTACCATCGTTTGCAGATGCAAAAACAATAGCAGTTGATGAAGGAGAAACTGCAACAGTGTCTCCTGAACCTGAAACGTATTTAAAAGTTACGTTTTGAGATCCGCTTGTTGAATTTTTTAAAAAGTAAAAAGTTTGAACATCTAATGGAATAGTTACATTTCTTCCTGAAGTTAAAGAGCCTGTAAACTCTATCATTCTGTGTGCAAGAGTTGCACCTGTTCCACCGTCTGTTACTGATAAAGTTGTATCTCCAGAGTCAGATACTGCTTGTTGTGTAAAACCACCTGAAATTTGTTCTAAAATTTGTAAGTTTGTATTAGTTTTCGTCCCCCATGTTCCAGCGTTTTCGCCAGTTGCTTGAAGTTCGACACCTAAACCTGTATATGTTGAAGCCATTTATTTTCTCCTATGCTGCATCACTATAACTTGTATTTGAGCCAGTTGCAACATTTGTATACGAAGAATTTGAACCCGTGTCAATAGCTTCATAAGCTTGAATTCCGAAGCCAGAAGCAGTACCAAAAGCAGCAACTTCAGCTGTTGCTGAAACTCCAGTTAATCCCATAACATCCGCTGGAACTAAAGTTCCAACTGCAGATGTAGCTGATACACCTGTAGGACCCACAACTTGTGCAGAAGGGTCTATTGACCCTACAGAAACAGTTGCCTGCACTCCTGTTGGAACTACAACTGGACTTGATCCAATTGTTATAGATCCTGATGAAGATGTGGCTGATACACCACTTATACCTACAACATCTGCTGGTGAAATAGATCCAACTGCTGACGTTCCTGCTTGACCAGTTAATCCCATTACATCTGCTGGAGTTAATGATCCAACAGCGGAAGTTGAAGAAACTCCTGTTAATGAAAATTCTGTATCTATTACAAACGAAACAGAGCCAACACTAGAAGTTGATGATACTCCAGTAACTCCCATTACATCTGCTGGAGATAAAACAAAAGTTCCCCAACCTTGATCTTGACCCCAAGAACCTTTGTTCCAAGTGCTTCCAACTCCAATAAAAGTTGTCATTGCATCAGGAGCTGTTAGTTCAACAGTAAGTCCTGATTCACCCCAAGATTCAAAATTCCAAGTGTCTCTACCCCAACCTTGTTCAGGGAAAACATCTGGCGTTCCAAGAGAAACAGTTGCTGATTGACCAGTTAAGGTTAGTGTTACATCACCTAATTCACCCCATTCACCATCGTTCCAAGATGATCCACCCCAACCAAGAATAATCGCTGAGGCTGATGCCCAACGATTTGTGCTCCACCCTAAAGCTCCCCATGTGTTTGATGCAGGAGTGTTTGCTGTTCCACCCATTCCAGAGTGAACTGAACAATAGTAATATAAAGTTGGTGCATCGGTTGCTACAGTAATTTCAGTGTAAGCTCCAGAAGAACCTGGAGTTCCGTTGGTCGTAACTCCGGTAGTGTATTCACTTCCGCTGTTGTGAGTTCCATCGCTTGTTGTAGAAAATCTTAACGGGTGACCACCGTTTGAAGAATCTGCTTGATCAAATCTGTAAGTTCCACTTTCTGCTAAATATAAAGTATCTTGTCGAACACCATCAATAAAATATTTATTGCCATCATCGGTGCTAACCACCGTTACCGTATAAGTTCTAGTAACGGACATCCGTTGCTACCTCCTTACGCTATTCTTATGATTGCGTTCGTAGCGTCTGCTGTCGGGAATTGAATTGTAAAAGTTCCGCTAGTTACAGTTTTGTCTGAGCCAAATGCAACTGCAACACAAGCAGGGTCGCCTGTTGCTGTATCGTTGTAGATTAAACAGCCGTTTGCTGTAAATGTTGCGTCAGTATAAGATACGTCAGAAAAATCACAAACAGCTGTCGTGCTGTCTGATGTTGGTGTAACACTCGTAAGCGTTGCACCTCCAGCTGTGTAAGCTGTTCCAGAAGTGTTTGTAATTTCGTTTGAAGTTGAATAAGCGGTAGTTCCAGCCCCTAAAGTTGCTGAGCTAGTGTACAAAGCAATCTTAAAAGTATTACCTGTTGTTGCTGTAAAATTGTGAACGCCTTTTAAAAGTTCTACTTTAAAACTTGTACAAACTGCTGATGTTATTGCCATTTTTTATCTCCTATGGGTTTGGTGAGTCAATTGGAAGTCTTATTGTTCCATCTGTGTAGTCATCTCGTCTACGTCTTCCAACTTGCTCATTCGCAAACTTCTGTACCTCTTGTTTATACTTGTTCTCGTATAATGTCAACATATCTGCTGGCCCTTTTAAAAAACCATAAGTCTCTGCCAAACAGCAATATAACAGGCCATTAGGGAAGTTTAAGCTAATATAGTTGGTATTATCGCTCTCTAAAAGAGCTGGCGCTGCATTGTAATGCACTCTAAATTTATAGGTAGTGTCTGGCACAGGTGCAAACATCATTCTACCAGATGTGGTATCTGACTCTCCTGTAGCACCGCCAAACATGGCATAATACTTAGGTTTTCCTCTACTAGCAGAAGCTGTAGAAGATACATATTCTTGAAGATATGTTATATCTTTTTTCTCTAACCAAACATTAGGTCCAGTCACTGCAGAAGTAGAATCATATACTTGTATACCTCTGATAAAAACTGCTCCTGCGGGTGCATTAATACTTTCTTGACCTGTAACTAAATTTCCCGTTTGTTGTTTTCTATCTGCATCAATAGGCACATCTCTAAAAATTCTATATTGTGCATTTAAAATAATATTTTCTAAAACAGAATCAGATAACACATTAGAATCAACTTCTGTGTAGCTTCTTATTTGTGTTTTTAATCCTGATGCACTTAATCCTGCCATTATCTAATAATCTCCAAACAAGCTGGACAGCTTTTTCTAAATCTTAAATGTGTTAAACAATGAGTTGGTTTAATTTCAATTTTAACTTCTTGTTTTGGTTCTTTTTTTCCAAACCATTTTTTCCATAATTTTTTTATATATTTAATCATGCTGTTAAAGTAACGGGTCCAACAGAACAGCCGTCGCCTCCTCCTTTTACACTTCCTTTTGTAGCAGTGTTGGTATCAACTGTAAAATGAAAAAAATTAGCAGTTGAGTAGTCGCTAGTATCTCTAGCATCATTTACGTAAATACCTGTGGTTATTGTATATCCTGCTGCTTTTGCAATATTAGATCCTGCTATACCATCAAAACTTTGTGGGTTTGTAAATTGAAAAGTCCCTCCAGATGCAGTGACAGCAAGTGGAGCACCTCTAAATCTTTTTGTGCTTCCGTTCGTAATTCCATGTCCTGGAGCAGTTACATTTATAATTCCAGAACCGGCTGCATATGTTTCAAAAGCATCTGTTTGTAATAAATATGGAACACTTGGTTCTGTTCTAGCTGGTCGTACATGACGTAAAGATATTGCATCTCCATTCATAGGTTTTGGTTCTAACTGTGGTTGTTTTGGTTCAAACTCTGATATATGAACAAAAGATCCATTCCATTCTCTTACCATTTCTGTGTAAGGAAACTCTAATCCTGATCTATCAGATATTGCTTTTGAATGTTTTCCAGTTGCGTATTTAGCCATTATGTACTTGGGTAGTAAGCTTTAGGAGTAATGTAAGTACTCGAAGCTGACCCGTCCTCCGCTAGTGCTCTTGCTAATTCATCTTCATAAGCTAACTTCATAGCTTGAATTAATTCTGGTTTATATTTTTGTGCTAAATAATATGCTAGTCCTGAAACCATACAAGGCACAAATCTA
>Ga0209645_1001397_pt1 | contig 12132 bp, 20 predicted proteins | sample ETNvirenome_6_30_FD_184070 | JGI IMG/M metagenome (GOLD analysis project Ga0209645, IMG submission 184070) | Marine viral communities from the Pacific Ocean - ETNP_6_30 (SPAdes) (version 2) | ecosystem: Environmental > Aquatic > Marine > Oceanic | place: Pacific Ocean | collected 2013-06-19
GTGGGCAGATACGAAACCTGCCTCTAATTTGTTGCCTAGTGTATTTGCATACATGTTGGCGGTTGTTCCCCATGAAGTCATAGGGTTTCCGTCATCATCCTTCCTTCCTGCGAAGGTGGTGTGCAGAGTGTATGCGTCAGCAGATAGATGGATGTCCATGCTTCCATCATCGTTAACTGTCGCTACTACCATTTCAGCCCAAAGTGCTTGAAGTTCAGCAGATAGGCGGCTAACACCTGTTGCTCTGCTGGATTGCCTTCGACCATTTAGAGGGCTGTCTGTGAACTCTGCAAGGATATCCTTGATTGTTCTTGATAGACGAACCTGTTCTCTTGGGTTCTCTGTTCCTTGTTTGATGAACTTCTTGACCATCGAGGCCGAGAACTCATCACATTCACCGTCTGAGTCAACGTAGTTGACTACTGTTTCACTATATTCATTCCAATTTTCCAATGCCATGTTTTTCATCTCCGTTTGATTGTGTCGCACCCCTACGACTACAATAGATATGGTATTCCATCACTATATGAGGTAGCACTGACGAAAGTTTGTACTACCATATGGTGTTAACTTTGTAGCGTAGCGCACACCCCGAAGGGTGGCTTACGTCAATCATCTAGAATATGAGGGTCATCAATACCATCGATGTAATCGTCTATGTCGATAGATACCCATCTCGACTTATTGCATTTGTAGCAGACAAAATTAGCCTGAACATCATAGTATTCAGAAACCAATGTATCTCCCGCTTTCTTGGGCGTGGCGAAAGCACCAAAAACACCCTTTGGGATTGTGACAACAACTCTTGAGTTTTCTACGAAAATCTCTTCATGTAGGCAACTGGCTTGTCTCTCTTCTGTTGCCAAATCAGAGTAGTAATCCATCAACATCTCATCATCCTTGTCTTTCTGTGCATCATAATCATCCATTGTATTGCCTCCATTCATCATCAATCTTAACCATTGTCTGAGTAGGCCACTTTGTATCTTCTTGCATCTCAGTATAGCAGTTTTCCTCTACAACAGTGCCGTCTTCCAATTCCATGTGTAATGTGCAATACTTAATCCAAAATCTCACTACCTTTCCTGACCTGAATAACTCTGCATTATCCAACCCATCTATTGAGAACGACATCCAACAGTTGTATGATACTTCTATCTCGTCTATATCTTTTGTCTCAATCTTCAAGGTTCTCACCTTCCCATCCACAATCTTCACACCATGCATCCTGAATCAGACCCAAGTATGCACCTGTGATTATCACTTCTTTCTTACATCCTTCACATTCCATATCGTATTCCATCATTCTTCCTCCTGTTGCATCTTTCTCTCAAACTCTCTAAACTCTAACTCGTTCAGTCTGAATAACCAGTTCTTGTATTCACTGTTGAACTTCCTTTTGTCGTATGTGGTCACGTTGCATGACCAATCAGCATCTCTTAATCTCTCACAGAACTCAAGAGTCATGGTGCGGTAGAACATTCCCATATCGTATATCTCATTGGCGAAGTTGCAGAGTAGCATTCTACGCCTGAACTCTTCAGGAGTGATTTTCGCTCCCCCATATCTAACACTCATACTTCCAACTCCTGCGTTCTGTGCTAACATTCCAAATCCTAATCCATTAACTAAGTTAATCTCAGTTTCATGAAAGCCTTTCTCTATTCCATTCACTATTCCTACTATCAGTGGCATGACTCTATGATTTTTCATCACCTTATGAGGTTAGTCTAAGGGCAAAGTCTGCCTAACCATATGGTTGTATTAAAATCGCTATTTACGCACGACAGGAGTTTTAGGGGTGGTAGTATGGGTGGAGGATTCTTTATATAGTGATGAAATGGCATAAAGGCACTCAGAATCATCTGAGGACTTTCAAGAGAAATGTCTCTTTTGCACAGCAGATATCATATCCGCTTTTATTCGACAATCGCTAGTTGTCTTTATTCATTGCTACCATTATCTGCTTATGATTCAAAGGGTGCGAAATGCATTCCCTATATGTATAGTATATCATATATGTAATATGGATATCTAATGACATATGTTGATATCACATATCTTAGTGTAATTACAGGTTTTCCTATTTTCTCGTATATTCTCGTATTTTATCATCGAGTGAGAAAATTAAAATGTGGGAAATCTTGCTGTAAAGATTGATTTTATTGAATATTATCATATTATCATTATTATCATCATCTCTACTACTACTATTATGTTCCATATACTACTACTCTCTCTCCTATGGAGAGCGTGATAAAATTGAGAAAATGATAAAATGGGCAAAAAACGCAACACTGCTCTAAAGTTGTATTTTATCAACTACTGATAATTTATGATAATAAATGATAAAAGCACAAACAGGTTGGAAATAACATGACAGAAGAAAAGAACAGTTGGGGTGTGAAAACACCAAGCAATAATGAAGAATGGGTTGATGGGTTGACTGCATCACAGTTGCAGATTGCATCGATGTGTGAAGAGATGAAGGACATGCTAATTCAGAAGAACAAGCAGTATGGAGATTCAGTATTGAATCCAACAAGGTTCTTTTCTCATGCAGACCAAGAAGAACAAATCAAAGTCAGAATCGATGACAAGTTGAACAGACTTGTTCAAGGTAATGACTCACTTGAATCAGACGATGATATCATCAAGGACTTGATAGGATATCTGACTCTGCTCCTAGTTTACAGGAGTAATGAGTAAACAACATCCGACTCCACATATGCTCGTAGAACCAAGTCGTCTTTAGCGGGATGACGGGGAGCATGGAGAATTATAGGGGTTTCCAAAATCAAAAACAGGAAAGATACTAGGGTTATGATGGAAGCATCGAAAGTGGATTCTAGCGAAGAAGCAAGTAGATGTGAAAAACGGGTTCGTTCATTCTAGGAACGTTTGAATGGCTTTGCGCTATAAAAAATAAAGCAGGTTAATCCGGTCTAGTAAAATAATTGGCATTGTGTGCTACCACGATGCAGTTCCCTCCCGTTGGTATAGGCATAGCACTTACCTGTTTCCCCTCTCTATTCAAACATCGGTTTACTGCGGTAAAAAATGCAAATCAAAAGCAGTGATGGAATCATCTCCTCCATGCATTTATCCGATATCACACTCACAACCACATGGGATTAATTTCCACATGGGTTAGAGCGAAGTTTGCCAAATAAAAAGTCAAAAGCAAACGCTCCGCAATGGCAGGGGTTCAGTTCTATAACGGCCTCCGTTAGAGCCTGAACCTAGACTTCTTCGTATTTACACTCATAACGAGCAGAGTTTTACTACAAGATAAAAAAGACAGAAACGCATCGAACCACGCTGGAATTGTTTGGTGTCAAGTTCACTCTCCGTAGTTAGGCTGTGGCGGTCTATGTCTTTCTCTGCTATTACATTCAATTAACGATAGGAGGAAATGAAAATGAATATATTTACTTTAGATGAAAGCCCAAGAAAGAGTGCCGAGATGATGCTGGACAAGCATGTGGTCAAGATGCCAACTGAGAGTTTGCAGATGTTGTTCACAATAGTTGACCATCTTGGTTTAGAGGCTGGTTGGAAACCTGTGATGTTGAATCACCCATCTACCATTTGGGCAAGAGAGACTAGACAGAACTTTCAATGGTTGAGAGAACACACCTATGCATTGTGCAGTGAGTATACTTTCAGGTATGGTCGCATTCACAAGGTAGAGGTTCTCATGAACCAATATGCAGAACAGATGGATGAGGCAGAGATGCTTCTTCCTGATGATGGTCTTACACCATTTGCTATTGCTATCTCTCCTCACATGGAGTGTAGGAAAGCAGATGGTTTTGATGACATGACAACAATCGAGAAGTATCGTCAATACTATCTTGACGACAAGTGGAGATTCGCTGTTTGGACTGAGCGAACAGAACCGAGTTGGTGGCCGAAAGACCACTATCTAAACAAGTCCTTTGAATATAAACAAGAAGCAGATGCTCTGCTAATGAGGTTGGGATTGATATGAGAATAATTAGAATAATTAGAGAAGAAGAAGTTTGTAGTGTATGTGATGGAACAGGAACGGCAGTTTCATTTACCGTTGACGGTGAGAAAGAGCCTGTCCCTTGTCTATGTAGGTGCGAGCCAACATATGATGAGTGGTTAGCACTACACGGAATTGAGAAGGAATGAAAGGATATATTCGTTTTACCAATGGTATTGTCTCTGTTGAAGAGATGCAAGCGTTTACTTGGAGACCATTGGATGACGATGACCCTTTGATGGATAAGTTCAGGAACAAAGAACACGAACACCTTGAGAAGTTCTTTAGCATCCTGATATTCCTTCGTGGAGGTCAGAAGTTTATGACTGCCACAACTAAGAAGAATCTCAATGATATGATTAAGAGGTTCAAACATTTGAATAAAGGTGATGGATATGAATATGGTAATGAAATGGAAGAGACAGACTCTTGAAGATAAGTATGATGATTTATCAGAACTATGTAATCATGTAGTCTTTACAGGTGACTTTGACGATTGTGTTAGAGATGCTTGTAGTTTTTACTCACAAGTTCTAATAGACAAGGAAGAGATTTATCTCAAGATTAGAAGAAGAAACAAGATGAAGAAAGTCTTGGAAGATATCTTAGGATTCTTTCGAGCAATGATTCCCCAAGATGAATTTGAAGGGAGGTATGAAAAATGAATGAAGAAACAATAGAGTTTAGGTTGGTGTCAAGTAATGACTTACCACCGATAATGATAACAATGAATGACGATGATAGACCAAAGGTAGTGGTTAATGCAGACCACAGAATATGGTTGTCTTTACACAGGAAGACAATTGGTGGAGCAGCAGAGAGTTTGTTCCACAAGATTAACGAGATGCTAACTGCCTACCTACTCGAACAGAGACAATATGAGTTGATTGACAATGCCGAGAGAGATAGGGAGGTGTGATAACTGTGGTCGGATGGGAGGACTATGGAAGTCATTCACAGGAAGAGGAATCTTCTGTAAGGAATGCTCGTTGAAAGAATACGTTGGTGAATGAAAATGGATATACCGAGAGAAGCAATAGAATTAACAATGGAAAGACAGGATAGAGTTACGGCAAAGAGAGAACTAGGAAATGGTAGATGGGATAGGAAACTGAGAGAGAAGATGACTGCTCTTTCAGTTGCTGACAACTACGATGATGCAAAACATGAGTGGATTGCAACAGGAGAAGTTTGGTGGAGTGGTCTTGGAACTCCAAGACCTGATTGGGCATTGAACCATCCTAACAAGTGCTTGTGTGAACATCACATAGTTTACCACTTTGAGATTCACAATACCGAGACTGATGTTAGAGAGTGTGTTGGTTCAGACCATATCAACTCTTACATGATTCTAAGAGCAATTGTCGAAGAAACAGGAATGAACGCTGATGCTATTACCGAAGATATGATTCAGGAATGGATTGATGTCAGAGTATCAGCACTCATCAAAGATGCTTGGTGGAGACACAATGGTAAGGATTTCACAGAGAAGTTCAATGAGATAAAGGAACTCGACTTGAGAATCAATGTTCGTAGAAGTGGTAAGTACATCTACGATAATACACTAGGAGTTAGTATCCCTGAAACTATGATTCGTAAGAAGGGTAGAGGAAGAGTTGGCTCTTATGACTATGAGATGGCATCCATCGTTTGGAGATGGAATCATCCCGATAACCCGAAGGCTCAGATAAACACGAAGGGCTATCCTAATGACAAACTGTTGACTGACTTGGATATTTTTCACATGTTGATTGATAGACATAAGGCAACAATTGCAGAAGAGGATGAGGCAATCGAATCTCAGAGGTTGAAGAACGAAGAATACCGCAAGCAGATTGCTATCAGAAACAGTGTCCTTCGTGAGAAGAAAGAGGCTGAGTTCCAAGAGTCCTGCAAGTATTTTGACATTCCAGTGTTTAATCCTGAAATGGGAATAAACAGTTGGGAAAAGAGGTTTTTGACTGATATGGAAACTAGGGTCTTGAACAGAAGGCCATTATCTCCTAAGCAATTTGAGAAGATTAAAACAATCTTAAATCGCTACAATGATAAGCCAACTGAACGTCAGGTGAATTACCTGCGCTCATTGGGATACGAAGGAGATATCGAAGAATTATCAAAAGGTCAAGTATCTAAGTTGATAGATGAACTAAAGGAGGAAAAAATATGACAAAAAAGAAAACGAAAGAAGAAAAAGAAGAGGTTGATGAGAGTGAAAGGATTGTTGCCTTAGAGCAGAAATACCAAGCACTTGAGAATCAACTGCAACAAGTAGTGATTGTGGCAAACAACCACATTGCTCTTTGCAAAGAATATGAAAAGACAATCGCCATTCTCTCAGGGAGAATCCGAGAGTTGAATGGTGATTAAACCGAAAGGAGGAAATGAAAATGAAATTGTATATAGCAAATGAAAGAGGACACACAGAAATGGAAGTGAACGTAAGCACTGTCATCGAGCAGATAACAGACCACCCTACACATTGGGTGTTTGTTGACGGTGACATGGTGATGAGGGAGAACATCCCTGATGTTGATTGGGAAACCGTCAACGAAGTTCGACTACAAGAAGCCGTTGTCGGCGGATATTGAGTCGTAGATAGTCTTAGCAGTAGTAGATTGACTGCCGGATAGGTGCAACGCCTATCTTCAAACTCAAAAGGAGATGAAAGAATGGAAATACAACAAGAGATATTATCAGATATCACTGTGCATATGAAGTATGCAAAGTGGTTAGAAGCAGAACAAAGAAGAGAGACTTGGGAAGAGATTTGCAACAGAAACAGGCAAATGCATCTGAACACAATAAAGGATAGAGAATACATTTCTCCTGACATGAAACAAATATTGTATGATAAGATTCACGAAACCTATGATAACTATGTCATACCAAAGAAGATTCTACCATCAATGAGGTCAATGCAGTTTGCAGGTAAACCGATAGAACTCGCACCAAATAGAGTATACAATTGTGCTTACATGCCAATTGACCATTATCTGTCCTTCTCGGAAGCAATGTTTCTATTGCTAGGAGGAACAGGTGTTGGTTACTCTGTTCAAAGACATCATGTGGATAAGTTACCTGAGATTAGATTACCTAATCCAAAAAGAACTTACAGACATCTAGTTGCTGATTCTATCGAAGGATGGGCAGATGCAGTCAAGGTATTGTTTGAGTCTTACATTGGTAAGAGGTCAACAACTGTTAGGTTCGACTACTCAGACATCAGGCCGAAAGGTGCATTGTTGAAAACTAGTGGTGGAAAAGCACCCGGTCCTCAACCGCTTAGAGAGTGTTTAGTGAAGGTAGAAGGTATTCTCGCTAACAAGGATAACGGAGACAAACTAACAACACTGGAAGCACACGATATTGTTTGCTACATTGCAGATGCAGTATTAGCAGGTGGTATTCGTAGAGCAGCACTAATCAGTTTGTTCAGTGCTGATGATGATGAGATGATAACATCGAAGTCAGGACACTTTTGGGAGAAGAACCCACAGAGAGCAAGAGCAAACAATTCAGTAGTTTTACTACGTCACAGAATCAAGAGGGACTTCTTCAACAATCTATGGAAAAGGGTTCAAGACTCAGGTTCAGGAGAACCGGGTTTTTACTTCACGAATGACAAGGATTGGGGAACTAACCCTTGCTGTGAGATTGCTCTTAGGCCATATCAGTTCTGTAACTTAACAGAAGTGAACGTATCAGATGTAGCCAGCCAGTCTGAACTTGAGAAGAGAGTAGAACACGCTACCTTCTTAGGAACACTACAAGCATCCTACACAGACTTCCACTATCTGAGGGAAGTTTGGCAGAAGACTTCTGAGAAGGATGCACTACTTGGAGTATCTATGACTGGTATTGCAAGTGGGAGAGTTCTTGATTTAGATATGGAGAAGGCTGCTAATAAAGCAAGAAGCACAAACGAGTTCTTTGCCAGTGCATTGAATATCAACACAGCAGCAAGAATCACTTGTGTCAAACCTGCTGGAACTACCAGTCTAGTAATGGGAACATCATCAGGTATTCACGCTTGGTGGTCTGAATACTACATCAGGAGAATCAGAGTTCTCAAGACAGAAGCAATCTATGATTACTTGATAACGAAGTTCCCTGATTTAGTGGAGAATGACTATCACAATCCTAATCAGGCTATTATCTCAATACCACAGAAGACTCCTGCTGGCACATCGATAACAAGAGATGAATCAGCATTGGAGATGTTGGAGAGAGTGAAGAGAGTATCGGTTGATTGGGTTGTAACAGGACACAATCGAGGTGTCAACACTCACAACGTTTCTGCAACTGTCAACATCCGTGAGGATGAGTGGGAGGATGTCAGAAACTGGATGTGGAAGAACAGAGACTTCTACAATGGTCTGTCTGTTCTACCGTTTGATGGTGGTGTCTACAAGCAAGCACCCCACGAACCAATAACCAAGAAGCAGTATGAAACAATGCTGTCACTTCTAACAGAGATAGACTTGAAGGATGTCAAGGAAGTGCAGGACAATACTGACCTACAAGGTGAACTTGCTTGTGCTGGCGGAGTTTGTGAGATATGAAAAAAGCGCAGTTGTTGAGTATAGAAGGTGTCATAATTAATTCTATGATTAACAATGGTGCAAAACAAACTCTACGAAGAATGTTTAATGAAGTGAGAGTTGGGAGTCGTAGAACTCCCTCTCTCCTTAAACAAATCAAATATTACATACGATTGGGTTACTCAACTCTAGAATCGTATGACGATGTAGAAAGACTGTATAGGCACAGTCTATATTTAGAAAGAAATGGTGATAAAAATGAAAATGAAAGTATACTTACCGAGAGTCAGAAGCGATAGAGGCTCATATAGTGAAGAGACTAGTTCATTCCTGCTTAAAACAAACAGGCGTGTGCTAAACAACAGGTCAACCGACTATACCCGAAATAAATGGGGTGAAGTTGAATACAAGACAAACTCTAATGTAAAAACAGCAAGGAAGTTCCATGAAAACCCATACTGGCAAAAATTGTCAGCACACATGTATAATCAATTTGTTGCGAATGATGCTTACGCAAGTTCCAATGAAATGTCATGGATTACATTCCGTTACTACAACGGTGATTCTTCTCTGATGATTAGGAAAGACGGAAGTACCTTCTTTATGAATGGTATCAAACAACATCAGAAAGATGTAGCGATTGCTCTTGGTAAAATCATTGCCTTTGGAGCGCAGAACCGTTGTAAAGAGGCTATGGATGCATACATAGAACGCAATTGCACATATCCAAGTAATGTTCTGTATGCTGTTGAGAATCGTGCGCCCTACAAGTTCTTTGTTGATTCTCAAGAATACAAGGTTAGGATAAATACTGAACTAATAGGTAGAGATGAAGTGGCGTTTGAGATTTCAGAGAACATTTGGGGTTCTCTTTCTGTGAAAGAAGCAAACACTTTCATCAACGCATACAAAAATGAGTCAAAGGTATCTAGAAAATGGGCAGACATTAGCCCTTCCAATCTATGGTATAACATGTTTGAAACACATGTAACCGATGCACAAGAGCAGTTGATGAGGTCTTGGCTTCTACAAAATCGAACAAGTGTGATTGTTGAAGAGAGAGCATTTGAGTTGCTTCAAGACATGGATAGAAACTATGATGAGTTTACTCTAGTTGACATGAGAAAAGCACCATTTTCCAACTTGGGTATTGATGATAGGTCGAGAAAACACCACTTTGCTATGCATGTTACGGGTGAGATATCAGATTGGATAGTTTACCCTAATGACTCAACTGGTTCACAGAGATGTAAAGTTCGCCTAATACAAATTCCTGAAGAGGGAGATATCAGAGCAGGTTCACCATTCTGTATTGACGATATCAATAGTAAGAATGTGATGGGAGACCAAGTTGCAACAAGAGCAATGTTGTTGAAGAATGATAGGACTGCTGCAAAAATGGTCAGCACACTTAGGGACATTGAGAAAACAGCAACGAAAAGTAGGATAAACCGCAAAGTAATAGAGAAAGCGAGATTTACGGAGGAACTAAGATGGAACTGAGAATGAAGTGTCCTGAATGTGGATGCGAAGAACAGTTCTTCGATGATTTACTTGGTGAGAACATATGTGTTGACTGTGGTTTGGTTAATGTTGTGAGACCCTTTGAAGAGACTACTGCAATAGTTAAAGATGGAGTGAAAACACATGAAACAACATCACAATTAGGTTCTTACATTATGGAAACTAAATCTAACCTTCCTAGCAATCAAATGTTTAGAATGAGAAGAGAACATGGTAGAGCATCTACGCTCTCTGATGTGGATAGGAGAACAATAGTGTTGTCGAAGATGATTCTATCGAACTATTCCGTTAACTACACAATAAGAAATAAGGTTGAGGAATACTTGAAATCCCTTAATGCTGAACAGGCACTAAGAGGCTGCACAGTAGAACAAAGGGCAGCATCCCTCACCTTCTTCATATTGAAGGAGAGTAGCATATCTGTTAACATTAGAACACATAGCAAATACTCTAGAGTTGAGAGAAAATACATCTCTAGGTGGGCAAAAAGAATTGCGAAGCATTTCAGGAAGGCACATGTGTTTTCCTCTCATGATGCTTCAAGAGTAGCAATAGGTATCATCGATAAATTAGAGGATGAACCTACTGGTTATAGAATGGATGCCTTGAGAATGATAGGCTTCTTTAATATATTATTTGAGAAGCATCAAATGCGATTCTCTCCAAACAAAATAGTTGCTGTTCTTTGGTTAACAGGTAGAATGCAACGGAAGTATTCAATCACTCAGGGTGAGTTAGTTATCGCATCTGATAGAACAACATCAGAGATGGGACTAAGAGAACAAGTACGAGAGATACAGAACATCCTTTCTCTCAGTAAAGAGGACATATACAGTCTATCAATATCAGACTTAACAAGCGGGGCGTATTGAGATGGAAGATTTAATTGAAACAATAAAGAAGATGCAATACCACTTCAGTAAGTTCATTGAAGAGTATGAGAATCTACCACAGTTGAAGAATGTTGTCAGGAGGACTGTGCTAGAAGACGCAATCTCCGTTGTTGGAGCGACAATGGATGGAATAACACATGAGATAATTGAGGCTTGGCATCATTATCAACAACAAGAAATAGATAACAGAGTAATAGATATAGGTGATAAAAATGATGAATAGAAGAATAATGATAATTGGAGCAGGAGGAATTGGCAGTTTTCTAACAGAGTTCCTTCAAAGACTAGGGTATAGAATAACATTGTGGGATGATGATGGTGTTGAACGTAAGAACATCGGATATCAAAACTTCAATGTCTCTGATATTGGAGAGAACAAAGCAACTACAATGGCTGAGAGAATATATGACACATCCTTTCGTGGAAAAGTGAATGATGAACCTTACAAGGTACTGACTGCGAAGCAGTTGATTGGCTACCATCTAGTTGTATGTTGTGCTGACAACCTCGCTGTTAGGCGTTTGTTATATCAACAGGGATTCGGTGATGATGCTAAACTCAAGTGGTTAGATTTGAGAGCGCAGGGTCGCAATGCTGCATTGATATCATACAAGATTGACCCTAATCTTATGGATGCATTTCTTGCAGGTCAAGAGGGTTCTTTCTCATGTCAGGCAACTGATTGGGATGGAAGTGCAAGGGATATCAATTGCATGAATATCGCAATTGCAGGAGTAGCAGCACAGTGGATTCAACGTTGGTTCAATAACAAGGATGACGTTATTGACAAGATGGTGTTGAATGTATGAGTTGTGACTGTGATAAATGTGAATGTTCCTATCCGTTAGAGACTTATCTAGGAACAGTGAACAGCGCAGGGGCTTCTCTTCCCTTAGAGAAAGCAACTGTGATATGTGGTAGATGTAAACAGAATCTATCATGCGTAAAATGTAGGGGGAGTGAAGAATGAAAAGAAAATACACTTGTAAATTATGTAACCGGACATTTGAAGGAGTTGGAAGTGAAGGTATCGGGCATGTATTGTCCAAAGGTGGAGTTTGCTGTGATGAATGCAACTACACAAAGGTATTACCTGCAAGATTCAGAGGTGAGCATTTATGAAATGTGATAACTGTGGAAAAGAAATAACAGAACTGAG
>Ga0209645_1001399_pt1 | contig 12128 bp, 19 predicted proteins | sample ETNvirenome_6_30_FD_184070 | JGI IMG/M metagenome (GOLD analysis project Ga0209645, IMG submission 184070) | Marine viral communities from the Pacific Ocean - ETNP_6_30 (SPAdes) (version 2) | ecosystem: Environmental > Aquatic > Marine > Oceanic | place: Pacific Ocean | collected 2013-06-19
AGCGAGGCTGAAGAAAGTTTTTCCAGTGCTAGACTCGCCAGCAATGGCAGTAATCTTATTCCCAGATACACCACCAAATATAGACCCTGAAACAAGTCCATTAAAAATGTACGAACCCGTGTCCACATATTGTTCAGTCTCGTCAATATCGGCTGCGAGTTTTGTGTAGTCATCTCCGATCTCTTTTACAATCTCTTTCAAAAAATCCATTAATGCCACCTAAGAGTATTCAAGTATTCTAACACATTTTTACGAACATCCATAAGTTCGTGATAACACATTTGATTATGAGCACACTGTCTCAATGCAGAGTCTGGTTTGTGAACAGATTCGATAAAGATGTCAAGTCCACGATTCCATTTCTCTTGTTTTGATTCACAATCATCGATAGTGTACTGGTCTTTCATGCAAAGAAATCCTCCAAGCTAATAGTTTTTTCAACGGACCAACCAATTGAATCTAAAATGATTTTCAACGGTTCCAAGAAAGACTTTGAAAACTGAAGATCATAATCAACATATTGGTTTAATCCAAGTTCTTTGGGGAAATCCTGAATAAAAGAAATAACATTCTCATGAATAGGATTAGGTTTTTTCAAGTAGCAAAACTTAATCTTTTCCCCATTCTTTATGTATGAGTATTTGGTATCTAGTTTGTTCTGTTTAACGTAGTAATTAAAGAGAAGTGCTCCTCTAGCATGAATGGGTGTACCCTTCTCATATATCGAGGCATAAGATCGATACTTATCAACATCACTAACCGTTCTTGGAAACGATACTTCTTCAGGTGGGAGTGATGTGAACTTCTTACGGCAGTTCTCAATATAGTCAATCACCTCATCTTCAGTTCCACTCATCATGAGTTTAAGAGCGTCTTTAATCATCTGTCTGCATGGTGCAGGCGTAGATGATTTGACCGCCTCAATACCCATGATCTTAAGTTTGGGTTCCGCATACTGAACCCCCTCACTGTTCCATACGTTGAGAATGTATCGCTTCTTCGCGGTCCAGATACCACGGTCAGCGATGTTCTCACGTTTCATGATCATTTTTTGTTCATATGCCGAAACATACTCCGCAAGTTCCTGGTAAGATCTTTCGATGAACGGTTCCAACTTATCTTGGCAGATCTTGTCAAGTAACTCCACAACTTTAACCTTATCACCAGACTTGCTACTAAGAAATTTAGTAACAAGAGGTCCAAGGTTAAGATAGATTGAATCGGTGTCGGATGCAATGACGTAATCCTCTTCCTTTGTAGACAAGAGAGTATTTAGATAATCATTCATCTTGCGTTCAATCCATCGGATTGACACTTGTCCGGAGAGGGTGATGGCCTCAGCGTTTTCCAGTTTGTAGTACCTAAAATACTGATTACCGATAGCGCCATAAGCAGAGTTAAGACTAATCTTCTTAGCCATCTGGATGTTGTCACATCGGGCGATTTCTTTTTTGAGTGCTTCTGTTGGTGTTTTTTCATACTCCTGTTTAGCTTTGAGCATTTTCTTCTTAAAGATCACTCGTTCGCCATACATCTTCTGCATCAGATCAGGCAGAAAACCACGGATGTCCTTACGGAACATCGCACCATTGGCGCATATTGCGTTGTCAGAATGCATACCGAAATCTATTTCCTCATTAAGGATTCGGTCAATCGTAGCCGTTGGGTGCCGTTCATCAAGGAGTGTTTCTGGCGAAATATTGTACTGCATGATGAGATGAGGATAAAGACTATTAAGGTCAAAACTGACCACCCAATCATACTTTCCTGGAATCGGTTCTTTGACATATGCCCCCGCATACTTTTCATCTTTGGACGTTCTAGACTTTGAAGGGATGACAATATTCTTCCTCTTCAATTCGTTGTAGATAATGCAATCCCACAAACGAACTTGATAGAAAATGTCCTGATAGTTTACCTTGGCATTATATGCCATAGTCAGAGCAAGTTCAATAAGTTTCAACTTGTCTTCCATTCGGTCCACAAGTTCCACGTCAACAATATTGTATTCAACAAACTTCTGCCACCCATGGGTGTAGAAATCTTTGAAAGTATCAAACTCACTGTGGTCCAGTTTCTTCTGACCCAACTCCTGTTGAGCAATATAGTCCAGTCGAAAGGACTCTTGGTTGGGAGTACCAGGAGACCATTGATACAACTTCATATAGTCGAGAACAGAAATGCCACCGATGTCAGAGACAATCTGTTTCCTGCCTCGAATGAAGATCTCATCCTGAGTGACAAGTCCCCATGGAGACAATCTCTTCATGAGTTTTTCACCGAGAACTCTACGAATCCTACCAGTGATGTATGGAATGTCATACAATTCACAATTCCAACCCGTCACCACATCGGGCGTATTATTCATCCACCAGTCCATGAAGGCACCCAAGAGAGTCTTCTCGTCTGGATACTGGCGATACTCTACGTTTGACTGAGTGTTGTTAAATGGACCCTGACCCCAAGTAATAATCTTTTTGGTATTGTAATCTTGAATAGTGATGAGAAGAATTTCCTCAGCAACATTTTCAACATCGGGAAATCCATACTCAGCCTTCACCTCAATGTCAATCGTGACCAGATTAATCTTTGAAATATCAAATGATACTTCTTCCTCTGGATATTGTTCAGAGATATATTGATAGATGAATCTTTCAAACCCATACATTTTAAAACCATCCACGCCATCATACTTCTTGATGAAGTCTCTGGTTTCGCGGATGGTTCCTGGTTTCACTGGTTCTACAGATTCACCATTTAATGTCTTGTATTTACTATTCTTCTTAGATGGTACAAAGAGTGTTGGGTGAAAGATTTCACGGTTGCTATAACGTTGTCCATTCTCATATCCCCGAACAAGGATTTGATCACCGACCATTTGAACGTTAGTATAAAATCGCATTACAGAAGTTTTTCTTTGTACTTTTTCAATAGTGTATCATTAGGATTGGCCATTGTCAGTATGGAATCCGAATGAATCATAAATTGTCGTTGGTCCGTAAGTCTGGCCAACCAAGGAACTAATTCTCCTTCAACAATTTCATATGGTTTAGTGAGTCTACAATCAGGTTCTCCAATTTCAGATCCAACATCATCAATTCGTGAGATGATGGGATTTGGATTATTCTTGAAGAATAACAGCTGGATTACCTCCGGCTCCGGAGTCGGAGTCGGCGGTTTCGTCTGTGGTGTCTGCGTCATCTTTCTTCCTAAGTAGAGAATCGGTGTACATTTGTTCGATCTGATTGATTGGATCCACGGCAGTGATCACCCAATCAGGACTGACTGGAATGTCACGGGTTTTTGATAGTGGAAACCATGGTTGAAAAGAAAGTGACAAAGATGCCGCATCCTCCTCCAACAACATTTCTGGATTGTTATATGTAATGAGCACAGGTTTGTGGAACACATATCCAACAAACTGACCTTCGTTCAGCAGTTCTTTTACATCAGCAACAACCTCATCGCCAGACTTCAGCAGACAAATTTTTACGCTCATAACTATAGGGGACTCCTTCCGGTACTATAACAAAAAAAGAGGGGAAAGTCAAATGACTTCCCCCATCCGCATGACATGCAGGGTAGAACTATTTAGAGGTAAACTTTTCTCTTCTGGTGGTCAGGAATGATCCGCCTCAACTTGACCATCAGGAGTCCATCTTCAAAGTTTACGTCGCCAACCTCCACATCATCAGAGAGTGTCCAAGTTCGTGTGAACGCTCTCTTGGCGAGACCCCTGTGTACATATTCTGTCTCCTCAAATTCGGATTCTGTTTGCCCTTCAACAAACAATTTACCCGACTCTGAATACACATTGAGTTCGCCTTTCCTGAATCCCGCACAAGCAACCTCAAGTCTAAACTCAATGTTAGATTCTTTGATTAAGTTGAAAGGGGGATAATTCTGTTCCGTCTGATGCAGGGTATCAAATCTATTGAACCATTCATCCATACCGATAGAGTATCTGTCAATGTCATTCAAAAACTTTTGAATGTTGGCAGTACTGTACCTCTGCATCCCAGGTGCTGGGTGTACCATGATAGTAGCTCCTATAAAAGCGAGTTTGTATTTTGTGAACCCTTACGGCGTTCATACCTATTTATAACAAAAGACAAAAAAGGAGAGGTTCGGAAACCTCCCCCTTTTGGTTAAGTGTAAGTAGCGTATATTCCGTTTTGTAGCGTGTCGCGCACGAAAGCGACGTTATTATTTATGTCCAAAGAAACGAGAAGGGGCATTTCGTTTCTTTTGTTGACAATTCCCAGGACTTTCCGGGTAGATATTTCTTCAAACCAAGATTTTTCTCTGCAGTTTTTATGATTTTCTCTGAAGGTTTTGTTTTTGACAGATCATAATTTTGACCAGCACCATTGAACCTAATCATAAAAATGGGATCTCCACGTTTGATTTTTAGATGTTTAGTTCTAAACGCCAAAGATAATGTGCGAGTCCAATTACCCAATTTAAACTGACCTGGAATAGTTTCCAGACCAGGATATGATAATTGTTCCAACCAAATATTTTTATTATTGGTCCACAATAGACACAATGGGTCCAATTGAATAATCATCTCGTCATTCACAACCTGAATGTCGCCCATCAATTCATTAAAGTGAAAGTGGTCAGTATGAACGTGAACTTGACCGTCAATCAATTCAATATCCCAATCAAGTTGAGAATGAAAAACCCAAGTATTTTTTGCCCATGAATTCCAAGCGGGGCAATGATAGAAATCATAGGAAGAAAAATCTTCCGTATCAAAATATCTCTTTGGTCCTATGTAAACTTGATCAATGAAAAGAGGATGATTATCATCCCCAGGTCTCCATGGATACCAATTAACTTTCGCCATTAGATTCTCTTTGTTCACCAGACTTCTTCTTACCAATATTATACTTGGTTTCTAAAGTCCATTCATTTTTTTCTTTGTAGGCAAGAACTTTGATTTGATTGAGCGGAGCAACGTCCGACACATCGTTCTGATCTACTACCGTAATAAGTCCCCAGTCAGATAACAACTGAGCAATACGATTTCTACGTTGAACATCATTCACAGTAAGGTTAGCGTGTTTGCCGTCAAGAGCAAACAACTCCTTAAAGTGAACAATATAATACTTACCCTGCTTGTGCAGGATGTGACAAGATTGATAGAGTTTTTTCTCCTTCCTGGATGCAACTCCAATTCGTGTCAATGTTTCACGAACCTTCAAAAAATCATCTGGTTCACTTAGAATAATCTCAACCATTTGGTTGGGATCCCAAGTCACACCAAAATCAACGCTACCACTCATTTCATTCCTCCAACATCAAGTCGTTGTTTAATAAAGTTAATCTGTTCTTTGGTAAGAATTTTCAGAGCTTGAGATGCCTTCTCGTTACTATAGCCATAGTATTGTTTGACACATTCTAGATCCTGGACTTTATCCTTTCGGAGCCAAGGAGAGAACCTCTTTCTTTTCCTCAAAGTATTTAGATAAAAAGAATATTGCATATCTTTGTCAAGATAATGACTTAGATTCATCTCATTAGCAAACAAAACAGAGTCAACAGATCCACTCAAACATTTGTTAACGATGAAAGGGGCATACTTTTTGATCGCTTCCGGATCCCCTTCTGTCAGATCCTTTTTTGTAAAGTTGATTGAGTTCAACCAGTCCTTCAGTTCTAGTGTCATTGTTCCAGTGTCGGATTACTCCAGATATAATAAAAGTGTTAGTGACCATGTAACTAACAAATATACAGGTGCGTATGAGAGCAACATAATTATCGTAAGGAGCTGTCTTGTCGTCACTAAAACTCCCCAATGAATACTTCCATATGTTCCAAAATTTTGTCATCGAATGATATCAATATCCATGTCCTTAGTCCAAACTTCTAATTCCCGTCGAAGTCTGTCTTCTGATGTGAGAGTTTGATACCTAGTCGATGCCTTGTTCTTCCACCACTTAACAATGTTCTCCATATAGAACTTGTCATAGTTGATTGGATTCTTCACAAGAACATCAGTCTCACCTTTCAAAACTTCACGGGAGTTTTGGAATCCATAGTCAGACATATAGAATCTCTTCCTCTCAGTCAGATTCTTGAACTTCTCTAGACCCGCCTCAAACTGAGCAAGATCATCCGGATATTCACGAAGATTTGATTTGATGATCGCAATCATCTTCTGTTGTGTCTTTAGTTTTCTACTAGACGCATTCTTCTTAACCAGTGTGGCACTGGGATCATTACTCATATATGCTCTGAATAATTTCTCCAGTCTTTTGAACAATGGTCCAGGAAGAAGTGGTAGAAAATTACTATCAGTAAGTCCTTTGAATCTTAGGTATGGTTTTAGACCATCATATTGTGAAGAAGATTTGGTACTGCCATACAATGATGTCGTCTCAAAACAACAAATGTTGCTGTCATATTTTCGATCAATCAGTTCACGAATCTCATGTGAACAACAGATCAAAGACAACAACTTACCACCAAGGCAATTGTATCCAAACGGCTGAGTGGGAACAATAATGAATCCCATAATCGTGTGTCTATTGAGTAGAGACAGATTAGGAGTATCACCCAACCAAACGTTTCTAGGGCGAGAGTTTACAAGAGGAGATCCGAGTCTAATAAATCCCAAGATCTTATTCGTGTTTGTCTCGCGAACAATGATACGAATGGTCTTACCAGGAATAGATTCCTCAATGGCATGAGATGTTGTGATCGCCAGGTAATTATTGAATACTTCCCCACTCTCTTCGACATTGAAGTCGATAGACATATCCTCGGGATTCATATCCCAAGAATCAAAAAAATCATCCTCCAGTGGGAACAGAGGATTGATACCAAGGTTGGCGATCTTTTCTTCTTTTACTTTCCTTAGATAATCATCGATGCGATTAAACTCACTAAAGTAAGTGGTAAATTCCTCAATAATATGTCTAAGTTCTTCAATAGGAATTGTGATCATAAAGTTACAGCACCAACTTCTTTTCATCCGGAGTAATCAACTTACTCCCATACAGGTCATTATACTTCTTTTTCACTGCAGAGTCCAGTTCTGCAATATAGACAACATGGTTACGAGACACAGTGATCTCAGGATTGTCTCTAGAAATAACTGTAGCCCACGGAGCAAATCCAACATTCTGAGCCTGAGGGATGACTACAAGTCCGTTCTTTACAGTAATCGTTTCAGGAGTCTCTGAAACAAGTTCCGCTACCACTTCCTCTCCGGTGACAACGCGAATCAGTTTAACATCAAGCATGATTAAAAATAATTGGTTTTCGGTTTTTCTACACGGAGCATTACTCCATCAACTTTATCAATTAGGTCTAGCATGGTTCCATGCATGAGACGGTATCCATATCCAACATAAAGTTGTCCACAGAATACTGTGAGTGCCATGAATGTCCAGAAATAGTAGTACGTTCTGGATTTTTTCTGTCTAGGTTTAGTCATTTGAATTCACATTCACACATAATTTCAGTCATCGCTGCCAAAAGATTTATTTCTTGATCCGCGACGAATGCGATTTGATACTGATACTTAGCAATAATAAGCACAGCAGCAGCAAGGGAAGGACCGTCCACGGATGTAGGAAGAGCATCATAAACACGACGCAAAAGTACACTAGGATCATTGTCCAAATTATCAACAACCCAACGTCGAACTTCCGGGAAGTTTTTCTCTTTAAGTTTTTTAACGAGATCATTTACGGATACATCACTAAAGGTTGCAAGAATGCCAGTATCAATCTTACCACTAACGGCATACCTTTGACATTCATTAAGAACACGTCGCCAATCAGGGAAGTGTTTGTTGATTAACTCGACCAGTACTCTCGGATCATATTCAACACCCTCTGCCTCCAAGATAGATCCAAGTCGTTTGAAGAACTTTGCTGCGATGGCAGGTTTTTGTTTATTGTTGATTCCAAACTCGATGCAGGCACATCGGGAATGGAGGGGTTCGATGAGTTTGTTTTTGAAGTTGCAGGTGAAGATAAACCGGCAATTCCCATGAAACTCCTCTGTAAACGCCCTAAGTAGGAGTTGTACGTCGTTTGTTGTGTTATCAGCCTCATCGATGATGATGACTTTGTGTTTGCCAGCTCCCGAAAGTGATACGGTCGAAGCGAAATTCTTTGCAGTATTTCTGACCGTATCAAGGAACCGTCCTTCATCGGATCCGTTGATGACATAATAGTCTACACCAAGTTCGTTGCATAACGCTTTTGCAATTGTGGTCTTTCCACATCCCGCAGGCCCAGCCAGAAGTAAGTTAGGTACTTCACCTCTATCTAGGAAACTTTGAAAGGTGGTTTTAATATTATCCGGAAGGATACATTCTTCAATAGTTTTAGGTCGATACTTCTCAACCCAAAGGAAATCATTATTCATTCAGAGGTTCTCCACTCCTTTCTCATTTTAACATACTCTGCATCATATGCAGCTTTATCTCGCACTTCCTTAAAAATAGCAGCACTCTTTGCTTTTGTATTTGTTCTCCAATCGTGCTCTTGGGGTCTGACTTTACCAGACATTTTATCGTACTTCCTTCCACTGGAATGATTAGCATAACGACGTGCTCTCGTAAAACCCATCTCCAAGAATTTCCTCGCCATGTCCATACCAATGAAGTCCCTTTCGGCCTTAAATTGACAGAACATTTCGTATATCTTAGTAGAAGATTTGCGAGCAGCAGTTTCATCTACAAATCTCCAGTGAGCACAAATATCGTCTGTATAAGGGCGTACCAGTAGAACCCCTTGTTCTCCCCTTCCAATACGATAAAGTTTACGAGTCTCTGCATCTGTGAAGTTAAGTTTCTTGTAGTCAAGATCATAATCAAACTCTTTCATGGGCGTGTCAAACGATGCCGATATGTTTTTAGTTTTTCTACTAGTTTGTCATGGTCTGTTACCCCTGGTGCGATAACTTCTCTTGCCCTGGCAACATCATAGGATGACATTGCATCTAGTGCTTTGAGAATGTGGTCAACTTCCTGTAACGATAGATTCATTCGGACTCTTCAGTATCTTTATCTTTATCTTTATTAAATCCAAAAGGACCTTCTTTTTCTTCCATCTTCAGTCTCAAGGCAACTGTGCCAATAGACTCAAGGACTTTCAGAATGTCCTCTGCCTTGGCATCTTCACCAAGTTCTTTGGCAACATACCAATACTTTGGCCAAAAGGTCTCACCTGCCTTCTGATAATCTTCGAGTGTCAATAGTTTCATAAATCAAATCCAATCTGGTTTTCGGGATGGGTCACGAAGATAATTAGATGCAACCCAAGGTTTGCTGACAATGTACATTTTGTAAGCAGTAAGAGTATCAATGCTTGTGTCATATTTAAACTCATTAGGCATTGCTCGGGCGAAGTCTTTTGCTAAAGTATGACACGTTACCGCTTTGTTTGATTTGCGATGAAACAATTTCTTCGCCTCAAACAGGGTATCATTGCATGAATGTATTTTACCATATCTATGACGATATTCGGTGGATAATGCGATACCATGTGAAATCAACCACGCAGTATTGTAATGGTTTTCTGCGGCCCATTTAGTACAGGGATGATTACGAAATGCACCCTTAGTAGTCGCATAATATCCACCATCTTTTTTAGGTAGTGGACCCCAATCATAATACCACTTAGAAAAAATAATCGAGAGCATTTGACAACACTCAAGAGGCATTTTGACGACGTGTTTGTCGGGTAAAACTTTTGCAGATTTTGATGGACTGTAGTCCGTCACAAAAATATTCATTCCAAAGGTCTGATAAATTTTTCCGAAACCATGTCAGTTGACTGCATGGTGTCATACATGTATCTTACCGCAGATTCCGGCATAGTATGATCACCACAGGTAAAAACGTCACAAACTGCCATACATTTCTCAGGCCAAGTATGAATCGAGATATGCGATTCGGCAAGAAGTGCAATGGCAGTCACCCCACAAGGGGTAAATTTATGGGAGGACACATTCAACAACGTACTCTCTGAAAGGGTTGCAGCGTTAACCAACATTTCTCTGATGTGCGATTCATCATCACAGAGTCCATAAGGACAACCCTTCAAAGTGAAGAGGATGTGTTTCATCGTTTGTTTTGTGGAAGAGGAGTAGCGCAGATGATAGTTGCAGAAGGCATCTCAGCCTCAAAAAGTTTTTTTGCTTCACCCTGATGAGATGCTTCCACACGTCTGGTAAATCGTTTGTTACCAGTTGTGTTTAGTTTGTAGGTGATCTCGTAAGGATATTGTTTCATTCTTCCCATGTAAGGTCAGGCTCCAAAGCGATATAGTAAGTCAAATCATAATTGGTGCTAGAGAACTTTGCAAGAAGTTTCTTAGAGATAACAACTTGATAAGTTCCAGGAATGACTTTGATGTTTTCAACCTTGAAGTTGAAACAGAAATTATTGTCAGACTCACCAACAACGATGGCAAAATCATTAGAAGTATCAGTCTTCTTATCACGAACGACAAGTTTGACAACACCATTCTCACCAACGACAGACAAGTCGGGCAGTTGATAGACCGAAGATGCCTTGAGAAGTTTATCCAGTTGTTCAGTCTCCAGAACAAAACAAACATCCTCAGAGGGCAGTTGCAGAGACTTGTCAGGGGGCGTCACAATGACGTTAGGATCTGCAAAGAAATACTTAGACCTAGAACGACCTTCTTTGATCACAACGTAACCTTCATTCTCAAAGTGAAGTTCAGGTTTTTGATGCAAAGACAGTCCGTTCAGGAACTGATTCAAATCGTAGATACCAAAATCCTTGGGAAAGGATTCTTCAACACGAGCCTCCGCAAGGATGTTTTTCATCACACTGATGGTGCGAAGAGAATCTCCTTCTTTGAACAGAATGGACTGATTGATGTTGGAGAAGTTCTTGAGCAGAGTCAGAGTTTTATCAGAAAGTTTCATAGGGGGTCGAATTTTCATTACAGAGGCCAGCAAAATGATAGAGAAGGATGCAGTAGTGAATTGCCTTCAGGATGTCCTGTTTAGACTTACCACCTTTCTTACCAAATCGAGAAAGATATTTGATTGCATTAGATCTGCAGAATGGTTCTGCATCACCAATGCCTTCGATCAGATCAAGTGTCTGAGTTTTAGATTCAGGAGAAGCGTAGTGAGCACTATATGTCCCACCAAGATATCCCTGAATCTCTTTGAGGATCACATCCTCATGATACTTCCAACGTCCGTTAACGTTGTCAGGTGACTTAGGAAGATCGGGAGCTTGAATCACCTCCCTTTTAGTATAGTCGTCGCCAGGTTTACGGCGAGTAACTGTTTTGCCATTGTCAGGAGATTCGTAAACCCAAGGTTCATTCTCGGGAGTGTATTCAAATCCACCGTTGGCACTAATAAAATCAATATCAGACAAGTTCATTTCATCAAATAATAAAGACCAGGAGTTAGTCATATTATATCAGGCGGCAATCTCTTCGTCAACGGGCATCACAAAATCGGCATCAACCTTATCATAAAGATCGATGAAAGCCTGTTTGGTTTCGTCATCAAAACGATTCACACAAACTTGAATTGCTTTGGCTTTGTCCTTGAAAATATTGTAAGCACGAACAATGTGAACCAATCGGCGGGTGCTGATAACTTCATCAACACCACCATCATAGAAGGTCTTACGGATGATGTCAGCCCAGTCAGAAAGTCGTTTGCAGAACTCAGTATCATCACAGATCTTGTTCAAGATCTTCTGTTCAATCGCAGCAGTGGGATACTCCTGTTCAAAGGTTACTGGGAATCGCTCAAGGAAGGCTTCGTTGAGCACGTTAGTTCCAATGAATCGTCCGTCGTCGCTACCTTTACCTTTAGTGTTGGCAGTGGCGATGACGTTGAATCCACTTGCAGGGTCAACTCGTCGTCCGATTTTTTTAAGGAAAACTCCCTTCCCTTCAAGGATGCTTTGGAGACAGAGAATTTTATTAGAGGCAAGGTCGATCTCGTCAAGGAGCAAGACAGCTCCTCGTTCGAGTGCTTCAATGACTGGGCCATTGTGCCAGACGGTGTTGCCATCAATAAGGCGGAAACCACCAATAAGGTCATCTTCATCGGTTTCAATTGTAATGTTTACACGGATCAGTTCACGTCCGAGTTGGGCACAG
>Ga0209645_1001400_pt1 | contig 12109 bp, 21 predicted proteins | sample ETNvirenome_6_30_FD_184070 | JGI IMG/M metagenome (GOLD analysis project Ga0209645, IMG submission 184070) | Marine viral communities from the Pacific Ocean - ETNP_6_30 (SPAdes) (version 2) | ecosystem: Environmental > Aquatic > Marine > Oceanic | place: Pacific Ocean | collected 2013-06-19
CTCTTTTAAGACGAGCCATAGCTTCGTCATCAAAGATCGTGCCTTTTTTCCAACCTTCAGCCATTAAAAAAGTCCTTTACAGCCTGTTCCTTTAACAGCGGCACCTGTGCCTGCCATAGAATATCCAACCTTACCGCCAGATTTATAACCTTTCATCTTAACATGGCCACCGCCCATATAACTGGAGTATTTTCTAGTATATGAGTCTTTAAAAAAATGTTTTCCACCTTTTGTATACATATACATTAACCCTTCAGCATCTTTTAACCCTCTCTTGAAAGCTTCTTCAAACGCTTGGCCTTCATCTATAACTATAATGTTTTCGTCTTTTTCTGCCATATCTTATCTCCTTAAAAAGTTCCTTTAAATTGTCCACCGTTAGAATAACCTCTGTTTACTAACTTAATCAAGTCAGACCTTCCTTCGTTCTTTAGACCCTGAATAAAAGACATTTGATCTGCAAGAGGACCACCATAAAATTTATCTCTAAACTTCTCTAAATCTTCTATAAGTTCAGGTCTTGGTTCTTTTTCTCCTGCCATATCTTATCTCCTTAGTTTAGTTCGAAATGTGGGCCGTCTATAAAAGGCCGTCTGCCTTGCGATCTGCGTAAATCAATATATGCCATCATAGCATCTTCCATGGAGTTTTCCCACCCCCTAATATCATCAATATGCCAACTAGCTCCCCATCTTACGGAAACACCTACTTTTACAGCAGCTTCTTGCATAGCATCAGCTAGATCATCATACAAATTCAGTTCCCAGCTTGCTTTACCGTCTACATACGCCATAAGGTCTACTGCATCACCAGTTAAATGCTTACTTTTAAGTGTTTGTGATTTCCCAGCATCAAACAGTTTTTGCTGTTCTTCAGGGGTTCGGAGGCCATATATGCATCCAAAATCGGTTTTTGTAAGGGTTATGGCCGTTTTTACAACCTCAACCAACTCAGGCTTTACACCCTCTAACTTTGCTAAACTTCTACTCGATAAACTAAATGCCATGTTATTTCCCCTTTCTAGAGACTCCAGAAAGGTTCATAGCCCTTCCAAAACCTCTTTTTGCTCTTCCTATACCTTTAGGTGGAGATTGCTGGGCAGGTGCAGATCTCTTTGCTGGAAATTTCTTCCTAGCAATAGGCTCTTGATTCTTAACAGCACTAGTAACGTCTGTCATTGCCTTGTAAGATGGGTCACCTGGAAGTTTTTTTCTACCACCCCAGAGACGTGGTTTTGGTTTAGCCTTCGGTTTAGCCTTCTGTACACCCGTTGGTGCAGTCGATCCTTGAGGTGCAGTCGATTTTGGTTTAGCTCGTCCTTTAGGTTTATGAATCTTGTCATGATATTCTTGAGTAAAGGGGCCTGCTCCACCTCTTCTAGTTGGCTTGTAGTAATCCTTCGCTGACAATTCAGGATACGTTTCAAGAAGGTATCTATCATATTTAGGTGGTGATGTAGCCCCACCTGGGTTTCTTTTGCTTGACATTTTATTTCCTTTTCTTTTTGGTTTTTTTCTTCTTTTTCGGTGGCTTGGTTACCTGTTTAGGTATTTGTGCCCTAGTTATAGCCATTACTTCGTTAACCCTTTTGTCTTTTCGTATGACCTCAAACCTCCGATTCCGAGCATACCGCCCAAAACAGGAAGAAGCGTACCAACATCAAATTCAGGTAAATCAGGTGTTTCTAACCCAATGTAGGCAAAAATAAATATCAATAATGGCTGAAACACAAAATGATAAGCAAACGCAATTCCGCAGGTCCAGCCCACAAAGGGTCTCCAACCGCCCTTAAACAGCGAACCTGAAGCCGCCTCTGCCTTATTTATCTCTAATTGAGCAAGCATAGCCTCTTGAGCGTGTTTCTCGCCCATGGTGGCAATTTCGTGAGCTAAAGCCGCCTTTTGGTCTTTATCCTCAATAAACTTGTCTAGAAGACCGGTAACTGGTCCTACTAAAGTTGTTAGTACGCTCATTTAATTACCAACTTTTTTCATAGCTAATTTATGAGATGCTGTAAAAGTTTTTCCTTTTTTCATCTGTTTAATCATTTCATTTATATGTTTTTTTGTATGATGTGGACTATGTTTAGCCAACGCTTCTTTTTGTCTTTTTGTCAGTTCACTCAAACTGGCACTCCTCTTACTTCCAGTAAATCCTGTAGGTTTTTCTCCTTCTTCCCACCATCATACTCCCAAGCATAGCCTTTTTCAACCATTTCTATGTTAATACTGGTTTCTCCTTCGTGAGAATAAAACCAACCTAACATTCTACCATATTTACCATCTTTTTCTGTTTTTACAATTAATTTCTCGCATCCCTCAAGGCGAGTCTTTAAATAAGCCTTTGCTTCAAGGCCAAAAACTTTTTCTTCAGTGTCTCTGGTTCTACTCTCGGGAGTATCTATACCAGCAAGACGCACACGTTCCTTTTTGGAAAGGTCAAACCCCAAGTCTATCACAACATCAACCGTATCGCCATCAATAACTTTAGTTATTTCTTTAACTGCATATTCGTACATTAGGTTTCCTTTGGTTTTCTATTTAATACACTACCTGTCAGTATAGCACCAAACGACAGATGAAACAAACCCCCACCCATTAAAGTGTACGGATCATGGTGGTCTGTCATCTTTCTCATTAATTCCATCTGAAGTTGAGCATTTTCCATTGTATTCATAGTATCTATAAAACTAGCTATTTCAGGTCTGTTTACTCCATACCATACAGGAACAAGTACAAAATCAAACAAACATATAAAAAGATATACTCCTAACGCTATTGATTGGAAGTTAAGCTTTGGGGGGTTATCGTTAACCTTTTCCATTCTCTTTTGCTCTACTCCAAGCAGTAGCACCCATAAACACGGACACAATACCTAAGTTAGCAACGACATAGGTGCTTAATAATGCAGTGACCATTTCAATACGGCTATCAGGAATAAGTGGACTCATTGATAATAAAATTAAACCTATTGAAGTGATAGAAGAAACCCAACAAATATATCTTTGTTGATTTGCCATTAAATCCTGATCCCTTACACGGATCATTCTTTCTTCTTGTTCAATCTCTTTATCTGTGATTATCCCATCTCCGTCTAGGTCGTATTCGGAGAATTTAGTATCTTTTTGAAACTTCTTTTGGGTCATTTAAACGCCTCCTTCATTGCACTCATCAGGTCTTTGATTGTAACTCTTTTGTCTTTGGGGTCGTAGAGACATACGATCTCACGAGGGCAAGCGTCAATGCTCTCCATGATTTCGATTCCCCCACTACCGTTTGCTCCCTCGTAGAGGCACCAGTACTGCCTCGTTGTCTTTCCCCGGAAGCTCTCATGAACTTTCTCGACTTTTTTAAGTCTGCAAATTGTGTATCCTCCGTTGTCAAGGGTTGGCCTCCTATAATGCTCATGTGCTTCTGTCAAGCAAGAGGAGACCGTAAGCAAAAGCAGCGAGGATAGCAAGGCCGATACCAAAGGTACAGATGCCAATAGTCCAGAATAAAATCTTTTCTTTACGTTCTTGTGCTTCATAAACTTCCTTCTGTCTACGCTTACGGATTTGCCCTTCCATCTGAATCAATTCATCCCAAGCTTTGGTTCCATGGGTGAACATTATGAAAGTTTTTAGCTCGTCTCGCTGCTGGTCTAATTTTTTCTTGGCAGCGAAGGCTTCTATAGCTTCCTGCTCTATACTCTGTCCATTAAATACTTTAGAAAATAAGGTAGGGTTCTTTGCTCGTTTCTCTATGTTCGCTACGTCTGATACAGCCCCCATCCATTTAGATAGGTCAGCCGTCATAGCCTCCAGCTCTCGACCAGCCATAAAAGCTTTTTTTATCCCACCAAATGCGGCAGTCGCAGTTGAAATGGCCGCACTTATGGTGAGAGGATCCATATTACATCCGCATAATTATACTTATGAGTAAAAGAACAATAGCACCAGAAGTGCCAATAAGGATAGATTCAATACGCTTAACACGGTTAAACAAATCTTTAAACTGAATAGTGGTTTCAGTCTCGAGGCGAGCCGTGCGTGTATCAAGATCGTTAACCTTAGTGTTAAGGTTTGTAACCGATGGCTTCATGTTATCCTCTATTGTCTTCTAAGGGTGGATTGTCTCTGAACGTCAATACGTTCTCTGTTAACTTCGTTTCTATCATCCGCTATTTCCTCTTGTAACTCAAGACGTGCGGCATCTGTTGCGGCTCTCTGTTGCATTTTCATTTGCTCCAATAATAACTTTTCCTGCTCCAACTGGGAGTCATTAGCAACTTCTTGTTGTTTAATGGCCAGTTCCTGCATTCTGATTTTCACTAACGGATCTTCGTTTGCTCCGGGTGGTGGAGCAAGCTGTGCAAAGACCGTTTGCATAATTTCTACCTCTAACTGGGCGACTCTGTCCTCGACCTGTTTTGGGTCCTGCAGTGCAGATTCTAACTGATTGACATGGTTTTGTGCATCCTGAACAGGAACTTTACCCTGCTGGGTTGCTACGTCTAACTCAGTGATCTGATCTGTAACTTCTTTTTCAACCATCATTCTGGCCTTATATGCGATGTGTTCCAGTAGGTGACCGTACATCGTCCCCATTACCTGTGGGGAAGTTAACACCATAGGTGTTTTCATAAACTGTATGTGCACGGCCATATGGGCATCGTGCGACTGATCTGGAAACGACTGTAGTAGCTCACCCCCCAAAGCCCTCGCATTCTCGATTGCGGGATCTGTGGGCACAGGCTTCTTAGGGGGTGGCAATATCTCTTCTATGTTTTGAACCTCAAGAGCCTGATACATCCTTCTATACGCACTATGGAGGTTATGTATTTGAGGATTTGACTGAGCCATTTGAAGCTGTGTCTGTGCCAGCGTTACTCTTTGAGCCATAGAAAAGATGTTCGGGTCGCTAACAGGTATAACATCTATACGTCCATCGAAATCTTGTGCTTTAATTTCCTGTGGTACTCCTGCTACCTCATATGGATATACAGGAGGTAGATTCTCCCCAAGTATTCTGGCGAGAAGTCTAAATTCTGTTTTCTGAGCATAATGCAGTCTTTTATGGATCGCAGACATAACTTTCATGCCTCGCTCCAAGATCGCCATAGTTGTGCCTACAGGTGCCTGTCCACTGCCTCCCTCACCAATCTTCTGGTCAGCTATGGAAACAAATCTACGTCCACCTTCAATTAAACTTCCAAGAAGTGACGCTAGAGTATTAGACGGCTCCTTATACGGAAGTGGAATAATAGCATCCCTGATGTTGCCACCGGGGGCATCTATATCTCTAAACTCACCAGGTTGTAACGGCTCGTCATCATTTCTTACCCTTACGCCTCGTGCCTTAAAACCAGCAGGCAAGTTGGCCAGTGTTCCCGCATCAATCAACTGCCTCAATATGCTAGTAACAGCTCTACCCAATCCTCCAAGCATATGCACAAGTCCAAAGCCATAGAACCCTAGTCCAGGCATGAACTTGTAATGCACAAAGTATTGTCTCTTTCTTTTTGCCTGATCACCCTCGTCATAGTTTCGTCTGACGGCAAGAACCTCACTGCTATCCTTATCTATAGTCACGATGTAAGGAAGCTTTATGCCTGTCGGCTTACCGTCAAGCCCTGTGTCCTCGAATCCCTCGAGGTCTATATCAACGTGCATTTCCAGAACCGTATGCACATCATCTGTGTAGTTCTTGGAAATACCCTCTAATTCATTAACTTTCTTTCGCACGTCACTCGGTTCGTCATCTGTACCAGTAGCTAAGTCAATATCCTTGTAGACTCCTGCAACTTGCATCTTGCGTACCTCATTTGCGTCCATCCTTAAAACATGCGTAACACGAGACGCTGTCTGTAGATCACTAGCAGAATATGGTACAACCAGATCTTGAGCAGGTACGAACTTAGATACGGCTCTCTGTTTGGACTCATCGAAATAAATCTTCTTAAAAGTCGATCCTGAGAGTGGTAAATAGAAAAGCATCTGATCGGTGTCAGGGTCGAACTCTTCCATAACCTCTATCAACTGGTAATTCATAAATTCTTTTACTCGATGTGCCTGTGCTTCTCTCTCGCCATTCTGCAAACCAACGAGGTTCACGGTCACTGGACCACCAGCAGGGAGCAACTCTTTATACGCCTGTGACTGAAACTGTGTCACGGACTCGGAAATCAATGGGTGCGTTACACCACTTGCCCCTTCAAAGGGTCTTGTTCTTTCATCGCTCTGTATACCAAGTAAATCCAGACCCTTAACATATGTCTGTTCCCATTCTGACCGGGAATCATAATCCTCATTATAGGAACCAAGAAGTTCCGAGGACAGGGAGCCGAGAGCCGAATCGTCCAGCATCTCTGCCAGGTTTGCGTTGTGATCGTATGCTTCAGCCATAACCTCGGTTATATTACCAGTTATAGACTGAACAATCGCTCCACCCTGACCGTCATCTATAATCTCTGCTCCACCTGAGAAATCCTCGGGTGTTGCTATTTCAACTTCAACTTCTGGTAGCTCGGGGTCTACTCCCCCCGGCATCATGCCAGAATCTACCATAGATCCTACGGGTCGTGTTACCATTAGAATGTTCCTTTAAAATTTCCTGTCACTTTAACAGAACCGCCAAGAGATGCTTTCTGAACCTTTTTATCTTTAGATTTAGATTTTTTACCTATCCTCATAATATCTTTTCTGATTTGTTGTATAGTTTTTTTGCTTGGGTCATACCCAGAACCAAAAATTTCATCTAACCCTCTTTTACGAACTTTACCATATAAGGGGCTATCAGGGTTTAAAAGTTCTAATGCGAATAGTTCTTGGTCTCTAGCAGATAAGTCACCGAATAATTTAGCCATCAGTAGTACTCCCTTCTTTCGGGTATATAATCCTCTTCATCGTCCTCTCCGTCAAGAAAAATAAATCCTCCTTGTCGAAAACGCAAGATAGCCATAGTCATGCTATCACAAAAGTCGTCATGATCACCATACGGGAAAGATGCGACTTCTTCAATAACTTCTTCTGCAAATTTTCTATCAGCAGGTGCCCAGACCCGTCCGGCCTCGAACATCGGAGCAGCCATATGCATCCTTGTAATCTTGTCATTCCCCTTATTCGGTGAATAACTCAGGGCAGGTATCCCTCGGTGACGCAATTCATCCATCAAAGGCGTACCTGACGCTTTAGCCTCGATTAATACCATATCAGGCTCCCAGTATTCGTATTCTTTGTACGCATGTTCCTTTAATTCGGGGAAATTCCAGCGTCCACGCTCTGCAGCCATCAAAATTATGTTGTCAGGACCCCCTTCTTGAGGTTGAAACACGCCCCAAGTGGTAATTGCACTGTAGTCAGCAGATTCTTTCTTAGAAAATGCCGTATCGTAGCTCTGCATAATATATTTTACAGGGGGTATGTCATCTTTTTCCCACATTTTCCACCATTCACGCTTTACAATCGCAGATTCTGCTGAAGTTGGCTGTTGTTGCCACTGTGCAGACCATTTGGCCACGGGCAAAGACGCTTTAATCGATAACAACGCATCTTTTTCCCAAAATTCAGGCCATAACGCCTTGTCTGACGGCAATATAGCAGGAAATTCCACGACCTCCCACTGATCGGACATCGCATCACCGCTCTGTGCAGCCAGTAATCGACCTGTCAAGTCTTTTTTACCCCATCGAGTCATAACCAGGATGATGGAACCACCCGGCTGAAGACGCTGTCGAGGTCCAGAAGTGTACCATTCGTATGCATTATCAAACGCACTCTCGGATAAAGCGTCCTGCTCCGAGTGTGGATCGTCAATAATAAACAAATCCGCACCACGACCTGTAACCGCTGCTCCAACACCAGCAGCAAAGTACTCGCCACCCACGCTTGTTGACCATCGGCCCGCTGACTTACTGTCCTCCTTCAAACCCGTCTTTGGAAAAATGTCTTTATATGCAGGGTCATCGAGCAAATCACGCACTTTCCTACCAAATCGTACAGCCAGTTCCGTATTGTGTGTCGCCTGAATAATCTTCAGCTTTGGATTTCTGCCCAGAAACCACGCTGGCATCAGGTAAGACGCAAATTCCGACTTACTATGTCGAGGGGGCATGTTAATAATTAACCTCTTCAACTTGCCCTGTGCCACAAGTTCAAGCTTCTTCGCAATCACACGATGGTGATACCCCTCTATAAAGTTCTCATATACATGATGAGCAAAAGGCATGAACTCATTCTGTGCCTTCTCCCTCAGACTGATGTTAATCTCAGCCTGTTTAAGTGCTAGTATTTCTCGAAGAGCTTCTTCAGGTACTGTTTCAAGATTCATATATCTATATTATACAGGAGTATTATCAGGAGTAAAATATCTTCCTAAGAAGTTCGGAGCAGCATCAGCAGCACTTTCAGCAGACGCTTGGTTGGCACGAAGCCATGCTAATGCTTGTTCTGTATCCATCCTTCTTAACTCATTTCGTTTGTCCTCAGATAACGTATTAAAAAATTGAAAAAGTACAGGGTCCTTGATCCACTGATTAAAATCTTTACCAGTGACATCCTGTGAAAAAACAGCACTTGGAGTATTGGCGACATATTTATTATAAGGATTGTTCTCCATAACAGAAGTCACACCACCACCACTAACCTCTTCTTGAGTATTTTTGTTCGTGGTTCCTGATCCAAAAAGCTTCATAAACGGTAAATTACTAAAAATACCTTTTGCGTCATCAACAACTCTACTAAAACCTGTGCCTAGCTCCGACCCCATAGACTTAACCTCAGTTCCAAGGTGACTTGCTCTCTCACCAAGACCCATGTTCATATACTGCTTCCAACCCTCCATATTCTGAGGAAGACCTATTCTTGCTGCAGAAATTTTCACAGCGTAAGGAACCATGTCACTATCATAGCCGGGTGGAACACCGGCTAAACCTTTACCAGCTAAACTATCTTGGTTTAACTTTGACCATTTAGTAAGCTGGTCGTACTGATTAAGACCACTAGATGTCATTGTATCCATAGGGGTAAAAGTTTTCTTTGCCGTTTGTGACGTAAGAACAGCGTCACTTGGTCTATCAGGCATATTAACTTTAAATATAGGCATATTATTTTTGGTGTCGACTTTTTTAAATATGTTGTTTGGTGCTATATTAGCACCGCTTATATTGGAAGTAGACGGCCCCGGAGACGCTTTGTTAAACTCTTTTAGCTTTTCCATAGACGCTTTTTCAGCTTGTGCAAACTTTTGGAATGGATTCATTTCTGCCTCACTTCCGAATGAAATTAGAATTGATATTATTTTTTATGACATGAAAAACAAAATTTTACAATACAAAAAGCTATAACCACGGATCACGGCTCTCGAACCAATGAAAATGGATGGGAATGAATTTATAAAACAAGGGTGGGAGGGTGGGAGCCAGGCCGACCCCCCGATGTCAAGGGGGGAGGGGGTCAACAATTTGACACTTGCCCGATCCGATTGCCCCAAGTTACCCTGTTGCAAACATGCAACAGTCAAGTAAAAAGTGCACTAGTGTAATTAAATTGTTTTATTCTACATTTTAATTCCAGGAGGGCTTGACCTTTACACGTTTAGAGATTATCATCATAGAATGATGATAACAAAAAGGAGAAGAACATCATGTTAGTAAACTTACAAAAGATCGATGATCAAATTAAGGACGCAAGGAAATTATCTAAGGATGATACACTTGTTTACTATGATAACTTAATGGCTTATGAAAAGGATTTAAAAGCCAAGTTAAAAATTACAGAAGACGCAAGGAAGACATTGCAAGGAATTGTAGCTAAGAGATTTCCTAAACTCTTTCAAATTGTGCCTACTACTTTCAACGTAAAGCCAAAAGATGCATATTCTTATGTTAGGAATATCTTTAAGGATTTACGTTAATGAAGACGTTTTTTAAATACTTCTTTCTGGTACTAGGTTTTTACCTAGTGCTAGGAACTATCACGGCCTATGACATGGACGACAACTATTCGACTGTCCTTGCCATTGGTTTAACTTCAATCGGTTTCTGGTTAATTGTAGCTAGTGCCATTTTATTTAGGGTGGACGAGTAATGGATATCGGAAAGAAGCTAGCAAACCAAGTTAGTAAAAACTTAATGAAATATCTGGATCCAGATAAATACCATAAAGAACAATTAAAAAAACTATTCCCAAAGAGAAAGAGAAAGCTAGTTAAAAAATAATCAACAAGGGGGGCAAGAAATTGCCCCCTTATCTTTTAAGAACAGGAGCTGGTTCAAATGCCAGTTCCTTTTTTTATGCTAAATCAAATCGGCAGCCACCTGGAATTTATAATTATTATTATATGTTAGGGTTAACATATAATAAAACCAGGTGCTGGTTTTTTAAATGAACCCGAAACCCGAAACCCCGAACCCGAAAACCAGGAAACGACCGAACCCGAGCGTGTCCCGAGCGTGTCCTGGTGTTTTTTACTTGTAGTTTTTAATAATCTATAGTAAGCTTTACTAGTCAATAACTACTAAGGAATTTTTACAATGAAACAATTAAACAAAGCAATTTTATATGAAGGACCAAGTTTGATAGACGGCCAGCCTATTGTGGCCATTGCTACATACTCGGACAAAAACACAAAAACCGGTTTAATGGTACAGACATATATTTTGTGCCAGAATATAGATCCACGAGACGCAAACAAAAACGGACAAGACTTTTCAATTTGTGGTACATGCCCGTTAAAGGGTATTCCAACATTAGATCCAAAAAGGAAGCTTGCCGAAAAAAGGACTTGCTATGTAAGAATCGATCAAGGGGCTTTAATAGTTTGGAAAGCATACCAAAAAGGACGGTATCAAAAAACTAATGATATTTCCGAGTTAGGACGTGGTCGCATGGTGCGATTGGGTACTTATGGGGATCCAGCCGCTGTTCCGAGTTATGTTTGGGAACAGTTATTAAAGGAAGCAATCGGGCATACGGCCTACAGCCACCAAAACGACATCATACCAATCGATAAAAAAATCTTTATGGGTTCAGCTGATAGTCTCGAGCATGCAAAAAAATTCTGGAGCGATAACATAAGAACTTTCCGAGTAATTCAAAATTTAGATGAAATTCAAGATAACGAGATACTTTGTCCAGCGTCTAAGGAAGCTGGTAGAAAATCGACATGTGCAAAGTGTAAGTTATGCTCGGGTACTTCTAGCAATTCAAAAAAATCAATCGCAATCGTTCAACATTAACATAGGGATCCTTGCAGTAGTTATTGACATTTTTACTTCAAGGTATGACACCTGGTCAGGGAAACTTGACCAGGTGTTCTTGGTTATAGGGTAATAGTAGTAATAGTTATAATGTTAAAGCCCCGAACCCGAAGCTCCCGAAAGCCCCGAACCCGAACCCGAACCCGAACCCGAACTTCGGCCCGGCCCGGCATTGGGTCCGGACCAATAACCCTGCTGCGTTTAAATTGTTGCCCTCACATTTTTGTTTGTAGTGCTGCAGCATTTAAAATGTTTTCGCTTGTGGTTTTTATTCATTAGTAGTAAGCTTTAGGAGTTAATAACTACAAGGAGTAATTATGAAAAGTAAATTTGTTGTTGAGCAAGTTTGGGAATTAAATCAGGCTATGCTAGAGGCCGAGCTTATGTTGGGTGATGATCAGCTTGAGGATCTTCTTTCCGGGATGACAGTTGAAGCCGAATGTTTCGATGATATTCCGAACCAAGATCGGAGCTTGTATTGGACTATTTATAGCAAGTGGCCAAAACTTAAAAGAAAATATTGGGACATAACACCGACTGTCGGTGCTCCAAGCATTATTAAATCATCATTTAATAAAAGAATGCCTAAAGGCAGAGTTTGTGTTCAGCTCGGTCACATAGTAGATGTCCAGGGACGTATAGTGCCTAATCCTTGGTCTAGTTAACTAAACTCAAAAATCTTAAAATTTAAGAGGGGCTGCAAAGCCCCTTTTTTTATGCCGAGAAGAAATTCAGATTATTTAATATCCTGGTTATTTAATTATAATGTTAGTGTTATATGTTAATGGTTCATGGTACAGTAGTCCCGAATAAAGGGAAATATATCCCCGACCCGATTGCCCCGAAACAATGGATCGACCCGAAGACCATC